>Ga0116229_10016219_pt1 | contig 10028 bp, 10 predicted proteins | sample S1TSphgellanicum_3_FD_87313 | JGI IMG/M metagenome (GOLD analysis project Ga0116229, IMG submission 87313) | Host-associated microbial communities from peat moss isolated from Minnesota, USA - S1T2_Fc - Sphagnum magellanicum MG | ecosystem: Host-associated > Plants > Peat moss > Unclassified... | reverse complement strand
GCGGAGATGATCGAGGTCAAACCCGGCCAAACGTATCGCTACGACTTTCCGATTCCGCTCGATCATCCGAGCGGCTTGCACTGGTACCATCCGCACAATCACGGCTCGACCGACGTTCAGGTGAGCAACGGAATGGCCGGGCTGATCGTGGTGCGGGGAGCGATCGACAAGGTGCCGGAGATCCAGGCGGCCCGCGAAGTATTTATGGTCGTGCAAACGCTCGACGTCAATCCCAGCAAGACGCGGCCCGGCGTCTACGAGCGCGAATACATCTCGTACCGTTCGCCGGCCAACGGCGGCTATGCGTTCAGCACGCTGTACACGATGCTGACCGTCAACGGCCAAGGCGTCAACTGGATCGATCGGAAGGCGCGGGTTTATAAGCCGCTCGGCGTCCCGCAGGTAAACGTCCAGCCGGGTCAAGTGATCCGCCTCCGCTTGCTCAACGGGACCAACTGGTTGCCGCTCGTGCTGGCGCTACCCGGATTCGAAGCCTGGCAGATCGGCTTCGACGGGGTCAACACGCTGAAGCCGATTCCGCTCGACATGAGCGGCCAGGGCGTCGCGGAGATCACCCCGGCCAACGTCTTCGACGCCCCGATTCGCTTGGCGATGTCGGCGAACCGGATCGAACTGCTCCTGCGGGCGCCGGCCCAGCCCGGGACGTACACCCTGGCCACGCTGGCGCAAGATAAGCTGTTCGACAAGCTTCCGAAGATCGACCTGATGAGCTTCGTCGTCGGCGGCGCCGCGGTGAGCATGGGGATCCCCGCGACCCTGCCGGTTCCGACCCGCGAATATCCGGTCATTACCGCCAAGGACGTGGTGAAGAAGCGCAAGTTCGTGTTTTCGCAGGGGCCGCGGACCGATCTGCTGATGGGCTTCGGCTTCACGGTCAACGATCGGCTCTACGAGATGACCGAGTGCCCTACGGCCCCGCAGGTGGGCACCTGCGAGGAGTGGCGCTTGGAGAACACGACGGAAGAAGCGCACCCCTTCCACCTCCACGAGAACTCGTTCCAACTGATCGCCATCAACGACAAGCCCAACAACCCCATGGAGGTGTGGGACACCTTCATCGTCCCGCCGAAGATGAATGGCAAGAACGGCAGCATCACGTTCCGGGTCCGGTTCTTGCAATGGTACGGAAAGACGGTCTTCCACTGTCACATCCTGCCGCACGAGGACACGGGGATGATGCAAAATATCCTGATGGTCTAAGATTGGAGCTATGAACCAGGCCGAGACTGAACGCGGTGACGAAGAAGCTGCACGCCAGTTCGTGGACGTGGCCCGCGAGTACGTTCGGTATATCGAAGGTGTGGCGGTCGGGGAAAGCCCGCTGGTCAATCTGCGCGAACTGCATGGGCTCCTCGGCCGGCTGCAGTCCGCGATCGCCGCGTTGCCGCCGGTCAAGCCGGCAGGCGCGGCCGATCTCCAACGGCCGCGCGCCAACGCGCGCTGCAAGCTCTTCGACAACGTCATCGAGACCGACCGGGCCGCGATCATGACGAAGCTCGAAGACGATCTCGGCGATATGTACCGCGACCTGAAGGACGTGCCCGATCGCATCGGCTCAGCACCGCTCGACCACCTGATCTGGGAGTGGCGTTTCGCGTACTACACGCATTGGGGCCGCCACCTGGTCCACGCGCAGGGCGCGGTCTTCTCGTATCTGGCCGCGGCAGGCAACTTCTACGGATGAGGTTCTTTTTTGACGCACTTCGTCGTCGCGCTCGTCGTGATGCTGATCAGCCTTGGGGCATGGAACTGGTTCGCCGGACTCGTTGCGACGGTGGTCCCCGAGGGCCTCGTCTTCGCCGCGCAAAAGCGGCTCGAGCGGGATCCCGATAGCGCCGAGAAGGCGCGGACGTACTTTCGCAGCGTCGCGGGCGCGCAGTTGTTCGTTCACGGGGTGACGACGTTCGGCTCGCTCGTGATCTGCGTGGGTTCTATCGCACTGGGGCTGCCGATCTGGGCGACGGCGGTCGCATTCGTAGCATATGTTGCGATCTTTCGCTTCAAACCAATCGTCGTTGCGGGGCGGCACTTCATGAACGGCGACGCGATGCCCGCCAAAGGCGACGCGACGCCCGCCGTTTCCGAACATTAGTTGCTGCTTTCGCCTCGCTCGCGTTGCCGGCAAAATATTTCGTCGAACGCACGGCTGCTGAACGAAACCAACGCCGGCGCTGCGGTGTCGTGGGCAGCATGTCAAACATCATTCAAACAGCCGAAAAAGCCGGCACGTTCACCACGCTTCTTGCTGCAGTCAAAGCGGCTGGACTAGATCCGACGCTTGAGGGCAAGGGCCCGTTTACCGTGTTCGCGCCGAACGATGCGGCGTTCGCGAAGCTTCCCAAGGGAACGGTCGAGTCGTTGCTCGCCGACATCCCGAAGCTGAAGAAGGTCCTCACCTACCACGTCGTCTCGGGCACGATGAGCTCCGCCGACGTCGCCAAGCAGCACGACCTGAAGACGGTCGAGGGCAGCGACCTGCACGTTCATGCGAACGGCGGCGTAAAGATCAATGAATCCAACGTCGTCGGCGCAGACATCACCACCGATAACGGCGTGATCCACGTGATCGACGCCGTTCTTCTCCCGAAGAACTAGCATCGGCACGCCCGGATGCGACGCCGATGTGCGTTGCATCTCGGGGTGTTTTCGTTGCAACCGAGCGCTTCTACCCGTAGTATGGTGGAGGTGCTCGTTGCTTTTCTGGCCTGCCAACTCTTCGTCGTGTCGTTCATCGCACTGCACGACTGGATTCCCCTCGGGAAGCTGAGCAATCCCGAAGGGATCCGTGCGGCCGATTCGCGGGCGAAGCTCGCGCAGGTGACCGCTCTCAGCACGCTCCCCTACGCCGTTGGTTTGGTGGGGACCGCGCTCCACCTACACACGCACTTCCCCGGTTGGCTGTCGTGGCTGCTCTGGATCAGTTACGCGGCCGGCTTCTACGGAATGCTGCGAGCGTGGTACATCCCGTATCTGTTCGTCTACGACCCCGTCCGCGCCGCGCGCTATCGACAGCGATTTGCGGGAACGCTGGCGTTCTTGCCGGAGCGCAACGGCATCAGACCCGACGCCCTTCACGTCGCTTTCCACGCGGCCGTCGTTGCGACGATCGTTTTGCTCGTTTGCCTGACGCGCGCCGGCGTCATCTCCTTGTAACGAGTGTCGCGCGGGGCCGGCTCAAGGAGGCGTTCCTTTTGCGTGCGAAGTGGCCGGTATTCGCGGTTCCGGCTGGGAGGGCTTGCAGTGCTCGTTTCACTACCGATCGCATGGCGTCGCCTTGGACGCATTGCTTCGTTCGCCGCGGTGGTAGCGGCGGCGTCCACCTCGGCCGCGCCCGCCGCGACGACCGGATACTTTAGTGCCGCGCAATCGGCGCGAGGCGAAACCGTCTATACGGCACACTGTGCAACGTGCCACGGGGCGACGCTGTCGGGGCAAGCCGGACCGGCGCTGACCGGCACCGCCTTTCAGGCGTACTTGACGGGCAGCAAGACGGCATACGGCCTCTATGATTTCACGGCCAAGCAAATGCCGGCGGACAAGCCCGGCAGCTTAAGCCAAGCCGACTACCTCGCGGTTACCGCGTTCATCCTTGCGCGCAATGGATATCCCTCCGGGACCGCGCCGCTGAGCGTCGCCAACGCCAAGAGCGAGTCGCTTACGGCAGCGCACGTCGCTTCGCCGGCTTCGAATACGGACGAGATCGTGCGCGTTCCACCGCCGGCGACGACGGAGTTTGCACCACTGCCCGCTGGTGCGAACGTCAACGTGACCGACGATATGATGCTGGCCGGCTCGCCCGACGGTGCGAACTGGCTGCTGCAAGGCCGTACCTACGACAACCAACGCTATTCGCCGCTCGCGCAGATCGACGCGAGCAACGTGGCGTCGCTGGTACCGGTCGCGTTGCTGCAGACCGGAATGACGGCGAGTTTCGAGAGCACCCCCATCGTCGTCGACGGCGTGATGTATTTTACGACGCCCGTGGTCAACGGCAAGATGAAGATCATCGCCCTGAACGCCGCGACCGGCGAGCGTTTGTGGGAGACGACCGACAACCTGGGCCTCTTTCAGATCTGCTGCGGCCCGGTCAATCGCGGCGTTGCGGTCGGCTACGGCAAGGTCTACGTCGTGACGCTCGACGATCGCCTGATCGCGCTCGACGCCACCAACGGCCACGTTCTCTGGAATAAGGCAGTTGCCGATCCGCGTGTGGGCTACTCGGAGACGATGGCGCCGCAGATCTACAAGAACGAGATCGTCGTCGGCAGCGCCGGCGGAGAGTGGGCGATTCGCGGATTCGTCGCCGCCTACGACGCGAACACCGGCGCGCAGAAGTGGCGCTGGAACGCGACCGATCCGAAGTCGTTCTCCGGCGACTCGTGGAAACGGGGCGGCGGCATGACGTGGACCACGCCCGCCATCGATCCCAAGCTGGGGCTGGTGATCTTCAGCACGGGCAATCCCAACCCCGATCTCTACGGCAACGTCCGCAAGGGCGATAATCGCTACACGGACTCGATCGTCGCGCTCGACGCCGGCACCGGCACGCTGAAGTGGTACTACCAAGAGGTCAAGCACGACGTCTGGGACTACGACGCCGTGAGTCCGGTCGTGCTGTTCGACGTCACGGCGAATGGCAAAACGGTTCCGGCCGCGGGCGAGGCCGGCAAGGTCGGATGGGTCTTCATCGTCGACCGGGCGACGGGCGCGCTGATTCGCAAGTCCGATCCGTACGTCATGATGTCGGCGAATATGTTCACGACGCCGACGAAAGCGGGCGTCGTGATGCTGCCCGGAGCGAACGGTGGCGCCGAATGGTCGCCGGCCGCGTACTCTCCGCAGACGCATCTGATGTACATCCTCGCGATGAACCAACTCATGCGCTTCACGACGCAGGCGCCGACGGAAGCCGCGGGTCAGATTCGGTTAGGCAGCGCCTTTTCCAATGTCGAGAAGAACGGCGTCCAGAACGGGCCGTTCGTCGCGCTGAACGTCGACACCGGAAAGATCGCGTGGCAGTACACGGCGCCCCAACCGCTGATCGGCGGCGCGCTCGCCACCGCCGGCAATCTCGTGTTCATGGGCGAAGGCAACGGCTGGTTCGAAGCCTTCGACGCGACGACCGGCAAGCAACTCTGGCGTTTCAACCTCGGCGCCGGCGTGAACGCGCCGCCGATCACCTACGAAGTCGGGGGAGTGCAGTACGTCGCCGTCGCCGCCGGAGGCAACTTCCAACTCGGCTTCCCCTACGGCGACACGCTCGCCATCTTCAAGCTGTCGAAGTAGCGTCCGGGCTATCGGCTCGCGATCGCTGGCTCGGCGCCGGCGTCTAGAGACTTCATCGCTCGGAGATGAGATCGCGGAAGACGCCGGGTGGCGATCCGGTGATCGACTTGAAGACGCGCGTGAGGTGGCTCTGGTCGGCGAAACCGCAGGCTGCGGCCACTTCGGCTAGCGTCGCGTTGGCGCCGGTCATTTGGCGGCACGCCTGCTGGATCCGAATCCGGCTTAGGTACTCGCCTACCGTGATGCCCTCGTCCAGGCGAAAGCCGCGCGAGAGGGACGCCGGATGAATGCCGATGCGGCTGCCGAGTTCCTCTAAGGAAATGCGCTCCGCGTAGCCGGCTCGCAGCATGCGCTTGACGTCGCCCACCCAGGCGCGCTGCGGGCGATCCCGGTCGACGAGGCGCAGAGCGATGCCCAACATCTCCGACACGATCGAGTCCACCTCGAACGCGTCGTCGAGCTCGTCGTTGAGAAAGCGTTGGAGCAGTTGCACGGCGAGCCACACCGCCTCGCCGTGCTGGAGTTCGAAGCGCCATGCGGAGACGTCGAAGAGATGGCCGATGCGCGACTGCCATTCGGTCTGCAGTTCGATGGCGAAGAACTTCTCCGGGCCGAGGATGTCGTCGGAATGGATGAAGCCGGCCGGATGGAACCCGATGCTGAATGGGTCGTAGGTGATCGTCACCCCATCGTGCGTTTCACGGTATCCGCCGGCAAAGGGAAGCAAAAAGTACGACCATGCGTGCTCGTGCAGGCCGATGGAGCGCGCGTGCTCGTGCCGCACCACCGACAGGAGCACGCCACCGACGGTCTGCGCGCGCTCGACGTGGCCATACCATTTACCCGGTGCCAGTCTCTCGATCATGGTCCTCATCATCGACGCTCGCAGATGAAGCGTCTTGAATGATCTTAGCACGGGCGATTGTGAAACGTTCAAGCCGCGGGCGCCGGCTGCGTACCATACTACACGTATGAATAGACGACAAGCACTGGGTTCCGCGCTGGCCGGCGGCCTCCTGATGACCTCTGCCGCCAAGGCTGCGGCGCTCGGCCTTCCAGCAACCGTACCCGCCGCGCCGATCCGCGTGCCGAAAGACGGCAAGATCAAGGTCGCCTTCGCGATCTCGAACCATGCGAACGTGATCGACCTCGCGGGTCCGTGGGAGACGTTTGGCGACGTCATGCTGCCGAACGGCGATATGCCCTTCGAACTGCTGACGATAGCGGAGACGACCGAAATCGTCGAGGCGAACGACGGCCTGCGGATCGAACCGAACTACTCGTTCGACGCGCTTCCGTTCGTTCCGAACGTGATCGTGGTCGGCGCCCAGTCGAGTCACTCCGATGCGTTCATGAATCTTCTGCGCGCCGCGCAGGGGCAAGTGGATCTGACCATGTCGGTCTGCACCGGCGCCTTCAGGCTCGCGAACGCCGGTATTCTCGACGGAAAATCTGCTACGACGCATCACGAGTATTACGATGAGTTCGCGAAAACGTTCCCCAAGGTGACGCTCGTTCGCGGGCCCCGTTTTGTCGACGACGGCAGCATCGTTACCGCGGGCGGCCTCACCTCGGGCATCTCTGCCGCCCTCCACGTCGTCTCACGCTACTTCGACGAAGCCACGGCCGCTCGCACGGCGCGATACATGGAGTTCGTCCCGACGCCGCGACCGGCTTAGGGCCGTTACCCTACGCTCCGGATGGGCTGTAACTCCTGAGGAACTGGTAGTCCGAGTAGGCTTCGTTCACGTGCACGTGGAGCCAGAACATCAGGCCGGAACCCGTCACGTCGACGCGGAGTGCGGCTGGCATCGAGCGGCCGTCGAAGACGGCGAAGGTCTGATCGAGCGATACGTTCACGTGCCCGAGATGTTCGTGGATCGAAGCCGAACCCGCGACGTCGAGAGGGCGAAGTGACTGCGGATCGACGAAGAGCGTTTCGAAGGCGTTGTTCGGGTCGTTTTCGCAGATCGAAGCCAGCCCGATCTCCAGAGCGGGCGCACCGCCGTACGTCGAGAGCGTTTCGCCGGTCGCGCGATAGCACGCCGCGTCGAACGCCGGCTTCGTGACCGGATTGGACTCGCGCCGGTCGTACGACGAGCGGCTGTCGACGTCGACCGGCTCGCTGCCGGCGACGATCTTGCCGTCGCTCAACCGAACGACGATACGTTCCCGCTCCGTCACGCGTGCCATACCGCTGACACGATCTTCGTGCGCATAGGACACGTACGGGGCAAGCGTTTGATGAGAGAGGATCTCGACGACGCGAGCGTAGTCGGCGTCTGCATTCATAGAGCTAGGCTACCCAGAATCCAGCCCCAATGCTAGAACAAAATTGACTCAAGTGGTTCGAGTTCCTGAAAGGTCCGGCCACCCGCGCTCATCTACGATAATGGCATACGGCACTGCAACGCCGCGGTAACGCGCCCGCACCGATTTTTGCGACCCCTCGAATGTCGTAGCGGATCGGATCGCGTTGCTCACGATCGTTCCCGCGAAAGAGATGACGATGCCGAGCGGGCTGCCGGTGGAGTAGGACGTCGCGTACGACACGTGGGCCCCAGTGCGCGAAACCCGATAGCCAGGCGAAAACGAGATATCCGCCCACAAACGCCTCGACGGCAGCGTCGCAAGCTCTTTGTAGCCGGTTGGCATTGCTCTTCCACAGCGGCACCGCCTGACAATTCGTGACCAAACGCTCTGGCGCGAGATTCTTGGTCAACTCCATACTAACCAAGCCGGACTCCCACAAACCCTTATAGAATCGGTGTTGCTCGGGAAGTGGAGGGATGGCAGAGCGGTTGAATGCGGCGGTCTTGAAAACATTGCAGTTCGCCTCGACAAGTTCTCGCAAGTGTTATTTCATCGTGACAAGCAGACTTCTCGATCGTCGTCAACTCTTGTGATATCTTATTCCGTGAGAAGATCCGTGAGGCAGTCAGTCTCTCTCACAGAACTTGTCACCGGTCGACCCCTAATGCGATTCGCCGGCGGCCAGCTTAGTGGTCAGCTCGGCAGTGCTCGCGTGAAGTGCCTTTGTAACCGGGTGGTCGACCCCATAGAGCTTGGCCGCTTGCTCCAACATCGCTCCAAGCATATACCACCTCGCGAATAGGCTATACGATAACGAGTTCATTGCCGCGAATCGAAGCGACTCCAGCTCGGAGTCGTTCCTCGGCCTAATAGCTTCCGATTGTAGTTCCTTGTAGAAAAAATCAAGCTGGGGTGAATCGAACACTTCTCAAGCTCCTCATCAGTTTATCAGGTCCAGTCTGGAGTCTTTTCTGAGTTGTGTAACTGCTACGGCGCAGCGAGTCCGTCAAACTTTGCGATAAATGCTTCTTGGAGATTCGGGTTGACCAAGAGCTCTTGCTCGTAGCGAGTGATGAACAATTGAAGTGCATTGAAAAAGTTGTCGCGGTAAACTATTTTGGAATCGGCATCGATGATCGCTTGTGCTCTACAGTGAGCCGCTATTGTCCAGCCCCGTTTTGTCTGTGCTTCGTGCAATAAGCCGCACCTAACGTTCCGATAGAAGTCCTCAGCTACCGATTCGGTAAATAAATTTCGAAACGGCTCACGCCGCGTCAGGAATGACTTAAACATCGCACTGCTAGACGAATATTCTCGGTTCGAACCTGCTGGAGCATCGAACCTATACGATTTGCCTTGCACGGTAGATTCCAGGAATTCCAGTAGTGCGCACTGGATCGTCATCATCGAAAAGCCCTCGCCTACCTGACGTCCGCATGACTGAATGGCTCTAATTGGTAACAAATAGCGCGTTTCAAGCCGGTCGTGGAAATACTCGACAATTGCGACCTGCCACTGATCCGTACCCGCCCCCGCCTCAAGGGTCTTGCGGAACGTAGTCCATTCATCTGCGGTTCGCGAACTGGAGATATACATGGTACTCATATTCGGTAGAGGACGGGTCCTGCGGGCGTGGCCTCGCCCAAGAATTCGACTGCCCACCCTGGGATTTTGTGCGTTATTTTCCGGGTCTAGAAATTGGGACTGAGTAGGAGCGAGAAAAGGGGCCGCGCGCCGTTGTCGGACCATTTGATGTTATTCTGTGAAACCGCGCAGAAGTTAGCTGTCGATTTACCAGGCTAAAACCGTAGTCTACTGCCTCGGCTATCAACGTCGCTTCGACCACATCGAGCACTCGCCTCGATTGCTGACCCTGTTTCGTTATTATCTCGCCGATCAAGACCGAGCGTGTTCCAGATTTTGCATCTCGCAGCGCTTTCATAAGGGAAACATTCGTTTTTAGGTGCTGCCTTATTCTGGTCTTGAGATTATCGGCCTGGCCGACGTAGAGCGGCTCGTAGTTGCCGCCAAATTTCCGACAGAAGATGTAAACCCCGGGAACCTCCGGGATACGTTTGTTTGCAGAAATGGGTATGACGTAGTCTTCAGGCGCGTCTTTTTGGGCGATTTGAAGCGTTATAGGCGTCCGCCAAAGGATTTCGATATCCACGGTTCCTCCCGAAAGTCTATGCTTCGAACGGCCGAAGCATTCTGCCGTCGAACTCTCGCAAGTTATAGGTAGTGTCCTGCAACTGCCGGCTGATATCGTCTACCGTCTCGCTAGTAAAGAAGATAATCTGCTCGCCAAATTTGCTCGAAACTGAGGCATGGCGCAACAGCTGACCAAAGCTCAAGATATTGGTTCCTTGTTGGCGTGGCTCATCGAACATCAGCATCCCAATGTGATG
>Ga0116229_10016217_pt1 | contig 10029 bp, 3 predicted proteins | sample S1TSphgellanicum_3_FD_87313 | JGI IMG/M metagenome (GOLD analysis project Ga0116229, IMG submission 87313) | Host-associated microbial communities from peat moss isolated from Minnesota, USA - S1T2_Fc - Sphagnum magellanicum MG | ecosystem: Host-associated > Plants > Peat moss > Unclassified... | reverse complement strand
GAATTTTAGCCAAGAGAGGTTCTTGTGAAGTTCACAACACCACATTTAAATCTTGGGAAAGGTTGATGATGAATTATGTTGTTAATGTAATTGTGACAACCTTACTTGCTTTCTACATATTTTGGGGTGAATGAATACAAGATGATTATGTGAAAAAATTTAGGTCAAGATCATTCATGTTTATGTAAAAAAAAAAGTTGGATGATTTCATTCCTTTTTAATGAATGATAATCCATCTGTAAAAAATCCATCCCATGTAGTATTTTTCAAAGCAATTGACATCTTTTGATCTAGATGGTCATGGTTCACATGACACAGTTGAAATAATAAAACAATCAATTGAATTAGGCTAGATATGATGACACGACCTTCACACATCTCACGTGCCTTCCAACCTGTAGATGCCTCTTGTTTCAAACCATTCAAAATAACATTTTAAAAGGCTACAAATTCAACTATGGTAAGAAATAACTATGTTGAACCATAAAAGTCATACGGATGGGTTGAATATACAAAGCCTTAAAATAATTTTTGACCAAACACAATATGAAATTAGGGTTTTGGGTTATAGGAATGTGGCTTTTGAACCCTACTAACACAATTGAAAATTAAACAATTCCAAGTGAAGCATATATAATAAACGATGACCATGAAAATATTATTTTTCAAATTCAACAAAAGCAACAAAAAAAAAGAATAATGACATTGGAAATGATGCTTCCATTATGATTACATTATAGAACATCGCTTTGACAATTCATATTGAGATTGCCCTAGGTGGAGATGAATGTCTCTTTTCACCTTTACATTGTTGTTGTGTAAAGATGCCAAACAACCTAGCAATCCCATTAACCAACCACATGAGTGATTGAAGGTAGTTGTAGTTAATTTGGAAAACCTTATTCCTAAAGAGGAAAGTTTAATTTTTGAAAATTTGAACTCAACTTTCATTGAATTCACTAGCCTACTATTGTTATCACATATTCTTACAAGGAAAACCAAAGGCAAAGAACCTTTGGTAGAGTACTTGCATTCACATGTGGTCAAATGTGAAATTTATTTAACAATCTTGAGGCAAAAGCCCATGGATAAAGAGGTAGTTGTGAAGATTAAAGAGCATAAAACAAAAGACAAGGAGAAAAAACAATCAAAGTGAAAGTACAACACATTTATCATGGTTGATCAAACAACTCAAAAGGTGAAAGAAAGAATAGGACAAAGTTAGATTCATTCATGTTTGGAACACCACAACAATTAAAAATGTGAGTACAAGTTTCATTAAAGCTTCATGATGGGCTTACTAGTTCACCATTCAATTTTCCAAAGTGTAAACCTAGGATGCACATAAAAGCTCTAGGAACTTGCAAGGGCAAGCATGTAAGTTGGTGAACATGTCTTAACAAGGTTGTAATGTGACCTTTGATAAAACATTAGTTAATGGAAAGGGGGGGGCGGTGTGGTGTGGGGAAGGAGGGATATGATGATGGGGACTTATAATGAAGTGAAGTAACAAGAACATGATCACAAAAGTTATTGAAATAGAGGAGTAGAGAAAACACTACCATGGACAAGATAAACAACTTTAAAAACCTAAATAACATACTAGGAACATGGAAGGAAAGTTCAATTTAAACAAAAATAACAAGGAGTCATTGGATTGTTTGAATCATGTTTAAAAACAAGATGATCAGGGTTTTGAATAAGTCGGAAAAAAAAACAAAGGGGGAGCTTGTACATCCCCCCAATGACTCTTATAAACCATATGAAGGAAAGTGAGAGTTTAAACCCCCGTGCACATTGTTTTCCATAGGTCAAAGACAAAAAATAGAGTTTGGACACAATATGTACTTTAAAAAAAAAATCCAAATGTACTAATAGATCTAAAGATGATATTAAAATATTAAAAAACTTGAGAAAATATGTTGCATGAATGTAAATGCAAATAGATAAGATGTTAATTTAAAACTAAAAATAAATCACATATGGAAACTTCTTGTATTTAAAAAAAATTGCTTATTCAAAGCATTCTATTTTCATTGCCATATAATTTGTAATAACATCTTACAAAATGGAGAGCAACTCAACTAACCCCATTTTATATGAATCACAAACAAATCATTAATGATGACATGAGGAATGTTAGGTTTTTGCTGTCTCCAATCAACTTGTTATCAATGTTGAACAAAAAATCATCACAAAATGTTCAATAATGTATGATGAAATAATTTGGTACAAGCCAATAATCTTTGTAGCATAGGCACTATAAAAAAAATTTATAGCTCTTAAACAAATGTAATTGGCGGACATTTACCTTGTTAATGACATTCATTAAAACATTATGCTAACTACCTCAAAGAGTAGCGTGATTGATTAAATTAATGTATTATATATTAGGAGTTGTAAACCCATTGAATACATGCATAGGCAACTGGCAATTGACATTTAATATAATGATACCAAAGACAATATAATATTTGCCTACACAAAATAACATAAAACATGAAAAAAGTCTTTTAATGCAAATCATTTTACTAGTCACCCAAGCATTACATAACAAAAATATGGTGTGCCAATTTGTGCATGTGCATTTATATATTATAAAAAACCACTAGGAACATGGTAAATTGACTATTGTAACATACTCACAAATTGAGTTGTATGGTGCATTAGTGAACCATTGTGGGTTGTGGTAAAACACTAAAAAGAAAGTGGACTATGAAGCAATAACAAAAAAAATACAATTTTTGAAATTTTTAGAAGTTTATTATTTGACTTTGTTTTCTAGATGTTCATTTAATGAATAGTTGTGGATTAATGTCACCACATTGTAGATTTTCACAAGTAAAGCTCATCTAGGTCCATAATTCAAATTGTTGTGTTCAAGTGGAATTTGGGCACCATCAAATTACCAATTTGATTAAATTTATAACAAATGATATTTATATTTATGTCTTTGTCATTAACCAACTACATTTGCATTGGATATGTGAAGTGTATGCTAATACACTCATTGCTTTAATAGTATAACAACTTTACATAAATGTCAATTAATTTTGCCTTAATGGACATTTGTGCATCAAACATCAATTGGAGTGGTAGTGAAGCTTTTGTTTGAGGATTCTGGGTTAAATCAAATTTAAATAGTAAAACATTAATTTCAACATTTTAGAGTGTAGGGGATTTAATAATTAGGATACACTAGTAAAACATGTTAAAGGTATAGTCATGCAAAACCACCATGTTCAAATAGACCTAATGGACCCAACGAAGAAGCCCATAACAAACTTATTCTTACCATTTTTAGGGACATGTATTCCTTGAAAATATTAGAGAAAACATCTAGATCATCATATTTTTATAAATGTATATTAATATCCAAACATAAAACACCCCTAATCTTTTTGTGTATTTGAACCAAAGAAGAAATATGATCTAGACCTTCCTAATAAATGAATAAAAATATTAAATTCTATGAAGTATATATATATAGAGAGATCTCAACTCCCTCATTCTTACAAATGACACAATAACAAAAAATGGTTTAGGCACTTAAAAGAGGCTCATGGCAAACATCAAAGAAAAGCATTTGGGTGAGTTCAAATTAGATTAGAAATATGAAAATCAAGGCCATGAATCTAATGAACAACCAAGAAAAAAATGAAGACCACTAAAAGGCACCAATGGTTTGAGAACAAAGTTGTGATGATGGTAATTGCAACATTTGGTTTTGAGATCCATTTAGAGATTGGGGGTATGTGCATTGGGATTGGCCCATTTGGCACCATAACAATATTGATTCTTGTATCCAAGGTTAGTAGGTTCAATTTGCACTTGTGGTTATTTTTTTAAAAAAATTAAAACTTTAACACACTTGTGACTACGTGGTTAACAATGAACTTATTTGGATGTTTTTGGTTCTAATACAAATGTGTTTGGTAATTGCAAACAATACTTTTGTATGTATTGCATGTATGGCTTTGATGGTCGGGGGATGGGGGGTTAGGGTGTGTGTAATGTGTACATGCATGGGGTGTAGAATGATTGAGTGTGAAGCATTTATTGCAATGTTATAGGGTTAAAATGGTTTTTTTCAAAGACACCATGCACTTAGGGACCATACCATTTGCATCTCTTTTTGGACCTATAAGAAACTACTAGTGGCTAAGCTAGTGCACTATTACAAATCTGTGAATGCCAAGGAGATCATATGCATTAGTCATCAAGCCCCAACTTTTTGAACTATTAAAAGTTTAGTAAATCACATATATATCCAAAGCCACCAATCGATAAAAAATTCTAAGAAAAGAATTGTCAATGCATATTGAGGTGGTGGTCTAAGGTTAGAGGTTCTTAACAATCCAAAAAACTTAAGGATTTTCAAGTGTCCCAAGAAATTCAAGTTTTAGGGTATATAAAAATTGACATTTGTTCTAGCAAGATCTTAAGGTTAAGGAAATATCACTTCATGAAAAATGGGTGGGTACATGATACATCTATTCATTCTAATAAGTCTTTCCATTTGGATGTAGATATTTACAATCATCAATTTACAATGTAAATGAAAAATGGCCCATGATATATTATTTATGGGTACTTTTATAGATGGGTAATCAACAAAAGTGCTTTAGATGATGGATTGAAAAGTGACTAAAGGATACCATGGAACCTTGGTAGCTTTAGCACAAATTATATTTCTTTTAGAAAGGCTGAAAATTTTTATTTTTATTTTTTCAAAAAACATATTTGTGAAAGAAATTGAAGAATAATTAAAAATATTCTATTTTTGAATTGAAAATATTCAAAATTTAATTAAATATTTGATAGTTGTGCTGAAGCCAACGCCTATACAATGGTAATAGGGTCGAGGCTAATTTAGATGCATTAGTATGTGATTATGACCCCACGGATCTCAAGGCGAAAATGAACCAACATCACCATTGCACCAAGAGTGATAGATTATAAATGGATAGAAAAAACTAGGAAACCTTTTCAATCGAGCTTAACCTCCCTAGGTAATTAAAATGGTTATCTCAAGTTTTTTTCTTGCGACCTACTTACTAACAACCACCTAGTGTTACTTATGTACTACCCATTTATATACATTTACTTAATCACTAGTTACTTATTATTGTATTTATTTATCTACCTACCCACCTACTTACATACAACACCTATTAACATTAAGTGTTATTTGAGGTTTCATAAGGAAAGCCTTTGACATTGGCCATGACTTCTCAAAAACCAAACTACAAGAGTTGTTGTGCATTAGTGGATATTGACAATATAACATTATCAACATTAACAACGTCATATTAACAACACTAACAATGTCACATTAACAAAACATGCACTCAAATGAAATTTATGTTTTTGATCGATTGCATGTTTTAGGCTTTGATTTCATTTGTGTGTTTTGGATTCTTATATTACAAAATAAGTATATTTTGTTACATGAAAATACAAGATCCCCTAAACCACTCCTTCCTTTTCTTCTAACTCCTTAAACATAAAATAATTGAAACCCCATTCACACTAAACTAAATTTCAACAACAACCATTAAAAAACAAAAAAAAATCCATTTAAAAAAGAGAATGTTATGCAATAAATGTTGCAATGTTATGCAACTCCTCAAACATAAAATTGTTAAAAACCGCATTCACAATGAACTGAATTCCAACAACCACCAAATTTTTAAATTAGAAAACAAAGGAAAACAAAAGAAAACATAGGAATGTTATGCAATAAATACTTGCCATAGTCTTTGCAAGAGATGCAAGCAAAAGCTCGGAGCCATATTTATACTCAAAACTTAGATATGAACACAACAATGACATCCTCAAATCCTCTCTCGCCTCTTCTCAATGTCTTTCTATTGAAATTTTTACAACAAGCTTGATTAATAACCTGAGCTCAAGCTTTTCAGTTTCCAATCTATTGTTAACATCATGGCTAATTTACTCTCTACCCACTGACCCTTCCTTATCTAAAAAGGTAAATTAGGTGTTGTAGCTCAATCTCATGCTCTGGGATTGGAGTCTTGTGTAAGCTAGCAGGGCCATATCATGAGCAGCTTAATTATTACACAAGACTTGAAACCAGAGCTTTAGATTGCTTAAACAAACACTGAAGCAATCACATAGACACTTACAACAAACGTACATACCCATTGTGGAACTGCTGGACATTTTCTTGAGCAATCAATATCTTGCAACAAAGCTCAAGAATGCCAGTATATAGGAAGAACCCAGATATGATACCATAACAATCCGAAGATGTGAAAAACTATATGAAACCAAAACTGAAAAGGGTCTAAGAATCTGACATTAATTGCTACAATCGACAATGAAGAAAAAACAGTGTGACTTGAAGTCAGGTCAGTGACAGAAAGAGATTTGCAAATGAAGAGAACAGATCAGTTGGTCAGTCCATATGAACAACAAACACTATTGATGAAAAAAGCAACCTTCAAACTCCAACCCACATTACAAGAGAAAATTTTAAGAGTACAAGCAAAAAGGATGTATGAACCACCCAGTTTTTATGGAGTGTTTTAAGCAACTACAGATTTATGTGCATAACCACTGGGCAGGTTTTCTGTACACATGATAGCAGCTTTCTTCCTACACCGCACCCACAATATCCATAAATCTTACAGAAGATGGAGTATTATAGAACAACACCTTGACAAGTCTGTCTACCTCCATTGTATGTTACATACTTCATTTGATCACCTCAAAGGGGAAACGCTCGACAGACAATACCCACTTCTGACTGACTCCAACTATACCAGCAGTTAGAACCTAGTGGTGTGAGACAACTGACATTGGTGACTACAGATTGTCAACTCTAATGAAAGAACAATGTCTTTTATGCCCCGTGCATTCCAGACACTAATGTACACTCCCAATGGGTCTGGCAACGGCATTATCACGATTCAGTCGTAATTTCATGGATTGGAACCTTTGTTTTAGATGCTCGATTGAATGTTCAGAAAATAAGCTATGAGTAAAAAAGCTTGTGAAATGTTCTTTTGTGTTCAACATTTGCACCCCCAAGCAAGCACTGGCTTGGCTAAAACTCATCTTCAAGCTCAAGCTGAGCCCATAACAGGGCGGAGGATTTGGGTGCAGCAAGCTCAGGAGTGATACCCAGAACCTCAGCAAGCATGAACACAACTCTGCGCATTGTGGGCCTCCTGTTCTTTGGGGAAAGACAGAGTGATGCAATCCTGCACAGGGCAACAAGTTCATCATGGTTGTACGATTTCAGTGATGGATCCACCATGTACCACACCATTTTTGGGTCTGCAAGATACTCACTAGCCCACTCCACAAGCGAGTGACCAGTAACCTCATCATGAGGTGGCCGCCCAGTAACAATTTCCAGCAAAAACACCCCAAAACTGAACAGGTTGCTCTCGAAATCTGGGCCAAAGCGATCAGAGTCACCATCAAAATCCTCATACCCAACCATCTGTGGCCCAAACCAATAGCCTTTCTGGCGTGTGTCAGCTTTTGCCACTGCCATCTTCATCACCCCAAAGTTTGCAATCTTTGCAGAGTAATCATCTGTGAGGAAGATGGAGTTTGCATCAAACCCAAGATGGCTAGCTGCAGGCACAAGTTCATGGTGCATATATTCAAGCCCGTATGCAGCACCCATCACAATTCGCATCCTCATCAGCCAGTCCAGATGTTCTGATTCTTTCTTGTGCAAGTGATCAAATACTGTGCCATTGGATGCATACTCAAAGATGAGCATGCGCACAAAATTTGGCTCTTCCTCAGAGCAGTAAGCTATCAAGTTCACCAAGTGTGTGTGCTTCATGCGAGCGAGAGCTTCAACCTTGCGGCGAAAACTGAGCTCCAACTGCAAATTCCAGTTTGCTGCAGGGACCTTCATGCTAGTTGCAGCGACTTCTGCACCGCTTGCAAGAGTGCCCTTGTAGACGACTGTCTCAGATGACTCCCCAATGATGTTGCTGAAATCCTCACATGCAGACTCAACTTCTGCAAGCTTCAGGAATGGAACTGTTGTCTCAAATGGACGCTGAAGATGCCCACTCATTCCTGATTTCCATGGACTCACTGCTGTTGGCTTCCGCTTGTAGTGCAGGAATATGATTGCTAGAGCTGTCAAAGCCATAACCACCAGCAATACGGATCCAAAGGCCACAACATAGATCCATGACTGAGGAGAAGAAGAAGACGAAGGAGATGGTGAAGTTGCCAAAACTGGTGATGGAGATGGTGAAATCTGTGGTACTTTTCTTGCAGTTTCAAGATTTTCATCAACCAACAACCTCCCAGCCAAGCTTCCAGGAACAACAGCAAGCACCAAGCCACTAGCTAGAATCCACACAGACATAGTTTCTGAGAGCTTCATGCTGCTCCTTACTGCCATCTTCAGCTAACCTGCTGCAAACCCTAAGTCAAAAACTGGAGCCAATCTGCAGGCTGTCCTTGCATCTAGTTATGCCAAGGAGGAATATTGGTGTGTGTGTAGACATGTTGAAGATCCATCACTGCATAGTGATTCTGATCTGGGACATGAGGAAGCTACTTCAATCCCACACAAGGTCGATACCTGCTCTTCCTGAAAGTTGTTACCAGCTGATCAACAGCTACAGCAGCAGCAGCTCTGTTGCCCAATGCTGCTGTCATCAAGGATGCAAAAACTAGCTGGCAGTGATGGCAGGCAGGCAGTGGTGATGTCTTTCTTCTTCCCAGGTTCTCAATACCCTGTTGGGTTTTCCTCTTCTCTTGTCCAAAGTTAGAAAGCAACAACCCCTAGCAGATCTTGGAGCTCTGTACTTTCTCTTTCTTTTCCAGCTCCCTTGCTCGGCACTCCCAGTATTGTTTTTGATGAGCTTTGTGGTACCTCACATCTTCCCAACTAGTGCGATGCTGCTGCAACGGTCAGTCTCCAATCCAAGGAAGCAAACAAGAAAGCTCGTTGCTGATTGTGTCTAGTGCGTTTGCAGAACCATCAATCTCCGAGATATCGTTACTTCCAACGAAAACAGCAAAAAACCAAACCACCCCCCCACCCCACCAAAAGGGAAAAAGAAACAAAAAAAGAAAACCCCAAACAAACCGACTAACCCAACTCTATCCTTCTCTGCCGTTTACATCCTTCTGCCATTGCAAAAATCTCAAGATCAAAAGAAAAAAAAAACCGAACCTAGAAATCTGTTCAGAAGCAGAAGAATGCGAAAAAAACGTCAATCTGAATACAATGTACAAATGTGTTGCATCTCAAAACCATTTTTTCGCATTTCACTAGAGACCCCCAAAACACATTTTTTAGAAACAATATTCTAGACTGCGACAAAAACACTACAACAAAGAAGAGCAACAAAATACAGGACACACCAAAAAACAGGCAAAATGTCTTTTTGGGTCACCTGCAACCAATCCCCCTTCAAAAACAAGAAAAAAGGTTACAGAAAATTCCTGAAAAGCTTCAGATGACTGAATCGAATGCGTGAAACTCTTTACAACCCATTCGAGAGAGGGAGTTTGAGCAGCTGACGCGACCAGTTTGAGGTTGAATGGTTGATTGTAGCTCGCAAACGATGCAAAAACGTACTCGGGGGTATCGCGGAACCAGAACGGCGAGATCCTCTCGGGAAGAGGAGAGAGAGAGAGAGGGACAGGTAAGTACAGTTGCTCCTGAGTCAGTAAAAAGTTTAAAAAATCAGCTTTTTTACTGTTACTAGCAAGGGATTTAATTTATTTTTTTTGGGCGAGTTTTTCTAAAAATTTAGCAAAATTAGTTGAATTTTAATACCCTAGAACAACACTTATCTTCCAAAAAAATTGCCAATTTCTTTTGGTTCAAAAAATGACAAAAATTCATTTGAATAAGATCCTTGGAACTTAATGGGACCCAAAAAAAAAAAAAAAAAAAAAAAAACCCAACTTCAATTTAATCTTATCATTTTTTTATTTTTTTTTTTTAAAAAATTTTTTTTACTAATAAAAAAAAAAAAAAATAAAAACATAATAAATTTTTTATTTTTTTTT
>Ga0116229_10016215_pt1 | contig 10030 bp, 6 predicted proteins | sample S1TSphgellanicum_3_FD_87313 | JGI IMG/M metagenome (GOLD analysis project Ga0116229, IMG submission 87313) | Host-associated microbial communities from peat moss isolated from Minnesota, USA - S1T2_Fc - Sphagnum magellanicum MG | ecosystem: Host-associated > Plants > Peat moss > Unclassified... | reverse complement strand
TATTACAAAAAAATCTAATACCCACCCCACATTGGTATTCTTTTTGTCCACAACAACAGTTTCTGAAACCAACCAATGGTGCGCTAAATATGTTCCCATAGGTTCCCCAAACTCTTGTTCCCGACTTAAAAACCCCGGCTGGATGTAAGAGGGAGAGGAGGAGCAGCAGCAGCAGAAGCCACTTCTGGTGGCAGCACATGGAAGGTCACCCACGCCTTTTCCGTCGTCACTATCCGTCCGGCTTAAAAACCCAGAACCAATGAGTCCGGCTAGATGGATGACGGGACGGATTGAGGGGAAGCGGACCAAATGCACGGATTTAAGGGAAGCTTCATTTATGCGCGAATATGTGACCATCCTTCCTTTACTATAAGTAATTACAATGATGGTCATTGTAGTTGTTTCCTCAGAACAGTTTGGCTCTGTCTCACTTTCTTTTTCAGTTTCCCTCCCTCTTTCTCTCAATCTATATGTATTCTCTGTTGTTAATCTATGAATGCTCTATCTATGCTTTCAATTTGTGTTTGTTTATAGGAACTTGACACCATGCACAAGGGCTCAATGCGTGTGTTTATGTTGTGTTTGAATTGCACCATCACCTCATGTATGTGTTGTTATGTTGTTGCCTTGTGTCTATGTTGTTATGTTGCACCATGGCCATCACCTTGGATGTGTGTTGTTGTGTTGCATCATCATCATCACCTCATGTTTGAGTTGCACCATGGCCATCACCTTGTATGTGTTGTTGTGTTGCATCATCATCATCACCTTATGTTTGAGTTGCGCCATTGCCTTGTGTTGTGTTGCACCATCACCTTGTGTTTGTGCCATCATTGTGTGTATGCATTGCACCTCATCTTGTTTGTGCATTGCATCATCACTTTGTGTCTATGCCATTACTGTGTGTTTTTGTTGTGTCATCACTTTATGTCTACATTGCACCATTGCCCTATGTTTGTGCCATTGCCTTGTGTTTGTGTTACACCATCACCTTGTGATTACATTGCATCATCACTTTGTGTATGTGCCATCATTTTGTGTCTATGTTATTGTGCCATCGCCATCAATTTGTGTGTCTATGCCATCACCTTGTGTCTATGTTGTGCCATCGCTACCAATTTGTGTTTATGCCATCACCTCATGTTTGTGTTGCACCATTGCCTTCAGAGGATTATTTGAAACTTTATATACCCAATGCCATCACATCTATACTTCACACCATTGTTAATGATTGTTGCTTAGGAATGACACAAACTGCAATCACAAATCAAGACAGCTTGAGTTTGACCATCAGATCATTTCATCACCATATTAGGTCATCATCACTGTCATTCAAGAAAGACACAAGGTGATTTTCACTCTTTCCCTTACCCCCTTTTTCTCTCCATTTGGGTGAATGCAAGCTATAATGACCCACTTTTTGTGTCCCATTGCAATTTTTTGCAGGGTGTAATGAATTAACATGTCATTAAAATGCCATACAACCACTTATATGCACAATTGGGACTTGGTTTAAGATTATCAACTTCAATAAAAAACCATCTATATAATTTGTGCATAATAAATGTGCACCCATTATGTAGTAATGGACTTTTGAAATGAAAACGTATGCACTATCCCAACCATTTGCACTTCCCATACACATGAAATTTTCAATATCAATTTTTTGAAAATAAATTTTATAGGGACTTAATATTTGATAGATGAAAGAAAGAAAAAAAAAAGATTTGAAAACTCCATTACAAAAGCTTTAATCAAAGTATAGTTATGGACTTGTGAATGACCAAAACCTAGACCTTATTTTCAAAAGTTTAGATACATGGGTCATTTTTTGTTGGATTGATGATTTTTTTCCTTGTAAAATTTATGTCAAAAAGATGTCTAAGTGGGTATATTTTCATATGAAATTAATTAGCTTATTAACCAACCCATAATCTTCCAATTATGTTAATTTGACACCAAAAAATGGACTTTTAGGGACTTTTGATCTTCCACAAATGAGCCATTTAACCTTGCATCTACCCATTTATTATTATTATTATTTGTTCCATGTTCTCACAAGAAGGTGACATTCACCATTGCATGAACTAGCATTTGGGCCATCAAAATCATCAAAGAGAGTCGAGAAAAGCTGGTGTTCAAGGAGGTACTTTGAAGGTGATCAATTGAATTGTCAAATGTTCAGTGATGCATTTGATGTTTCAAAGCATTTTGTAACTCGTCATAAAGGGAGGTTATGAAAATGGTGGTGTGGTGCTATTAAAAAAGAAACACAATTCTAACGATTCATAACACATTGGCATTAGATAAATCCTTGAGAAAGTCTGAATACCCACTTCAAACACAATTATATACCCCAAATTCCTAAGAAAATTTTGAAACCTAAATCTACTTAACATCTGTGCACTTCAAATTCTCAAGAAAATTTCAATACCCAAAAGTAATGTAAAATTGGACTACAAAACATTTTAGTATCCAAAGTTTTTAATGCAAATTATTTGTGCAACTAAGATTCTCAAGAAAAATTTTGTACCCAAAATTTTTAATGCAAAAGATCTACATCTTGACTTTTTTTTTTTCTTGATCCTTTTTTTTTTTTTTCTATCCCTCATTATTTCAACCCACCATGCTTCTCCATCCTATTTCTCTCCTCTCTAATTGGCCATTGCCAATGCCATCAAAACCTACTACAAACCTTTACCTCTTTCATTTACTATTGTTGAATGGAAGGTTGCAACTTGCCTATGACATTCCCAACAAGCTAAATTTTTGCCCTTGTCGTCTAGAATTTTTTTGTTGATCAAATGTGATTCCTAACTCAAGCCCTATGTACCCTAGATGATGGGCTCAAAAACCTACTATGAAATTTCAAGAATTGTTTCAAGGCCTTCTGCACCCATTCTACCAATTTTATGTTGTTTGGTTTAAGATACTTGTGTTTTGCCATAACACAGTCTCTCGCTCTTCTAAACACATTCTTGAATGGTTTGAAGCATGTGACATTCAATGGATGAAATGCATGTGAAGTATGTGCAAGTAAGGTGACCATGTCCAACCTTAGTTTTGATGCTTATTTAAGGGCTTCTATCGTGACATGTGACCCATGCCCCTTGAGAATCAAAAGATGTCAATTCTTTTGAGAAAACCCCCCTAGAATATATTTGCAAAAAAAATTCAATCATTAGTTGAAAAGGTAATTAGTTGTCATTGAAGTTTTTTTTTTACATAGCCATACATGTTTTTGGTCTCCAAAACTTTATGTAGTCTTCTTACATCCTTGAACTCTGAAAATGTAAAAAGAAAGCCAAATTATCCCTATTGCATTAACAACACAATTCAAAATTAGCCATTCCTAAGACTTGGGAATGGTGTTGTAAACATCACATGAACCCCACCTAGCCAAAACCCTAGCACCAAATTGTTGCCCTACTTTAATTCCTGTCTCATTTAAATTCCAAATGTGATTTAATGGGTATTTTTGTTATGTGTACAAGTTTTTCCAAGTTGTAATAAAAGGTATGGCATGTTCACTAATTAGTCCTTTTACAAGGCATGTGCTAATTTTTGGATGACATCATTTGAACCATAACCATTAACTATTTTTTATAACACCATTTCAAAATGGGGTAGGTTTGGTTTATGTGACTTCAACAACTTTTAATTTCAATTGTTGAAAGGTGACAAATAAGCTAACTTTTGCATGTTATGAACCCAAGTGGTTATTGCTTCATCCTCTTATTTTGTTAACACACCTTGGGGACCCATTTTTGAACCTTTGGTTCTACCATTGATGTGATCTAAAAGTGAAGTTAATAGGATGTTTCAATACCTCCTAACCTTCTTTAAAGATGTGTGTCCCTTCTATAATGCATCCATGGCATCTTCTAATTGATGATCTATCCACCTACCCTACTTAGATGCATTAGGTTGTTTATTAGTTCTAGCTGAACCTTGTATTGTTGTTGTGATAAGAGGGCATTATCATTGTGTTGATGTTGTGGTTGGTTGTGATTGTTGATTTTGTTGCTAAAGTGGTAAGTTGGTAATGTTGGTTTTCTTGGTCTTGAGATTTAGTACCCAAAACCCCACTCTATTATTTTCTTGGCACATTAAGATGTGTTGGAAGGCAAATTGCTAATTATACACCCTTAATATGTGGTTGTAAAGCCTCCTTTCGCATAAGTAGATTCATTTCAACCCTATTATTCTTGGACCCAATCTCCAAGCATTCAAGGGTGTTTACTCATGTTTTACAAAAGGTACAAATCAATGTTTCTTGTATGAAGACCAAGATATCAAAAAATATGTTAAATATGGATAGTTTTCAAATGCATAGGTTTCCACCTCCTCACAAGAGACAAGTCATAGATGTCAACAATTTTTTTCCAATTTAATGTGACATCAATTGTGGATTTGCAAGTAGTGGGAATGTATCTCAAGGTGTGTTGTGATGGAAAAGAAGGAAATCTACAACCCATACTACTATTAGAATGTGATGACACCTATAGGAATGATGATTGCTAAACTCAACAATAATAAAGGTAGTTTGAATACTTGATTATGTATTCCTAATTTAATTTTGGTATGCTAGTTAAATCTAGTTTTTTCTACACTATTTCCACTTCTTCAAACTTATTTACCTCCCCTTTGATTGTAAATGTGATAGGAACTACTTCTACCTTCTCCTTCATCTCAAATGTAATTGGGACTTTTATCTTGACCTCCTTTACATTAAAGTTTACTCCTATTTCCTTTGTGATTTCAATTGTAACCAAATTTGATTCTAATCCCGTATTGATCATTGATTGTAATTTCTTTTTAAAACATTGAAACTCTTACAACAAACTTCCCACTTGATGTGACATTTAATTTAAAACTACAAGCTTTTACTAGGATTGCAAAGTTTTGTATACTATACCTTGGGGTGCAATCATGTTCATAGGAGCTAAAAGCAGTCATAACCAATGCTTAATTTTGTGTTTTTTAAACCAACATTTTCTTAAGAGAATTTTAACTTGAAAATAAGTTAAAACTTTTGCACATTATCAAATCTAATATCTTATCTACAAATGTCCAAAATATGAAATTATTTCATTAACATGTAGACTTTCAAAACTAGTGTAATATCCATATAACCACTACTTTTAAGCAATAAAAAGACTTGTAAAACTTTGAAAATGACATATTTTTGGCAAATTTTTAACACAAACCTTAACAAAATAGCACAAAGAAATTTTTAAAATTTTTTTTGAAGACTTTTTGAGAATATTCCAACAATATTCCCCAAAAATAGTTACCTAAGTGGGTGGCAGTGGCTTCTATTAACATGACTGCACCCCTTTTTTTCATGATTTTTGGTGGGGTAATGCATTATATGATTTGTGATGGGAAAGTCCTCAATGAATTTATTTGGTTGTTGTTCCAATGGTATCCGGAGTTGTTTTATTTTTTTAATTAACTTGTATCTTGTTTTGCTATTTTTTAAAAATAGGGCAAACTTTTTTTTATGTGCACAAACAATAAATTTGGGGTTCCTTTTTTTTTTTTGTTCACCCAAGGATTAATTTCCAAACACTTGTTTATATTTTTCTATGCATGAAATTTCAAATTCACAATCATGTCACTTAGATTGTTAATGTTGTCTTGGACACTTATTACCAAACAAAAAATTAGAAGCAATCCTAAATGTGTGCTCCAAAATGTTACATCTTGTCCTTATTCATGAACATTTAATTTCCCAAAGGCACTTTACATCTTTAAAATTTCAAAACACTAGATTCATGAAGAACGTTCAATCATGGGTGTATTTTTTAACAACAATCAATGACAGTCATGGGTGTTTAATTTTGGTTGGTTGTAAAATTATCAAATCTTGAGAAGAAATATGAAAAATAATGTTAGTTCCCAAGTTCATCACAAAGGCATGGATTAGGTTTGCAAGGTCGGAAAATTGATCATGATGATAAATTGCACATTACATGAACTCCAAGTTCATCACAAACACAAATCCAAAATTGTTTTGGCTTGAAAGTTCATCACAAAGCTTCATTGTATGTTGCCCTAGCTTCCAAGTCACAAACAAACCCAAATCCAAGTTTTTTTTGGCTTGAAGTTCATCACAACACCACATGAATGATTCCATGTTTACAAGCTCATCACAAACCCAAATTCAAGATTATTTTGGCTTTAAAGTTCATCATAAAGCCTCATTACATGCTACCCTAACTTCCAAGTCATTCACAAACCCAAATCTTTTCCAAATTTGAATCTGTTTTTGCATGAAAATTCATCACAAAGTCCTAAAACTTCCATTGCAATGCCCATAACTATCTACTAACATTACCATCTTGAATGGTGTTTGGAGATTTGAAAACTTGAATGCAAACCTAATCTTCACATTTGAAATTGAAAAATGGACAGTCCTTGTGCCTTGTAACTTATTGTAACAAAAGTTGTGATATTAAACTTTATAGTTCATACAATCCATAGGCTAATTCATTTTGTGAAGCCACCAGGGCAACAAACTCGTCCACAAAGCCCCTAAGCCTCCATGCTTGTTGCCCATAAAAGTTCTATGGAACCTTCACACTCACAAACCCTTTGCTCTCACAAATACAATCTAGAAACTTAACAATGAATTCCCATTGGGCTTACTTTCTCACTCCTTTATTTCTTTACATTCTCATACATTCACATTGTAAATAAACTTGCATAGAAAAAGAGAGCCCACATTGCGTGCATGTTAACTTGTTCATGCAAAAATGACAAAGAAATGAAATATGGGACCAATAGTTTTTGCATCAATTTTGATGCAAAAACTAGTTTTGCACCTTGTCATTTATTTTTATAAATTTTTGGCACCTTTTAGGTGTTTCATTTCATGTTTAATTAAAATTTAAAAATTTCATCCCATAGTAGGGGGACTTTATGGATCATTTGTAGTTCCATTTTTTTCTAAATTTTAGAAATAAAACAACCTTTGGATTCAATTGTTCAAAAATAATTAAAGTCAAAGACCCTATGGTTCTAGTTCTATCCAAGAATTGATAGTTTTCTTGAAAGACCTTGCAAAGAACTAACAATCTTATAAAAAAATTTAAACTGTTTCTATCATTTTTTTAGAATTGCCATTTTTTTATTGGAATCCAATCTTGGATTCCCATAAAAGATTATGGATCCTTGGATTGGAATCCAATCAAGGATCCACGAAAAAAAACCTAAATTTTGATTAAAAAAATGAACATTCATAAACAATGAGTTAAACTACATGGATTATCACATGAATGTTTGTTTTAATTATATATGTTTCATGACTTATGATTGGATGAATGTTAGATTCATCCATGATGAAAAACAATTGACTTACATAAATACATACATGTTATGGTCATATGGTCTTGTACTTGTAAATGTTCAATGTGTATTTCACATAACATCTTTATCAAAGCCTATTCATCATTATCATCATATTCAATCACAACATGATCTTCTCATTGAAACACGTTGAACCTCAACAAAAGTTATATTGCAAAAGGAAACATTGTTACACCATGTTTGGCATGTGTTTAACTATTGAAGATGTTGACTATTGGTCAGAAGTTATCAACATTTCACTTTCTTCATGTGATATATGACAAATTACCACTAGTGTTTCAAATAAGGTACACTTAAGCACCAAAACATTGAGGCATACTAATTTGGGAAATTGGGACTAGTTCACTTGACATTTGTCATTATCAAGTGAATTGGCATTATTAGTCACATTGCAAAATGTTAGAATTTTCCAAAAAATAAAAATAAAATAATATTTCCCTATTGGCCAATTTATGTCATAATTTCCTTGAATATCACAAAAGTATTACCCTATGACATTTTTTTGTACATGTTTTGGAACAAAATATTACATGTAAAGCAATTTCAAATGTGTGGTAATGAATTTTTGAAATTAAAATCGTATAATATCAAGCAAACACATCACAAGAATTTTTGAAATACATCTGTGTATATCCATGTATTTTGGCAATATTGTATAAATATCAAATTGTTGTGGACTACAAGGGGAAAGACCTTTTACATGTATTTTATAATAAAACCATTCATATGAAGAGTAATTATTGTGATATAACATCCATAAATGAGATGCATTTTTTAAGTACCTTATTGGGCCATTTACATTTAATGATGAGTCCCTAAAATGTTAAGAATGTCCTAAAATTTCACATTTTTTATCCACTTGACAAATTACCTTGATTTTGTGTGAATGGGCACAATCACAAAATTAAAAAGAAAAACATTGTCAAGGCTATGATTATTGGTATAAAAAAACATCACCATCTTTTTAAAATCTTAACAACAAAATATTAATGTTTTGCAAGAAAAAACAAGTTGCCTACACCATACATCTAACAAGAGTTTCAACATCTATATAATTACAACAAGCTATGTACAATTGGTTATCTATGTGATGATTTCATACTTACCTATAGACCTACCATGTCCCATTTTACCTTTGTGCCTTACAAACTTACTTATCAACCTCCTTTGAAATAGGTGAACATTATTTTTGAAATATTGGTAGCCACATTAATTAGAGTTGAACTGCCCATCACAGGACACATACCTATTATTGAACACTTTTCAATATTTTCTTCATCCATTAACCAAATTGAATGATTTTCATGACATTGAACGTGCAAATAGAGTGCCACAAATGTTTTTTGAGCTTCAAAAGTAAAGGAACAACACAAAAAACATAAGAAGACAAATGATAATTTGCTTCAATTTTTTTGAAAAAATAGCTCTAGACCCCTCTCTACTTCCACCCCATATCTTCCTCATTTTTAGTCTGTTTTCAGTGATTTCAAACCTAATGGAAGCACCAATTAAGGCTTTACAAAATGTCTTCACATTCCAAAGGCAAAGATGCAACAATCAAAGATTTTAAGCTCGAAATTTTAATTTATTTTAATTCGCCCATCCTCAAACATTGAACCCCCTTTACACCAAACACCCCATATCTTCCCCATTCCTTTATTGAATTGAGCAATTTTTGTAGCCTTAGAAGTGCTAGGTGGAAAACGACAAATTTTCCAAAAGCTTCAGAAGCAAAGGAACAATGTACAAGGGTTCGACCTCCTTTGACTTCTTAAGTGTTCACTCACTGGCCTATCTACTTTAGTTGTGTTGAAAAACATGGCAACACTGCATACATCATTCTCTTTTTTTGGTTCTTGCGGGCTGTTTGTCTTTTGGCCTTTGTTTGGCCTTCCTTTTTTGTCTCCCCTATGATGGTTTTGGCCATCGATACTTTATTATATTTTTTTATTATGGTATTACATACATCATTTTTAAATAGCAATGACGTAGTTAAACAATTTTAAACAATCAAGGCCAAAAAGGGTGAGATTGAAAAGGAGCTGGTGTAGCAGCTCAACACAGAGCTGTTGTAGGGGCAAATGAAGCTACATGTCAAGGTCGTTGCCGCCACACAGTAATGACCTGTGATTTCGCGGGCCTCCACCTTAACAGTAGGCATGCCCCCCGGCGCAATGTTGCTCAAGTTTGCAACGAGCGAAGACCGCCAGGTCGTACTGTGAGGGCGGAAGGGCATGGTGGGGACCAAGTTGGGCCTAGATGTGGACCTCATGCCCAGACAATAGGCGCGCAAGTCGGAGTTGTGGCTGTTGTTCAAAGAGGCCAAGGTGGCAAGCAAGCGCGCCTTTTAGCGTGCAGCCAAGCTCTTCGTTGATGGCACTTAGATTTGCCTGCCCTCTTTTATTTAGGGGCACGGGGACCAGAGAGACCTATGCATGGTATCATGGAACATGCATGGGGGTGGTGTAAATAAACTAGAAACAGGGGTGCAAATACTAGAATTGTTTCAAGGTGCTAACCTTGTCTTATTAACCGAAACTTGCCACTTCCTAGGCCAACATTTGCCACATGTTGAAAGGTTTAACTCACTTGCGATATCATGCACTGTGCAGTTCGGAAAAACAAAAGCGATAAAACACAGCGGGGGGGGGGGGGG
>Ga0116229_10016213_pt1 | contig 10031 bp, 5 predicted proteins | sample S1TSphgellanicum_3_FD_87313 | JGI IMG/M metagenome (GOLD analysis project Ga0116229, IMG submission 87313) | Host-associated microbial communities from peat moss isolated from Minnesota, USA - S1T2_Fc - Sphagnum magellanicum MG | ecosystem: Host-associated > Plants > Peat moss > Unclassified... | reverse complement strand
CCAGATCAGTTATTAAAAAAAAAGAAATCACTTACACATATGGTATCAAGTAATGAGATTTTTCAGATTTTTTAGGACTCGCCTGGTATCAGCTTGTTGGAATAATTAACTAATAGGGGTATCAATTTTATTTTTACTTGTAAGAACCGGCTGGTATGCATAAGGGTCAGTTTTCACAAGACCTTGATGAGAACCGGCCAATATAGTGCCTAGGTTAGTTATCAAACAATTTTCTTTAAAGCAATTTTTTCCCCATTATTTATGTCTTCATTCTTTTCACATTTCTTATTTTCCTATTATGATTCTTTTCATATTTCTGAATTTCACATTTCAGGATTCTGATTTTCTATCATACCTTTTGATCTGAGAAGAAAAATGGTATCAATTCTGTGAAATCTTGAAATGTTACACTTGCTCTATATCAGATATCAATGTCAAAGAGCTCAAGCAAAGGAAGAATATGAATGTAGCACCAAAGAGTTTGAACAATGAGTTTAAATCCAATTATGTTGAAAGGGAAAAGGTTTTGGTTTTTTATCACGATCTTTCAATCTGAAAAGAAAAATGGTACCAATTATGTGAGATCCTAGAAAAGCAAGTCATGAACATCCTACATTTTTCCATAACTAATGTGGACATTCCTCAATCCCACAATGGCTTATAATGTGAGATATTTGACAATAAAAGCAACAGGGGACTAAAACTTCACTGCAAACATATTAAAAACCATGATTGATTCTTGAGAATGGCCACCTTGCAAACTTGCCAAAACGACATAATCACTTCAACTATTGTAATTTTTGTTAAACCATAGATTAGGGGAAGCAAAAGATCATTGATACAATGGTATGCCACCATTTAAATCTAAGGGTTGAAGCAAAGTTGGCCAAAAAACTCCACTTGCTAATCACTATAAAATAAATCCACACTTGCAAACAAATTCTCAAAACAAAAAAATGGAACAGAACTAGTAACTAATAAATAAGCTTCCAAATTATGCATGGGATCTTCTTAATTAAGAATGTGCCAAGTTGATCCCATGCATAATTAGAAATGGCCAACTTAACTAACCAATACAATCAACCACTTGGGCTGGCATTTAAAACTCTGCTTAATGACAAAGCAATTCCATAAGAACTAGAGCAAAAAGTTCATCAACATTCACATCCATCACTCCAACTCATGATCAACATTGATATAACCAATTTTATTTCAATAATGTATCAAATTCATCAATGATAATCGCTTCTTCCATAAGGAATTCATCAATGGACTATCATTCTTGTGGGCAATCTGATCATTTTTTCATTATCATCAGCAACTTGTCCAAATTGTCAACTCCTAGCATACAATGCCAAAGGCTTGTGAACACTCTAATTATGTTGAAAATTTCATCAATTTCAATCTAGGACCCAAGAATCCCCAAAATTTGTCAAACCACAAAAGAAACATTTGGAAACCATGTTTCATGGGACTTCCACCAAGTCAAAGGTAGTACATCATCTTCTAGTTTCACATGCGGATGATAGAATAAGCCTAATTCATTCTTTAGCAACCCATGCAAAGTGGCTACATTTGAAATCAATGCCCCAAACATGAAATCATTATCAATTGGTGCTACTTCAATCAAGCCATAAATGATGGGGTTTAGGAAATGAAAAGCAACCACCAACAATGGTAACAAAGTCTTGTTATCATACTTAGCCATAATTTGTATCATTTTTACCTATCCAATAACCCCTTCACCACATCAAGGGATTTAAACATGGGTCCAACATTGATGCCAGCATGTTGTGAACCTTGTTAGCATTATAAGAAGATGTAAATGCCCAAAATGGGGTTAATATAGCCTAAACTTATGCTGCCATCATACACACCCACAATGCCCCTAATTCATATTCAAAATCCCCCTTCACAAAATTGAAAGGGATAATCTCATATTGTTGAATCTAATTTTGCATACACACATTGATTGAAAGGGTGGCATATAAGGCATCAAAAAGTAACCAATATCGTTAGGTTTACTTGAGGATACATTATTTCACAACATGAAACATAATTTTAATAACCACTTTCCAAATTGCCCATGTGTGTGCATTTGGCATATGACCTTAGAGTTCTTGAATTTCTTGCCTCCCATACCATAGATTGATGGCATCATGATACTCCAAGGTTTCTTGAAGTAAAATCACCTTACTAGTAAACCTAATTTTCATCAGTGTTTTCAGTTTTCAATGGGAGAGCCCAACATCAAGGCATGCCCTATGCCATTCATTGTGCCCTTTGCTAGACTTCTTAGTCCTTATAATTTTTTCGACAACATAAATTAAATGACTTTCAAGCTAACCTCCTTGAAACCAACATAAACTTTAATATCATTATAAGCATATTAGCATGTTTTGGTAAAAGTGTGACCAAAACACAACCCCTACCAAAGAACAAGTCTCAAAGGACAACAACTAACAATTGAATTAAAAGCTTGTGCATGAGTGGATAGATTGCCACCTTTGTCTTCACATAGGCAATTAGTTTGTCTAGTAAATTATACAATCACAAAAGATCCTTGACCTATGCTGCCATTACAACTCTAGACGTATCAGTGGCTTCAAAAAGTCCCATTATCACATGGCAAGGCACCCATAGTGAATTTATGAAATTAATCACAAGAACAAGCATGTGATGTCTAAATCTAGACATCCATAAATTAAAAAAGGCTATTGTTGTAACACATGAATCCAAATCGAAAATTAAATATTGTTCCATGGTTTTAACCACCAATGAAAAGATGGCATGTTGAACCATTTAGTTGAAGTTCGAAAACACAACTTGGGGATTCTAACGCATGACCAAGTGCTTTAGCCATCAACTTTCTACAACAAAAATAGGAATGTAGGCTTTGGCAACAAATTTTAACATCAAGTCCTCCATAAATTTTTGTTATTGTGCATCATCCTTTTTATAAGGATTACCATTCCCAAAATGATTTATGGTGGCCCCATAACCAATAAAGATCTATTTTTGGACTTATCCTAGTGCAACTCCTATGAATCAAAAGCCACATTAACATTTTTCCACCTACACCAAGCAGCTAGATGCTCACCCAAGATATGTTTTTTCATGGAAAATTTCTCATGTTACTAGTTGTAAGAAATCATACCTTTCCTCCTTTTGGTGGTACTACCAACATTGTAACTTTGGCAAATAAAATGGCAAATCACACAATGCATAATTTGAAGCAAAATAAGATATAACTTACTGCCATCAATCATCACAAAAAAATGCCAACGGACAATCAACTTGTGGTGGGGGACCCATGTTTTTTTATTTAAGATGAGTTGTGCTTTCAAAACCTTCCATGTAATTTATGCTTCCTCATCCAATTTACTAGGTGTTACAATGCTTTTAGATGCAAATGGTCCACTTGGCATTGAAATGAAGCCAACTACTAACCCAAAATCCTCAACTAGATTCCATGATTCCAAATGAGCATCATCACAATCAAAACCCTCATGCATATGTACATTCAAACCAAACATTTCAATCTAATCTACCAATCGGATTTTGATTTACAATGGAAAAAAAAAACTTTGACACTAATGAATTATAAAAGATTTCCATTGATGAACTTTAGAATTCATGACTCAAAATTGGAAGATAAAAACGAAAAGGAAGGCGCGTAGCGAAATATATATTCTTTTTTGTACGCCTCTTTTAAGAAGCGCTCTTCTGCTGCTCATGCAAGTTTGTTTCTATAACACAACTTTAATGTTATGCATCTAGTCCCATACACTTGAAGGATAACACCAAACAAAACAAAAACAACAATGAACATAAATGAGACATAACAAAGGGGGGAGAAGTACTTACTTATGGGTACATCAATTTGATTGTTATGAATTGAAAGGAAAATCTACCATCACGGACCCCAATATTGTTTCGATATTTATCCTAAATGTTCACAATAACATTCAAAGATTTCATAGATAACCATTACAACTATTGGGACCAATTGTTGTGTTTGGTAGCTATTGCAACCAAACACGATAATTTGTTCCAATGGCAAATAAAGAAAACATTACCAAATGCAAAGCTAAGAGCAACACATGAAAAATGGACTTGTGGCTTAAGGTTTTAAATATACAACAAAAAATGAAACCCTAAATGGATGAAGGTGCTTGGATGAAAAATTCAGATAAAAAAATAACCAACCTTGGTAAAAATGATAGGTCCCTATCAAGGTATTAATAAAGTATTGATTGTTTTCAACTAATAGCCACTAATAAAATATTTATAGGGTATTTAAAATCCTAATACAAGGTTTGGTAGTTACATTGGATGTCGCAACCCCACTTTGGGGCTAAGTGTGAGAATGCAACTCACACTCCCAAAAGTGGGAAAATGGAGTCCTCCGGGACTCCCGAAAACTTAGAAGACGATTTGAGGGGTCAAATTTCCTTGCTTTAGTGCATCCTTTATATCAATGGAAATTTCTTGAAGCGTAGATGTCTAAAGTGGCCTCGCATGGCCCATTTGGACATCTACAGCCCAAGTTATGGGCAAAAGAAGAACCGGGAGTCAAACTGCCAGTTTGACTCCCGACCACTAAAAGTCGGGAATCGACCTCTTCCCGACGTCACCTCAAGGAGTGCGACACGAAGTTGGAAAGCTCTCGACGAGAGCTATAACTTTGGTTTGGAGCTCGTCCCAATCCGAGTTTGAGGCGAGGAACTATGACCGTCCAAAGTCCCGGGACTCCAACCCGGGACAGTTTCGGGACTCCAACTTGCGAGTCCCGGGAAAAAGAGCCATTTGGATGTAGCCTCGGCGGAGAGCTACAGAATATACTATATGGGGGAAGGTGGTGGCTTCCCCCGAGTCCGGGCCGTGATGAGTCTTGTGTGTAAAAGTGCCCGTGGCTTGTCCTAACACCCAAGGGTGTTTCCAAATGCTAACTAACCCTCTTATGGTTGGTTTTGGATGCAGATTCAAGCTTGATCTTCTAGTCCATCTTCCTAGTCTAATCTCAGGACTTCTAACACGCCCCTCTACCCCCCTTTTAGTGCTAGAAGTCGGGAACGCCCCTCAAGTCCCAACTTTCCGCAACTCAACATAGTTGGACCCTCAAGTGGGTTCAACAAGGGACTTGGGAATGCATCATTGGATGACCAATTTTGACCATCGATTTATTCCTCATCTCAACTTGGTTTTGCACATTAATTTTTTCACGTCATTTATATAGATGTTTTCTATTTATTTTAGAATTTTTATAGTCAATAAAGCATGGTATCTTGGTGCAATCCTCCAAAAACTTGTAGTTCTAAAAGTTGTCCAAAACTTTTAAACGTTAACTTTTAATGGTGGGGATCTCCATTTTTAAAACAAATCCTTTTTTAAAATTTGAAACATTCAACTTGAAGTTCTCTACAACTTTATGAAATTGGATTTTCAAACTTTTGACAAAATTCATGACTCCGAAGCACATTTGTGAAGGCTAGTCCAAATTTTGTATTGGGACTGTTTTGGTCATTTGTCAATTAAAGGTTAAATAGGCTCACTCTTTTGGCTTAGACTCAAATCCTTTCATTTCTTCCTTTCTTCTTTGTTAACCAGACTTGCACAAATATGGTGCAAACATCAACAACGACAACACATGTAGTGATGATGGCTACTTAGGAAAAAACACAATCCTACGCCAAACGAACAATATGCGATGATTTCATTCCCTTGCTATTGAGATGTACAGGTGTTCATTTTTGTTTTGATTCATTTTTTTCACCACTTGTGCACATATCATTATCGTGCATCATCAATGGTCTTCTTTAGTCCCCTTGATGTTTGTTTCTTATTATCGACAACACATGTCCATAGCCCTACAACGTGCACAAGTTGTAGCGATTCTTTAGTGAGTTGTTACACTTGGTCAAGGTTACTCATCTCTTTCACAGGTCATAGCTAGTGCACCTCCCTCATTAGTCGATTTGTGATAGACAACAGCTCTTTTGTCCCAAGTTTTTGTTGATCGTCATTTCATTGCCATGGTTCCTATTTGCATAGGGCTTTTACCTTTTTTTTTGGTTGATTGTTTTATTTTATTTTTTCTTTGGGTTGTGTCTACTTGTGCTCTCATTTGCCTTGTACTTTTGATGGATGGGTTTCATCCTTGACTTTTATATACAAGGTTTTTCTTCTTTCTTCTCCCCTTTCCTTGGCTACTTTGTTTACTGAATTTTGCTAGGGTTTCATCATTCACAACCTGAGTCTTGACAAGTGAAGTTCACAAAAAATGAACTCACAACATGAGTCCTGACACAATAAAAAAAATTGGTGAACAATATGAAGACTAAATGAAAACTAGATTTTTCCATAGTATATTCCCTACAAGTTGATCCAACAACTACTCATCAGACATGTAAAGCAAACACCATAGACATAAGTCTCAAGCTACTAAAATTTACAGAACTAAATTTCTTTGCCTCCTAAACCTGCTGCTATATCCAACAAGAATGAGCTAAGCATTGTCATACTAGTTTGTAAAACCTAACAAATGTTAACATTTGGAGTTTGTCTAATGGAAACCCAATAGCAACCCAACACTTCAAAAAGATCATTTCCACAAGTTCAAAGCATTAACTATGATATGCCACTTTTTTGACAAAAAAATTGAAAAAAAGAGGAATATACTTTTTTGTTTTGCCAACTTAAAAAATGATTGAATGATTCTTCACCAAAACAAGAACAACTAGCACATCCATTAAAAGTGATAAATATTTTTGAATTTTTAATTGTTCATCAAATTCAAAGAATGTTCAAGTTTGACACTTGTAAAATACACAAGAAACAAAAGAAGAAAAGAAAAAGTTCAAGGCAAATCAACACCGAGTTGCCAAAGCAAAATGCATACTTAATTTTCTAGCCATACTATCTTTTTCCTTAAAAATAATCATTAAAATATGGGTAACCTTTTTTTACCCCACATGAGTCCCAACATTTTTGGAAAGGTATGAAAAGGATATAATTTCTAATGGCTAGTTCTCACATAAAAAGAACCAATTGACATCCATGTATATCAATTAGGGTATCAAAAAATTTGATATTCAAAGGTGTTTTGTGTTTATACCTAAGTGATACTTGCCCAACATTGGTGCATACCAATGTTGTGTGGTTTTTTTATTATGTTGATAACATTCAATTCTCAGTTTTTAGAAATAAAAAACCTCCTTGATTTTAGTTATTTGAAAAAATTCAAAATCATAAAACCTCTAATTTTGGTTTTTTAAACAAATTAGATTTAATGAAAAGAACCTTTGGTTTTGAGTTATTTGAAAAATTCAAAGGACCTGCAAAATAATAATAATTTAGTGTTACTTCTTTGACCTTGTTCTTTGAATTTCAAAACCTCAATTAAGGGTCAAAATTAGTACTTTGATTGGTCAAAACCAGTTTGATGACCTAAATTTTAATTCAAAATCCAATTCTATAAGATAGTTCAAAACTTGATAACCAAGGAATATTAACACCATGTTGATGAGGTGTGATATTATAAACCAATGTTGTACATATGGACCAAGATACATATCTTTTAATGTTTGATTGAATGAATATTTTTACATATGAAAATGCATTTTTCAAATCATGTTCAATTGAAAATTTTGGTCTTTCACACAATGTATATATGCATATACAATGTATTTTGTATTATGCCATAATTGATGTGACATGGAGATTGACACCTATGGAAACACCCAATAGCAACATCATTACAAATGTAAAGTTGCATCATCAATCTTCACTTTTGTTTAAATTTATTATTGCCAATTAATAGATCAAATTTCATGTTTCAGGAGTGTCATTGTTCAATATTTTTTCCTTTTGTTTGTTTAATTTTGTAATCATTCTTCCATCAATGATAGTAATCAAATGATGATCAAAGTGTGTTATTTGCAAAGGTCATTCTGCATATAACATATAATTCAAACAAAATTGTATAAGAATTATGTGCAATGAGAAATTCAAGTGTGAAACATAATTAGCCAAAAGATAGATACATCACATTATTTCCATCATATAATGGAAAAACTTTCGTCAAAAACTATTGTTGATTCCAACTTGTGTGTATTGCACAACAATAAGGACAATTGTTTCACAAGATTGAAGACTCTTCTTTTCAAACACATCAAATTTAGGAACTCCTTATATTGTTCAAGAATGGTGGTGTTGTCTTTGTCAACTCTAATGTTGGATTAGCATAGATTACAAATGCAATGCTTCCTTTTGTGGTTCATGAAAATGCATAATTGGTTGCCACAAATAAAGGTATATTTTTCATATTTTTGGTTTTAATGATGAAATGAATGTTATTTAAAATAAGAAAGGAATTCATAAATGCTTTAGAGGTTATGAATAAGAATTGATGGAATAAGATGAAAATTAACTTTTTTGAGTTTTTCAATTTACATGTACATTGCATTTTTATAACCCAAAAAAAAAAAAGATAACAAAAATAGATGATGTTGAACACCACTACATTCAAATGATCTCTTTATATTCTTAAATCTATAGGTAAAATTTTGTGTGTAACATCCCTTAATGTTAATGATTGACCATCAATGAGCTTTGGATATACTAGATTAAGTTTTTTGAACATAGGAAACTTGTGGCTTTATTTAAAACCTTCATTAAAAAAACAAACATGCAATATTATCTAATAAAATTTGAAAAAAATAATTTTTTAATCATTGGGATTATAAGTAAAAAATATTTTTTTAAAATGAGAAGGGTGGGGATGTACTACTATAGGACTTCTATGGAAAAAATAGACAACATCACCTAGTTGCACAATCCTTATTATGGCTAGGAAACTTTGTTTTCTAAACATTTGACTTTAATGTTGTTTTGAATGTGGTAGGCATAGATTCTACCCAAATTTGCTCTTTGCCTACTTAAAACAAGTCAACTTATATATTCAGTAGTACTTATAATACAAATAATCTATTGTTTCTACTCATTCAATTATATCTATAGATTGTATTCACACAATTTTCTTATTACAGTTATTATTCCTTTATTTTTTAGATTTTTAATTATCTTATATATGCAAAATTTGTGATCAAAGTTCTTTTATTCTCTTAGAAAACACAACAATTTTAGAGTATGTTCACTATTTTCTCATTAATATTTTATTATCCTCTTTATTTAGAATTGAACATCTCAAACATCTGTAGTGTAAAGTGTAAAAATCAAAAATGAAAAACATGAAAATTTGTGGTTCACAATTTAACGAAATTTTAAACTACATAATGTGTCTCTATTCCATCTCTAGCAACTCTCTAAGTTCATCTCTATGTGTCTCAACAAAAAAAATCTTTAATTTTCATCAAATTTCAAAATTACATCCTAAATTTTTTCCTTCCAAAAATAATTTAAAAATCAAACTAATGAAATGTCTTAATCATGACTAATTAATTAACCATCTTCATCTTGCCTTGTTAAATCTTTGCCATTCACCTAGTAACATTACCCTCCTTCCACTTTAAATTTTGTCCTTGAAATCCTTGTTATAGAAAAAAAAATTATGTTTTTCAAGTCACTACATTAACCATCTGTGGGTTGATCTGCTCATGTTGAGTTGTTGATATTCCTATATCTCACCTGAATATGTGTTTTTGTGGTATCCTTAGCTGGTGCCCTCATTGAAGCACTAGAACCTTAAGCATTGATTTTGTTGTACCTTGTTGTGTTTTTCAAATATGAACTCCACCACCTATTTTTTTACTTCCAATTGGTTCCCTTTATTCACTATTGTCATTAGATATTAGCCCTATCTTTTATATAAGAATTTTTTGTACCTATTCCTTCACATGTTTATTCTGAAGATCTTGTCCTCCTTTGAGATCCTATGATTCATGTTCTTATTGTTGACATGTTACTCCAGTATATTTATCCTTGTTTGCGTCATCTGTTGGACTTGTTGGCTTTGAACTATCTGGATTTCTGTACATCAAATTTGGAAAGGCCTTAAAAACAAACAAATG
>Ga0116229_10016210_pt1 | contig 10033 bp, 7 predicted proteins | sample S1TSphgellanicum_3_FD_87313 | JGI IMG/M metagenome (GOLD analysis project Ga0116229, IMG submission 87313) | Host-associated microbial communities from peat moss isolated from Minnesota, USA - S1T2_Fc - Sphagnum magellanicum MG | ecosystem: Host-associated > Plants > Peat moss > Unclassified... | reverse complement strand
TTTTTTTTTTTGTTTATCCTTTTTTTATAAATTCCCTTTTAGGGTTTTTCCTGAAAGCACCCCCCTCCCCCCCCCCTACCAAAAAAAAAAAAAAAAAAAAACCCACCCAATGTTATTTATGTGTTTACTAACTTCTCTATTATGACTCTTTTCCAGTGTTTTGTGGTTATTTGAATTTATTCAAGAAGGGTCAATTTTGGTTTTTTTTAATTATTTCATCAGAGAACCACTGGTTTCAGTTCTTTGGGAAAAAAAAAAAATCATAATACAAGAATCGCGAGTCCCAATTATTTAAAAAAACTCAATGTATCAGTGGTTCTTATGAAAGAACAGATATGAAAATAAACAAAACAACACAATGTTCTTTGTATGTTCATTGACATCTCATAAATAGGTTTTTTTTGGTTGGTTTGGACACTTTTTGCACAATTTCCCTTTCAGGGTTTTTCTCGACCTGACCTACCCAAAAAAGTTACCCATCTTGTAAGGTATACCTAATGTCCCTATAGTGGGTTTTTTCTTTTGTTTGCACATTTTTTGCACAATTTTTCTTTTAGGATTTGTCCTGTTATGACTCAGTTTTGGATGAACCCCAACTAAGTTGATATCAGATTTTTAACCTTAGTATCCTATCCTTTAAATACACAAGTACTGTTGGTAGGTAGGATAACAAGTGACTACTGTATCTGCAACTGATGTTTAGCACTTTTCTGCCAAATGTTTGTTTTCTTTAAAAAATGAGATTAGGCAGTTTCAAATTTAATTTTTCAGAATTTCAACATATGAGGAACATTTATACAAAGTACACATTTTGTGTAATAATACCCAATGTTTGGGACGGTAGATAGTTTTTCACAAGTTGGGAATTCAATTCTTAACAATTTTGACAAATATCAATAATAATTTCCCTTTTTATTCAACTAGACCTTTTGTGAATTATTTTGTGCCGAACATTAGTAGTACGCACCACACTTCCTAAGTATATACTTGTAAGTGGTAACTAGTTAGTACATACATAAGGGATACTGGGTTATTGGTAGATAGGTAGTGAAAGCATAAACTGAGCTAACTACCCTGGTTAGGGCTAGCAAACTGGAACCCAATTCTTGTAGGTTATGAATTGGGCTCCAGCACTAACCCATTCTTTATGATGGGTTCCAGCAATAACTCAGGCAAACTTGACCAAAACAATTTCCACCTACCTTCTAATGTTACATTAAAATTGCAGGCAGATGGGTTGTTTAGGAAAATGTCCCATTGAAAAAAAATTGTTTGATGATAGGCCAAGTGGTACACTAACTGGTTTGTCAACTTGTGAATTTGTTGACATTGTCATTTTTGGTGGGCCTTTTGCTAGTGTCTGTAGCCTTAAGTAATGTGCAGGGATCAGAATCTGTAGGGCAACCAATTGATGTTTTCTTGCTGACCTTTTTCGGGTTGTAGTAAATCATCAGGCTCTGAGAAAGGAGGTCTGAGCATATCTGTTTTTACATGCTGCAATTTTCTTTTCCATTTCCTTTCAAAAGGCCAAATGGTGCATTTCACGACATGGAACTGATGACCCTGATGACCCTCTCGTATGTTGTCATCTTGTCTGACGGCCATCAGAGCTCTTTCAGTGACTTCATTTTCTGCCTCTCAACAGACCTGGTCAATTTTTGAAAGTGCCCCAATTCATGATATCCAAGCCGTCAAAGCTTGAAAACAGAAGCCTGCTATTGTACAACTACAGTCCACACAAATGGGCAGAAAGAAAATCTCATGTTCAGGAATCAGAGTTCAAAATACAGTCTAGTTGGTCCATTGCCGTTTCCCTTGTGTTCTCTGAGGACTTCAACAGACTGATTCAACATTGTTCAAATTGGAAGAAAGGAAGTTCCCTTAACGTACGATGGTTTAGTGCCCAGTGATCATCCTTCACATCCTTAAGGCAAGCCAACTACGGAAAGGATGTCTAATCCTTCCTCTATGTGAAAGATAAACAAAGCTAAAGAAATGGATGAAAACATTTGTATGTTTTAAATGTACTTTTCAACTCATGGATTTTGCAACTGTTCATTAAGTGTGTGTTGAAGATTACGATAGGGAAACTTTGGAAATTGATCATTCCATCAGATAAGATAAACATAATTCTCACACAATAAATGATTCATCCACAAATATTGCATCCCATTCAAAACATTCATCCACCCTATTATTTGATCATGACATAAATGAATCCTCCACAATAACTGTTATTTATTATACAACATTCTTTTAACATAATCTTTAAATTTTTTTATCAGATGTTTGACCATTTTTAAATGGTTAGCACATTGACCTAAAACATCAACTGTTACAAATATTAGTAAATGTGAATTGATATTAGGGTTGTTTTTACAATTTTGTGATATAGCCACAATGGTGATCATCCACAAGAGGAATTAGCCAATTTTGGCTACAGGTCAGAAATGAATGTAAAAAATTTGAGAATCTTGCCATATTTTGAGTATGTGCTAGAACCTATTGTCTAAATATGACAATTTCAAAAAGCATTTCCTCAAAATTTGGTGACTTTAGTCAAAAAAATTCAGAAAAATCCTGTGTATGAGTTGCAATGGATTTTTTTTTCCATTGCCAAGTGGCAAAAATTCACCCGAAAAACATTGATCAGTGTATGAAAATATTTTGTTTTTTTATTTCATTAGAAACAGAATTCTACAACTAAGCATGGTGAAACAAAACTTAATTAGATTCGACAGATACACATAACAGATGCAAATTTTACAAAGAGAATGGTGTTGAGATTCCATCAAAACTTCCAAGTTAAAATACCTTATGTTGAAACTAGTGTTAAGTTAGGTGCCATCTAAAATGAACAATGCCATAAAAACACTTGGAGTCCACCCTTTCAAAGGAAGTAAAACTTTCAACAGAGTTATGGAAAAGGTTAGTGTGCATGTAAAACCTAAGTAGATTTATCAGATCAAGACTAGGTAGTTTGTTACATGTAGACATGTAATTCTACATTCTGCAACAATGAAACAAAGGTTCATGAAACATTCTGCATTTTCACACCAAACAAAATAACATACATATATTGATAAATACATCACGATTGTATGTTGTGCAATATCAATGACCTATGCTTGAAACATCACATCAAATATTTAGGTTGAAAACCCAAAACCTTATTAAAACCCAACACTAAACACCATATTTTGTTTTAGATATCGAATTTTATGCTTACACGAGATCAAACCAGTTTTTAAATACTAAGTAAAAAGAAGCTTAACATGTAGTTTCCCATTGAGTCTTCTTTAACTCAACCGGATCTACTAATCAAGTATGATTCATCAACTTGTATTTATTTTATTTAAGTCTGATGACTCATTGTGTACCCTGAGCCATCACCTTAATCTAACAAGTCCTTCAACAAGTTAAATAAGTCCATTTTCCAAAATTCGCTTTATATTTAAGTTACCTCATATCCATTCATTTGTTACATATTCAAGACACATTGTGCACATTTGAAGGAACCCTTTTTAAGCTTCCTTTTAATGTCTGATCTAGTCAAGTTTAGGTGGGAGAGAAGGCTTTGGATTCTTTTTACATTTCATATTACTTCTGTGCATTCCAAAAAGATGTGCAGTATTACAGATCTACAACACCTCAACGCTAGAAGTAACTTGGACCTTATGGGGGAGGGATTGATGATCTTCAAACAGACTTGTAAAAAGATTTTTAATAGTTTTAGAATTAGCTTAAAAGCTAGAACTTCAAGCTCTAGAAGTAGGTAAGAGTAGGCAAATGTTTTGATACTTCATCTATTTTATAGATATATTCTACTAATTTGTCAAGTTACCTCATATTATTTCTTTCTTGTTCAATTTTTGGCTCAATTGCAACTTTAGTGTTTTGTGAAATAATACAAGTTCTTATAAATATACATCATGATTTAATTTGTAGTATAATTTAAATTTAAATGAAAGTAATACAAATACCATGGCATGGCCCTTGTGTATTTTACACCTTTATTGAATATTCCTAATGAAGAACTTTGAGCCAAGAAACTTTGTCCTTTCAAGGTCACACTATTCATGCAAGGGGTCACTTTATTGCTTTGTTCTTTGGCCCCTGAACTTGGTCAATTCAGTAAAATAGAACTTGCATGATGCTATTGTACTCAGGGCACTCATCTTTCTTTTTTTTGCCACATTTCATTGTAAGATATGCTATTTGGTTTAGCCCTCCATGAAGAACATCAAATTTTATTTAGTTTTTGCCTTGCATTTGAGGGAATTGGATATTTCATTGTTTCATTTAGGACTAATTTAGAAGGTAGAGGACATTGCCCACAAGTTCCATCACTGTGTGAGCGGACTCAGCCCTAAGCTTGTTGTTTCCTATGTCTTGGGGAATGGCTGGTTACATGGTGGGTTATGTTGTTCCCAGACAGAGGAATTCAGTGTGTAACTTATGTTTAGCAGAAGGCCTGCTGCCCAGGGCCTCCCCTAATTCGAGGCTCATAGCCTTCAGGGTGGTAGCCTGAGCGTAGGTGTAGGTGTTTTGCTATTTTTGGACCAGATTTTGCCAAAATTTCGACATCACAAATATGTTAAAGAAAACACTGCTTTGGAGTACTTTACACCCAAGAAAAATTACATGAAATATCAAAACACCAACACGACCTTCCATTCCCCAACATGAAAAACTGACATAATTTGAACCAGAGAGATTGGAGGCATCTTGTAGATTTGTAAGATGCATGAGATGGACAGAGGAACATCATATGTACCACATAACCGCAAAGTGTGAGACCTCCTAACACATACAAGACATATTATAAAGTAGGTGTATACTATCTCTCCTCTTTTCTATTTGAGGAGAAGCTATGGACAAAGATAAGGTGCCCATCATATAAACTAGTAAAAACTCCTTTGAGTGCTTTTATGACAAACCTCATGGAGAAGTATCAAAAAGAAGTATCAAAAAGTACATGAGTATCAAAAGGATGGCAGTTAGCAGTGTTTCTTTCCTTGTGGCTGGGCACACTGGCAGAGAGTGTAATTGTAAGTACATGTAGCAACATTGTTCTCCACTGGCCAGTGAGCATCTTACTTTGTTGCTCTCATTGGATTCTTTGTTCTTCTCATTGTCATATGATCAGTAAGTATGTACTGCCAACTGCATGGTTTCTTGTTTCTTCACCCCACACGGTGTTTTGTTTTTGTTTTTTCAATTTTGTGATGTAGTTGCGGTGGCAATCATACATAAGCTGGTATAGCCAAATTTGGCTATTGAAAAAATATGAAATGAAAATATTAATATTTTTCTGACTACCTGCTTGAACCATGCATAGAATTCTGGCCAAGAAAAATTCCATTTTTGGCGATTTGTTTCAGAAAAATCATTGAATTAGCAACATAAAATTCAAAAAAATTGGAACAATGAGAAATTTTGCACCAACAAAATAAAGGCTGATACTATTCTGCTTATGGAATTATTTTGGTTCTGTCAAGTGAGTTTTGTTATTTTCAAGTTTACCAGGTAATTCCAGGCTTTTTTCCCAATTTTCCTAAAGTCAAATGTCGACTTGCAAATGGTTCCCAAAGACCTTTAAAATACAACTGCCTTGGACAACTTGAGTTCACTTCTTGAGTATCTTTCAACATATTTCTTGCAATTTTTAGACTGACATAACAAAAGTTATTGAATGTAAAATGATTCTTTGTCTATAGAAATTAATTGAAGAATAAAAGAATTATCCCAAACAAAATTAATTAAAAAGGTTCCATGAGAACTCCAAAGTCAAGCCCACTTCAACCACAATAGTATTAGGACGAGTTACCTTAGAGGAGGTTTAATATATTTGGGGCAATAGCAAGCAGGCCATTAATCCCTATTAACCCTTAAGAGTCTAAGCCCATTTTACAACCATTTTACTTATATTTGAGCCTTAGTTAAAAATTTGGTCCGATCTACTAATCCATGAATTCAATTATAAATTCAATCATTAGATTCAAAGTTTACAAACTCATGATTCTTTGACAAAAAAATAGCCAAAGTCAGGCAAAGGATGATAATATAACAAAACTAAATTGAGCTCATATAGGATCAAGTTGGCAAGTGTTGCCCAAAGGTTGGATTTGAAAGTTCACTAGTGAAAAACAATTTTTAACAAGGATTAATGCATGCATTTTAATATGGCAATCGCAATGACCAAGTTACATACTCACAAATGGAATTTCAAACCAAAATGTGATTCTTCAAACACAAGTAAAACCTTGCAAGTTTTGAAATGAGACTAGGGAGGATCCTTGAAAATGGGCAGCAAATTCAAAAGGATCGCAAAACTAGAATTCATGGGTTAGCCCTTAAACAACTTTTAAAAGTTAGCCCAGCGAGGCTAGGAAGGTCGAGCATGGGCGGGTTTTGTTTTCATCCCTTTAGCAGTTTCCCCTCACAAAGGTGAAAGTGGTTTCATGGGGGGTTTTCACAATGAACCCTTCCCTAAATCCACTTGGATGCAGCAAACCAATGGAAACATATTCAATGTGTGAACACAACCAAAAAAAAATTTAATTTAAATCTATGCTGTCTAAATTGACTTAAAATATTAAAAAAATAATTTTGGCTAATCAGGCATTAGGGGGTTAAACTCTCTTCATCACAAATGGGAAATGAAGAGTAGGTTGTTGCATTATATAAAATTCAGAGAATTGGTGGAATATGTATAGAGTTAATTGGAGAGTAAGTGATATGAGTTAGGGTTTTACCTCGTTGTGGTTTTGGAGGTTTTGGGAACTTGGGGAGCGTTGTGTTTTGGGGTGGGGGGAGGGTGGGGAGTGGGACGAGGGTTTAGGGGTTTGTTGGGTTTTGGGACACTAAGTTTGCAAGGGTTTAGGGTTTAAGTTTGTGTTGGGTTTTGAAGAATTTTGTGGGTTGGCTGTTTGTTGCACTGTTTTTTGAACTCTTGGAGCATTGGGCGTTGGGCGGATCCGTTGGCTTTTTGAAGAAAGCTTTGGTTGCTCTCAGCTTGTTGGTCATCTTTCAGCGGTTGTGGGGACAGCGTGTGCAAGGAAGGAATCGGGAGAGGAGGAAGAATGAGGTGGAGAGTGATGGTGTTGCTGAAGCGGAGTGCATACGATTTGTATGTTGCACGCCATCAGGATCCTAACATCACCAGCCTTCTCTCAAACACTCAGGTGATTTCTCGTCAGGATTCATGTTGCTGTGATTGCGTTCTTGCTCCTCATAAAAACAATAACGTCTCTAGGGTTGGTGAGCTTTAGATCTTTGTATTTTGAAATTGTGTTTCTGTTTTCTGCTAGGAATCAAGTTGCACTTGTTTTTGGAGGCAGCCTATGTTTTCCTGTACGATTTTAGGGTTTGGCTTTGGGTTGTCCAATTAGGGTTTAATTTTTCCCATTTGATCAGGCTTCTTACTTACTTCTGAATCAATCTTTTTTATTAGCTTTTGATTCTCATACCATAAGCAAGATACCTATTCAATTCTTCAGGTGTTTTTACAGTCCTTTTGTCTGGGTCCCTTGAGCACACATCTCATCATGATATTCAATTCTTTATGTGTTTTAGGGCAATTTTGTTTGGGCCCATTTTTCACACATCTCATCATGATGTTACTGGTTTGTATAGGTGATTGGCAACTTGCAGGACAGGCACAGAGTTCATGAACACACTCTACAGGTCTGCAGACAGGTGCTCGATCACCGCCAGTCTTATATTCAGTATGAAACTCGGATACGGGATCAGCTTGAACACCCCATTCACAACATGGACTTGGTAATTACAATTGGTGGGGATGGAACATTACTGCAAGCCAGCCACTACTTGGACAACTCAATACCAATCCTGGGTGTCAATTCTGATCCCACTCTTACAAGTGAGGTAGGAGTATGAGCATGCTGACAAGGCAATTGCCTATGACTGACCATGGTATTTGTTTGTTAGAAAGCAGGGTTGCTGAGCAAACTGTTTCAAACCAGCAACTTGTATATATGTGTGTACAATTGGGTTGATTGTTACACTAGTATCAGATAGCCATTCATCATTCATACTCATGCTATGCTCATGTTGATTCTGAGCAGGTAGAAGAGAAACTTGATGAATTTGATGCAACTCGGAGCTCAGGACACCTTTGTGCAGCAACTGCTGGGAACTTTGAGCAGGTTGAGACTCTATACTTTTTCACACTGAACACTAAGTGTGGAGACTGAACTGTACCATGCATGTTAATGTACCCATATGGTTGTTGTGGTTATCTTGTGAAGATATTACCATGAAGCTACTCTAGTTCTGTGCCAAGGATGTGTTGATGGATTTTGTTTGCTGTATCTTTGACATGGGCAGGTGCTTGATGAAATACTGGAAGGCACAAGAGAACCTGTGAAGCTTCGGAGGATTTCAACATTTGTAGATGGGATCAAAGTCAGTTCACCTGCTTTAAATGATGTTCTGGTAGCTCATCCCAACCCAGCTGCCGTCTCCCGTTGCACTTTCAGGTACTGTGAAATTTGTTACTGTGTTATAAGTCAATGGGTTTTTAACATCTTATGTTTTGTGCATGTGCTTATTTTCTACTCTCCTCTTTCACTTGCTTACTTCCTGTTACCAGCAGAGAAGAGAATGGAAATGCCACTTTTTTGTACAGTGTTGAATTTAAGAAAGGCTCCAGTAATTTGAGCATTGCGGGTTGTGCAGCATTTTGAGGGAGGAAACAGGCAAACAAAGAACACCTGTTATTCACTCTCGATCAAGTGGGCTGAGGATTTGCACAGCAGCAGGATCAACAGCAGCAATGAAATCTGCAGGGGGTGATGTAATGCCCTTGTCATCAACTGACTTACAGTACATGGTTAGAGAACCAAACACACCACACCCAAAGTACAAGGATTTCTTAAGGGGCTGGATTAGGGCTGATGAGGCATTGTACCTCAATTGGAGATGCCGGCAAGGCATGGTTTATTTTGATGGCTCTCATCTCTGTCATCCCATCAAATTTGGTAGCAAAATTGAAATTTCATCTTTCAAGGCTCCTGCACTGCAGATTTTTATGGTGCCACAAGAATGATCTTCACTTCTCCCTATTTCCTGTTCCACATTTTGCAGAGATCATCACTCTTCTCCGAGGTTGGTATTGTTATCCTTGGCTTTCCTGTTATTGCCAAGTGGTTATCCTTGGCCTTACTGTTATTGGATGGTTTGCATGCTAAAACCACAAGAATGGTGTGAAGAAGTCCAATACTTGAAGCTTATTATGCATTTTCCAAAACAAAATGTCAAACTCAGAAGATGCTCTGTATCCTGGTGAAATATGATACGTTCCACATCACCCTTGGGGCTATACTCTCTCTCCCTTGGACATGGGACATGTTGAAAACATGACAGTTTCCCCCCCAAGCTTGTGAACCCTGGTGCATATGGTTTTGTGGTGATTGTTATCAGGTTCTTCTCTGGCCCAAAGGGGAATCTTAGCAAAAGCAAAACTTAATGAATCTTGTGTAGTGTGCAAATACTTCATGCTGTAGACAAAGACAGAAAAGTGATAGTCAAGGTGCTAGAAGTTGAAGATGACCATGTCCAACCTCTTGCAGTCATGGGTTTGCCAAACACAAAATGTTGATGTTAGGGAGAAAAGTCCACACATCCACTTGTGATGTGAAACTCCATAGTTTCAGGAACAGATCAAATTTTGCTTCAAGAGTCAGATCCCTTGTTATCTCAAAAATTGAAGCATCATGTCTTCATGCTCCCTAATGTAGAGTTTGTGCAGCTGCAAGATTTATGTGCACTTTCTCCATTAACACACCAACACCTATCAAGATATTGGGCCAGAATGAACCAGCACCCACCAGTGCACCAACGGGGATGGATAGTGCACCGATAGGATTCTCTTTTCTATCCCTGTGCCATCCCAGGTTGACATTTTTCCTTTGCCCTTTCTCAGCCCAGATAGTTTTTTTTGCAACTTTATTTTCTCCCCGCCCCCCACCCGGTTTCTTTTTTTTTTTTTTTGCTTTTGAAACTTTTC
>Ga0116229_10016207_pt1 | contig 10038 bp, 6 predicted proteins | sample S1TSphgellanicum_3_FD_87313 | JGI IMG/M metagenome (GOLD analysis project Ga0116229, IMG submission 87313) | Host-associated microbial communities from peat moss isolated from Minnesota, USA - S1T2_Fc - Sphagnum magellanicum MG | ecosystem: Host-associated > Plants > Peat moss > Unclassified... | reverse complement strand
GAAAAGTTTATACGGCACTAAATAATTGAAAACAATTGTTTATTAGAAAATAAAATCATTTGGTGGCCACTAATGAATATATTAAATCTAGTTGGAAATGTATTAAGACATATACATTCAACATAGGAAGAATTTGCTTATTATGAAGTATGAAATATGAATTTTACCCACTAGAACCAACAACCAAAGTAAACCTCAAATGCACAAAAAACAAAGATTATCGATTTATTGATTTCATACAAATACATTGAATATCAAAAACTATCTTGCCATTTATATAAGAGTTCAAAATATGAACTACTAAAACTAAAATTCCACTTTACAAGCAATTAAAAATTGAGGAATTGTCTAACCTTTTAAACCAATGATCAAATATGCAACTACATCCTTCACCTCTTCAAAAAGAGAACTCGGTTGATAACATGATTTTCTATTAGTTAAAATTGCAAATGCCTTTGTGTGGTTTGTAAACAAAAATTGGAATCCATTATAAACAAAAATGAATAATTGAACTTTCCTCAGATTACAAACATTAGATGATTTTTTTTTAAAAAAATCAAATAACTAAACGAATGTGAAATGAAAGACACGGAAAACATAACTGAAACAAGGACAAGTTTAAGGTTTACATAGGATGTCATTTAAAGGAAGTTGCGATATCGCCAAATCCTTGTTCGAACTTCCTTTGAATTGTTTGAACCCATATTGAAAATTGAATAGTGGCATCGAAAATTACATAATGATTGCAAAATGGGCATAAATTGTCTTTGCACAAGAAAAACTTTTCAATGATGGCTACAACCAAGATGCAAGGCCTAACAATTGCACCTTGTATTTGGATAACCCACGTCCTTTGAATGGTTCGAGGAAAAGTCCACACCATTTTGGATTCGATGGGCCTTGCTAGGCTCATCATCAATGAGTAATGTTTGATCCATGTGTCCATAAGGTAGACTTTTGCAAGCAAGGTGAACTTGACCAAGTCCTTCAATTAGTAATAAATTAAACATGTGAATTGACCCGTTGTTGGAGTGCATTGTTCATGTCCCCAAATAAACACAAATTGATCAATGAAATTTTTGGGCATCGACAAAGGTAGAATTTCAAAGACATCTTCTAACAACATACACAACCAAATAACGATGTAAAAATGTTCAAATGCTCAAAAAAGGAAATCATGTACTCCAGCACAAATTTCCAACTTGGATATGTTTAAGTTTTTCCTAATCATTTGTTAATCCCTTGAAGAAAAACACATTTTGGAAAATACACCATTGACATTAAGAATGAGGAGCTTTTTCATTGTGCCAAATCGAGGTTGAAAAGTTCAAATCCGCGTCTTTGCATTAGAAAAAAAAACATTATGCACCTACCAAAAAGAAGAAAGGTTAGAGCAAAGAGAAATTCAAGAATGAATATAGGCCTCAATCCTTGTCATAGGAGATGTAAATCCAACATAGAATCTATAAAAATTAAATTGATATATAAAATATGGAAGGATAATTTTGATTGAAGATTAGGTAGGAAAAGGGACTCTAAACACACAACTCATAACTTAGCAGCCACCAAGTGGATGAAAGAGAGCACTTAATGGCCACCAGGTATATGAGGGAAAAGACATGGTAGCCACCAAGTAAATGTTGGAGAAGACCTAGTAGCCACCAAATGGTGGCAAGAGTGCAAAGTCCAACCTAAGGCCTAGTAGGCCAAAATGAGATGCCTTAAAGATAAAGAGTATAAAAAACATTCAAGCAATAAAATTAAATATTTTTTTACAAAATTATCAAAAGGAAAACTTTTGAGATATTCAAACAAATAAAATTTGAAGATGAACAATTAATAAGGTATTTTTTGTTTTAATTTCAATTTCATAATGTTACAAAAAAATGGGTTGGTAGGTCCGACTACATTTCACAAATAACATTTTAAAAAGTTTTGGATTATTTCGATCAATACATCTAATCTACCAAAGGGATTGTGTTCAACAAAGGTGGGAACATTGTATCTGGACGAATGAAGATTTTCCAAGTAAGGGAGAACAAACTCTAACAAATACTAATCTTCCCCACAAAGGCTGTCAAACAAATCCAAAAAAATGGCACTATACGAATCGTTAAACATGCTTTATATGGCATATCGTTTATAAGCAACATGTTGTGAGCATGAATGTAAGGATAAGTAGAAAAAAAAACGTCAAGGTTTTTATGGAAAATTGGCTTATAAGGTTTATTCGATAAGAAATGCAAATTTTGTATGCGAAATCCCAATCAAGCACTTTAGAAGCATGCATTGAGATTTGTGTTTTGTGCATGCAAAATTTGATCCAAATAATTATAGATATTGTGGCATTGGGTTCTAGACAAATATACACCTAGAATTGAACAAGGTATTTTTCCAGGAATTCTTTCAATTGAGGATGAAAAATGATGGTTCAAGAACCCCTATTGAAGTGTGTTGCGATCATAACTACATTCATATAAAAAATCGCATGAAATGGACTCACCTCCACTATGAGTAAATGAGGCACTATGGAGTTGGAATTCAAAGTTGATGGAATTTCATCCAAGCCAACTTCAACAGCCATAAGAGAATTTGGTGATTCAACATCTTCCACCCCAAGCATTTGGGAGCTGAAACCCAAAGTTGGTGGAATCTCATCAATTGTGTGTGAATTTGGTGATTCCCTATCTTTTGCCTCTTCAGGAAACGGCGCATTGATAATTTAGAAAAAGAAACAAATAATAGTTGTGATAGTTTAGAAATAGATTGACCATATAAATCAATGAGATTAGAAAATCCAAAAAAACATTGGAAGGAAAGAGTAAAAAAGAATATTTGGACTACTTACTACAGATGTCAAGCAATTTCTATAGAAATTAATGGAATAGGTCATGGTGCATTTTTTGAATAATGTTCAGAACTTGACATCATCTTCTTTGATATTTCTAATGGTGTTGAAAGGATAGAGCTCCACAAAGGTGGGAACACAAAACCTAGAATAATGAAAGAACTCTAAGTATGGGAAAAAAAATTTCATTCGATAATTATCTTCCTTTGGTGCGTATTCATATGATTCAACAAAAATGGCATTAAAGGGTAGATTTGGGTAGCTTCTGTTAGGTGTATCATTTGTACCAACAAAGTATTCCCAAGGTGAGTATTATGATACCAAGGGAAGAATTAGAAAGGTTTTTTTGATAAATTAATTTATCATGAATGAGACGATCAACACGATTAAGGTTTATTTGGTAAGGAAACTGTAGAATGTGCTTGTTAATCTTGCACAATCTCGACCCATAATCCTTTGTGGGTTGATTTCAATACCTGTCTCTTCTACTATTTTTTTCAAGTAAGCCTTCATCTTGGCAAGTGGAGCAAATGTCCATTTGTAGATAGTAAACTACTCTAAACACCTAAGGAGGAATTCCTTAAAAGCTAGCCTAGGTACAATGTTCTTGCCTAATTATAAGGTTTGACCTCAAGCTAAATTAAACAACAAAGGCAAGAGGTGATTAATTCTAAAATAATCTTTCCCAACAAGAACCCCTTTCAAATTGAAAATAATGTGCAAAGGATTCACCTTTGTGTCCTCCATGTTTATGGGAGGAGGAGATTTGGATATTCCGAAAGCAAGCTCTTTCCCCTTATCTTCCTTGCTAGATTAATGGAGAACTCCTAGACATGTATCAACTTCGACCCCATCAAATCTTGCAAGGGTCGAATGCGGTTGCATCAAGATGAATTAATGGAAGGATGGGAGAGATGCATGCAAAAAGTGAGGTGGGGACAAAAAACCTTAATGGGGCAAAGGTTAGACTAGAGATGACATCAGTCTTTTGCATCTTTTTAGCCTTTTTGCATGATTTTTCCACTATAATTTAAACTTGTCAAGTTGTTCAAATAATTAAACAACCATCCTTTGAATTCCACCAAGGCCAAAAAATGACCTAGGCTTGTCTCAATCATCCAAGTCCTCAAATGTGTATTCACCAAAATCATCAAACAAAAATTTGCATTCACCTACAAATAGAAAGTATAAAAAGGTCAAAATTTACCCAAACAAGAAAGATGCAAAAAACAAAAATTGAAAAATAAAAAGAACTTTGAAACAAAGATGGCAAGAATGGAATCAGAAGCCAAATAATGGAAGGCAAAAAGTTTGAATTAAATATAATAAAAGAATTTGATTTTTTATCCTATGCGACAAGATTTTTTAATTTTTCAACATGTTAGTCCCATGACCACTAGATATGACAATTTAGTGACCACCATATCTCAGTATCTAGACGCCACCAATTGGTTGATCTGGAGGCCACTAGATTATTGTATCTAATAGTTAGAAGATAGGTCATTTTGGTGGACACTAGATCGTTGTACTTGGTTGTTGAATTTAGTGGCCACCAAATCAACCTATTTGGTGGTTATATTTGGAGGCCACAAGTTGGTCAATCTCGCGGCCATGAGATTGTTGTATCTAATGGCCACTGTTTGACCTATCTAGTGGTCGCTAGATCGTTATATCTAGCGATGACCATGTACACCTATCTCTTGGCCACTATGTAAACATATATGTTAGCCACTAGATGCATATTACACTTTAGAGTAAACTTTAAAAATATCCTATGTAAATGTATTCATAATTTAAAATAATTATATAATGCTTAATGAGGAGAACCATTAGTTGTAATTTAATTTAGCTTTAGGTGAACTCAAGTCCTCTAGAGGAATTTGTTTGTTCATCTTCCTACCAATATTGTCATAATTGACATCCTTGACATCGTCCTCCCTAACAATAGTGGTAGTTTGCAATGGTTTTGTAGAGAAGATGTTAGGTTGTGTTGATATATCATTGGATGGTATCTCATTGTTTATCATTTTTTTTTTCCCAATTGCATGAAATTAAGAACTCTTCGAAACTAACAAATTATTATTATTCGTTCTCGTGTTCACCTTTTTGATGATAACCCCATGAATAGTCTTCCTCTTGTTTTTCTTCCATTTTGTAGGAATGGATGTATCCTTTTCATGTAGTTCTTCATCTACACTTAACCTTTGCTATTCGGGATTTACAACTGGGGGCAGACCACAAATTACAAGGGGCACTAAATTTGTATTGTACAAAATCAGAGGACTAATCATTGTAATCTCCTCAACCTTGTTGAGCAAGTCCATTAAAACGAGCTTAAGAAAAACCTTCTTTTCCTGCAAATTGCATCGATATTAATGTAAAATCCTAAATGGATAATAAACCTTGAAACATAGACATAGATTCAAGACATGTGAGAACACACCAGGCATAAATTTGTTATTATTCCATCACCAAACGATACTAAAACACACCATTCCAGCTCACAAAAGTGGCTACAGAATGAATCAAATGGCATCTAGGTTGAACTTGAGCTTATACAACTTCTTTTTTTCCATAAATGCATAGTCACAAATGGGGGATCCATGTTGGAAAACACTAGAAAAAATTTGAAAATCAATGACTGAATTTGTGATTCATTTATAATTATAATGGACACATGTGACGAAAAATAGCCTAGTTGCCTTGGATAAGTGCCATAAGATAATTAGTTGCAAAAGACATGACATGGCCATGAAGTTGAAAGTTTAGCTGTAAACCTTATGACTAAGCAAAAATTTCTCATCCATTACCATGGATGATTTGTAATATGACATAGAACCTCAATTTGTGACTGCATTTTTGAATAGTTACATGTTACCAAATGTGACATTTGTTGCAACCCTAGCCTTGGGTTCGTAACTAAGGCAAGGGCTTACAAGGTTGCGGGCCAAAAGGGAAGCCTGAGAGTGAAGGAAAGTGTGAGGGAATGGACCTTCACACTCCCAAAGGAGCTTCCACTTTGGGAGTTGGAGTCCCGGTAGACTCCCGAATGTTCAGAGAGCGATTACAAGGGCCAAAACCCAATGGCTTGAGGAGTTTTTTATACCATTGGAAAGCTATTAAAACGTAGATGTCTAAAATGGGTTCGCATCACCCATTTAGACATTTGAAACACAAGTTATGGCCAAAAGAAAGGCCGAGAATCAAATTGGCAATTTGACTCCCAACCATTAAAAGTTGGGAATCGACATGATTTTTTTGAGTGCAGGTGGCGTGCGATATACCATTGAAAAGATTTCAATGAGGCTTACAACTTTATTTTAGACCTCATCTCAATCGAAGGTCTACACGCAAAGTTATGGGGCTCCAAAATTGTTGGAGTTTCAACTTTGGCAATTTCAAGATTCCCACTTGGGAGTCCCAAGACAAAAAGCCATTTGGATGCGGGCCTTGTGGAGAGGCATAGAGTATACTATAAGGAGAAAGGTGGTGGCTTCCCCCAAGTTTGAGCCGTGGTGAGTCTTGTGAATTCGAGTTGCCCATGGCTCATCCTAACACCAAGAGTGCTCCAACTATGCACTAACCACCTTGTGTTGGTTTTGTGCAAGTCCATGTGAATAATTGATGGTTGTCACTGTTCCTAGTCCCATCCTGGAGCTCCAACACGCCTTTTTACCCCTTCGAAATGCTGTGAGCTAGGGAACATGCCCCGATTTCTTGTTCTTCCGTTGTTTTCAGTTTTGGACTCACATTTGAGTCCATCTAGGAGCTTGGGAACAGTCAACATTGATGGGTGGTTAGGATTTAACCATGTGGTAATTTAAAGAACCAATGACCATAAAATATGTGGTAATTTTCCATTTGTTTAATATATATAATAATTGTAGTAATTAATTATTATAATATATCCAAGGTTAAATTGAATTGGCAACCTATTTTAGGCTAGGTTAAAGTAAAATAAGCTAGTTAACATAAATTAAGTAAGTAGATAGGATCCTATTTACTTTGTTGGGGACAAGCCTTTTGATTGGCCCATCCCAAATTGCATATGCATTATGTTTAAAGTGCATACCATGAATTTAGTTCATTCTTTCACCTACTTATATACTTTACAAGTTTGAAGTTTTAGATAAAAGATATGGGACAATTCTAATGAAAGGGAAACATTGCAACACTATCACATCCTTTGTTTTATATAAAAACACTATCATATATTCACACAAAAAAAATTTACTATTTTCATTAATTATTTACTACCTATCCTACTTAATATATATTACCTTGGCTACATACCTACTATCTATTATCTAACCTACCTAATTTTTTATTATTATTATATATATATCCACATAATAATATATTTACAAATTATGACATATCCACAAAATAAAATACCTTTTGCTTAACTTACCTACTTACCTACTTCTTACTAGTATCTATCCTATTTATTACATACTCTTTAAGTTACATACCTACTATCTGCTACCTAGCCTACCTAATAAATTAACTACCCTACATTTAGTAAATTAATTGTTTAACATAACTAATTATTTTTTCAATTAATATAAAAATTATGACATATCCATAAAATAAAATACCTCTTGTTTAACTTACCTACCTACTTACTACCTACCTACTTACTACCTACTACCTAATTTACCAATTAATTAATGATCCAACCTACCAACTACCTACCTAGCTTACCTAGCCTATTAGGTACACCTAATAAAGTAGCCTACTATTACTTATAGATAACTTAAGCCAATTAATTAAGTATGCAGGCTAGGCTAGGCTATTAATGTACATAGGCCTACTTAGTTTAATGTAAGCTATTAGGCTTAGCTAGTTTAGTTTACCAACTAGGTTATAATAGCCTTTTCTAACAAACTATTAGTTATCATGGAAGACCCATGGATGGGTACATTGAAGGGATAATAGTCCAATTGATATAACAAAATTTGCCATATGTGGTCTATGTTTTTTTGTTCAGGTGGTAGAATATACTATTGCAATTGAAAAACATTTCATTTGTAGTTGCAAAAACAACTATGTTATTATCCATCGATGAATGCAATCAAAATTGGATGACATTGTTCACTTTTCATTTACATTTTCAATGAAAATCATATTAATTGTAAGTTGTAGTCACATTTACAACTAGAATTTGGTTCAACCTTACGTGTAGTTGCATATGTGATTATAACAAGTTACAACTACATGGACATGTAGGACTAACACATTACTAGTCATAAAATTAGTTGGTTTGGACATTAGTTGCATAATAATAATAAAAATATGGTTAGAATCAACAACATTTCTTCTAGTGAAACGCCTTGACAACAAAATGTCCTTTTGCACATACTTTCTTTCCTATGAAGGAAATAGGTAAGCGTATACCAAAAGTGGCAAGTTCATCCACAAGCTCGACAACTTCAATAAAGGAATTTCTTGCTTGGAAGCCTAGTAAATCCATACTCCATAGAGATGTCATCCATGAAGTCCTCTTCTTGAAGTGTCATGACCAAGTTGTTAAATGACTTTTGGTCGTAAACATGGACAATTGCTTTGAAGGTAACCTTCATGGAAGCAAGTTTGAGAGTACACTCATCCAATCTATAATAGAATGGACGTTTGGGTCCTTACTTTAAAAATTCATAATGGGGAACACATGAAATATCCTCCCAGACTTACTATTCAGGAAATTGACATTCCTTGAGGAGCCATCCATAACGTCCTTAAGGCTATAAAGTTCCAATAGTGGATCCATTCTATAATGTGATTTGAGGAGCACAAGGCCAATATGTGGGTTTTCATTAGCAAACCATGAAATCCACTGTTCAAAAACCTCGTTAAATTCATCAAAGGGAGGATCCTTGGATGGATTCATACAAATTTTTCCTTTGAAGAAATTGTTGTTAAGCATCTTTTTAGTAACACAAACAACACCTTGTTGTACTTATGCTACAATTTCACTTTTTTCCACATCTCTTTAGTGTAAGGATGTGGACTTTGTGTTATTTGTTGAGGATGTTTATGGAATGCCATGATTTCGTTTTTGATCACCTTCCATTTTTTGACATTGTAACAATACTCTATCATTGTTAGCAAGTGTGGGTTACCTCTCGTCACAAATCAATCCTATAACAAAATTTCGTACACCTTCAAACCATTTGTAAGCTTCACCATGTGAGATTCCTTAAGTCCCATAAGGCAATTAAATGTTGACTTTCCCATGGGCTGTGGTTTTAAAGGCAATTTGTCATACCTGTCCAAAATCTTTCCATGTTTCCACAATAACAAAATCTCCTTCCACTCTTCATAGAGCAAGTCCAAGATCAACAGGATTGACATACATTCCATCACCAACTAAACTGTAAACATAGTTGTCAAGGACACCTCGAAGCTTTACACAAAACTAATTAAGCATGTTAAATCATTTCCAAGAGCTCAAGCAAGCATTCAACATGAATTTCTTGCAAAAATGAGTTTTGAAAATCCATACCTTGTAAGCTTATGTCTTTTTCTTGTCTTGTCTGAGTTTTGGGCTTGGTCGCCTGAACTCATTCCATATTTTTCGGGTGTGTTTTAGATTTTCCCTATATGAAAGGATTGAATTCTTCAACATATTTGGATTATTATTGATGGACAAAAATTTACAAAGCTTTACGAAAGTCAACATTCCAAATGATAATGATACCAAAAGCCTAAAATTGCTCGTGTATGTCGTCATTGACATCTTCCATTACAAATATCTCCTGAAAAAATAAATCAACAAATTAACTTGGAGGAATTCAATGAAACGATTGGAATAGTGGGCAAGGAATTAAAAATAGAAAACTATAATATGGAAATTGCCTTCACGACATGGATCATATGTATTCTACCCACAAGAAAAAACATCGAATTGGAAATAGTAGACCAATTTCTTGGTCACGTTTCCAAAATCTTAGTTGGATCATTCAAATCAACAAGAATAGCAAAAATTAGACATTGTTGATCGATGTAATGAAACATCAAATTTTGATGTTTGATTTCGTTTTTGTGTGTATCATTCAATGGGTGGTACACAATTTTCTTAAGAGGAGGCAAGAATCTATCCACAAGAACCTTTACCCTTTCAACAAGCTTGTTTCCAAGGGGGAAACAATTGGAGAATTTCACTAGTAGAAAAACCCCATTTTTTGACTTGT
>Ga0116229_10016206_pt1 | contig 10038 bp, 7 predicted proteins | sample S1TSphgellanicum_3_FD_87313 | JGI IMG/M metagenome (GOLD analysis project Ga0116229, IMG submission 87313) | Host-associated microbial communities from peat moss isolated from Minnesota, USA - S1T2_Fc - Sphagnum magellanicum MG | ecosystem: Host-associated > Plants > Peat moss > Unclassified... | reverse complement strand
TGACAACCGGATAGTAGTGCTTCAGTCTCAATACATTGATTCGAACCGGGATCGCGGCTCATCGAATTCTACTCTTTCTCTTTTACTATATATATTGTGCGATGTTAGATGTTGTGAAAGAATATTGCGAAATATCAACATCAAAGAACAAAAAAAAAGTAACGAGTGTCGATTTGATCCCGGCCCATGGTCATCATAGTCTCCTTGCGAAGACCAGACAACCGGATAGTAGTGCTTCAGTCTCAATACATTGTTTCGAACCGGGATCGCGGCTCATCGAGTTCTGCTCTTTCTCTTTTACTATATATATTGTGCGATGTTAGACGTTGTGAAAGAATATTACGAAATATCAACAGCGAAGAAAAGGAAAGGAAAGATGATAAAAAGAGATTCGTAGATGACCCTCGATCTCGGTTTGAATGAATGCATTGAGACTGAAGCATATAGTATTCGACTGTCAAGTTATCGCAAAATGACTTCGATAATCAGAGATCGTGATAAAATCGATACTCGTTCTGTATATTTTTTGTTTAAATTTCAAAAAGACGTGATTTATTAATCGATTGTTTAAAGAAAGATAGTATAATGCAGTTATTGTAGCGCAATGTTTTTTTTTCATTTTAATGAGATACAAAAAAAATTGTTTTTGATTTTTATTCAATATAGTTTATGTTTGTGGGAGTAGTACATTGTTTGCATATTGATTAGGAATATTACCAGGTGGATCAAATACGACAACACCATACCACCAATTTCCGTCTGCTGATTGAGCTCGACCAACACCAACTTCTTGGGATCCTTGCCAAACTAATTGTGTAAAATTTTCTGTGTCTCTACTTCCATTTGAACCAAACTGATATCTGCGTCCTTCTTTCAGCCATTTTCGTACCATTTTCTCAGCTAAATAAATATAGTTTAAATAATTCTTTTTTTCAACTAAAAGAATTAACCTTTTAATTCAACTTGGAATTGTGCCATGTAATTTTCACCTAATGTTTGTCGTCCAAAATTACGCCATTCAGCGGGACTATGTTCTAATTTACCAGTAATAGCCATTTGGTCAGCCCATCTTTGAGCGATTTCAGATAATTGTTCATTCAATGCTACTGGTGGAGCACTATATCTTTGACGGGCAGCGTTTATTGCTAGACGTGTGTCATGAGCAAAGTCTTGAGGTTCTTCGAGCGAACCAGAATCTTCTGTAGAAACAATAGAATTTATTCGATAAGCGACAGATTCATACCTGATATAGCTGAAAGACCACGAGCTGTTGATCTACCATCTGGCTCTTCAAAAGTATTAATATGAGAAGGACTGAGTACTCGTTGTGGTTCACTTAGTGGACGTTCGGAAATTGGTGGTTTTCTATTACCGAATTTTTTTATAAAAAATGCAGCAATTCCTATTTAATTTTCAATATTCTTTTCAATTTCTTAAAATGAAAAATATTTTTCTTACCAATGTCAATACCGATAAAAAGTAATCCTGATAAACCATTCGTTAGCCTAAAAATAATTACAAAATCCAATATAATAACATTCTAATTATTCACACATACCAGATATACCAATAAGATTGAAGACAGAGACCGAATTGATCGGCTGTGAGAGTCATGATTATGTTTTAATACAAACAACTGTTACTTCAATGGATCGAAATATCGAACTGGCACAAGAAAGAAAATTGTTTGCCTTTTTTTTAACTATTAAAAATGTGTTTGTTTTTTAAATGACATAGCTTGCACTATGGCGTTAACAAAATAAAGTAGGTGGAGCACATACAACATGAAATTCCACTTGAAGTTTTTTTTTCATTTGATCGTAAAAAATATTAAGCCAGCATTTCAATCTACATCAACACATTATGTTATAAAAACATCATTATGTTATTTCAAAGCTTTTCGTCTTTTGTTGACAAAGAAAAAAAGTGCTTTTTTTTTTGTGTGATTGTATTTTTCTTTTAGCTTTCGGCCAGGCAGATCAGGTAGTTCGTACTTTCGATATTTATCTATCAAAAGCAACCTCCTCGAGGTGATGAGAGAATGAATTTTTGTTTATTTTGTCTATTTTATTATCGATCAATTAAAACGGAAAAAAAGAAAGAATCAGGCGACAATAACGATTACAGTGGCCGAAAATATTATGAAATCAATTGAAACGTTTTATATGATTCATCGCCTACGAAAAAAATCTCAAATGTTGGAAAATTATTTATAAATCATAATAAAAAAAAATTGAATACAATAAAAAAAAGTTACTTATTAAATACTGTGAAATTGTTTATGTTCTGTTTGTATACTGCTTCCATTATGGTAAAGCGCAACGTTGCTGAATAGGTCTTTATATATTCTGAATAAACATTTCGTATTAATTATGTTTTAAAAATAAAAAGAGTAATATATGAAAAATGACTCGTAACGAAGAATGTGAATAATCACAAGCGATTGAAATTCAATTTCTTTTTAATGTCATAATGTGCTCCGTTGATTATTTAGTTTAAAAAAAATGTTTTTTATCGTTGACAGACAATCGATCGTACGATATCGTTGTATCAAAACATAAAAAAAAGATATTTTTTAATTGCATACAGAACAGAAAAGATATTCTGCAGCGCTCTATCGTTGATGGTCGTCTCACAGTTAATTTTTACTTTCTATTAAAAAACCTATTTTGTTTTGACTACATCGAATCATTAATATATAACCTGAAAATAATTATTTATTAAACGAAATATTCAAATGAATAGTAAAAAAAACCAAGCATGACATACTAATAAATAGAATATTTATTGCTTTTGATTACGACTCCATCTATTTAAATACTGATTTATTGACAATCATTAAATATGAATGCCTTATCCTTGATTTAGTTAACATGTCTCTCTTACACGTTTATGATGTTTTTTGAAATAGACGAAGAAAAGCAAAAATTGCACATCACGATAAATATTGTTTTTTTACTATGTCTGTCTGATATGCAACCGTGATAAATAGTATCGAGGTTAATATCCATATTGCAATCATAACTTAAATTTTGTTATTCACAAAAAAACAAACCTTTCATACATAACTAAAGTATGTTTCAATACCTTTGTATATTGAAAACCTTCACAGTCATTGCCGTGTAGACGTAATGTCAAATGATATGAATACTAAGTTTAATGTTACAACTATTGTAGTATAAAAAGTATAATATATATAAAACGAAAATAACTTTCAGCAATAATCATCTGAACTAAAAATTGCTGAATCAGACCCGGCATTAACATACAAAAAAAAAGAAACATCAGGAGTAAAAAGAAAATAGAAACGTATGTTTTGATTAATAAGCTGGCCACCATGTATTACCAAAACCAGATCTAGGACCAAATCGGAATGTGAAACGTCCAGGACTGGAATGCATTATACCAGATCTATAGTAGTAGCGAATGGCTCTTGCTAGTTTATCATAGGTCATTTCTAATAGAAGAAAAATTTTGATCAATAAAATTTTTTGTTTTAAAATTTAACTTACCGTTGTCACTATTGCGTCCTTTGACCTGTTTCCATAATTCAGCAACTTCTTTTGGTTGATGTAATTTAAAGATACCTTTTTTTCGATCAATATATTCAGCAATATGTGAGTATTCATCTTTTTCTAATACAATTCGAATAAATTCATGTAATAATGGTCTTCGTTCTCGTCCCGTTGTTTGATCAAATACAAGAAATTTTTTAATATTATGTGGATTTGGTGATGACATATCACTCGATGATGGTGATAATGAACAATCATCATTCATTATTGATTCATTGGATAAATTCGGTATATGAGGTACTACTGTCGATTGTTCATAAAAATAATTTGTGAGATCATTTTTATCGAAATGAATTTTATTTGGTGATGGTATTGCATCATCTATTAGTGCTGATGAAGCTTCTACATCATCACTGGTGGGATCAAATAAATCTAATTCCATTCGATGTGCCGATGATGTTACATCGAAATTAATTGAATGTATCAGCATTTCAGCCGATTGATAATATAAATTTGCTTCAGAATCTAATTCACTTGGTAGATAAATACCTAAATCCCAAGATGATTGGGAAATAAATTGAGGACTGCACATTTTGGTAAGATGAGAATACTATTCAAAACTTTATGAATCTGTGTGGCTATACCATCGTTTATATACTACTGCGCCTTTCTGCTTTAATTTTTTTTATCGATAATAGAGAAACGAAAAGAAAAAATAAGCATAGCATAGGTGCGTGATTCTTTTTCTTTCGCAATCATCTATTGACTCAAAGTTACTTTCCAAGTAGACATGTTTTTGTACATGATATTTGCTTGATTTATTCTGGATTTATTTGTAAAATGAATTAATGCGTCATTTTCATCAAAACAAGTTTTTTATGCTTCTATATTATAGAACAAAACACGTCATTTGAATGAAATACCGATAATATTATTTTGTATTCTATACAGGAAATATCAACGACGTCATAGTCTGTCTAAACCCAACTATCATTTTATCATTACCAATATCAAATTTCATTGATTGTTCTCTTTTTGCATTTCGATCTTCGGGTCATAAAACAACATTCATATTTATGTCAATTATTTGATTAGAAAGAAAAACAAATTCCGATGATTCAAAAGACCTTTACACTTAAATGATAATCATTTGTTTTACAGTATCATACAAAATAATATGTCTGCTAGTTTTAGACGTCATAAAAATATTCATTTTCATCAAGGTGAGGTTCGTTTTCGTTCTCTTCCAACTAAAATACCTTTCGAATAGGTGAAGTTTTTACATGAATCATTCGATAAAAAACGATTTTAGTTGGAAAAAATATTGCACCCTATATCGACGTTTTTTTTTCCAATTTACAGAGGTTAAATGTACGAAGATAGATGAGTAAATGTCAGGGATTCAATTGTGATATTTTCCAACTTGAAGTGATAATGAGGAAAAATAACATACATAGGCTATCTATCATTTTGTTTATAATAAAAATCACAACTTTTATTATTGCTTTAAATAGATGTATAGCATGACTCGTTTTTTTTTGTGATTTTATCTGATTTATGATATTTGATAAAATGATGTATACGAATAAAAGTCATGACAATCGATCATTCATGATTTTATATATGTACACACTCCATGTTGTTTTTCTTTCGAAGAAAAAATTACGGTTATTGTGTTCTCCCTCGTACGAAAAGTACCAGAGCCATCGTCGTCTGCATGTATTCTTCTGTGAAATTGACATTTTATTCAAAATGGATCTTTCGGCGAAATTTTATTACAGTCTATAAAAATAAATGACCTGGTAATATTATTTACTACATTTCTCAATAGATCTTGTTGTTATATATTTTCATACGAATGACTAATACAGAGAGATTATGCATAAATTATAACCATATGGTATTAGTTTTGCCTATTGATATTATACCATTGCAAGAATTAAAGAAAAACAAAGGAATAGTTCAAATAATAATTTCTAGTTAAACTCGATGTACTTTTATAATTAATACTCCTGATTTCTGGATGAGATTATTCATAAAAAATTAATTTCTTTTGACATCTGTACTCGTTTATGACAAACTTTCCCCACTGTGAATCTTTCAAAAGCAGTTCCCATTCTCACCCATGCACATATCTGCCCTATATAACTATAAAAAATTTAATTAAAGTATTTCTTTAAATTTTTAATCAAAAATAAAGATTGTTATATAGAGTGCAGATTACTATCGAATTATTTGCTTATAAATTCCAAAGCTTAAGTTTGCTCTTTTTTTTCAAATAATCTTTTTTTTTTTCATCAATAGGTATGCATACACAGAAACATTAAAAAAAAATAAGTTAGTCTACAACATTGAGCAATATGAAAGAACTTAAATGGATGAGAACAAAAAATACATTATGATCCAGATTCCATACCTGAAAAAAATAGATTAAATAAAAATGGATAATAAATATTCAAATAAATTTACTATCTGGAATAAGTGAACCAACTTTTTTCTCTTGTAATTCGTTCAAAAAGGGCAAAAGACCGAGAATCTATATAAATAAAAAAAACATGACATTATTAATATTTTAAATTGAAACCTGTAGAAGATCACGAAATACTGTTTTCGATTCAAATTGTGTACGTGTTGTTAACATTTCTGTATATAAGGCGTATAAATAACAATATTGAATATGTCGTATTGTTTCTTGATTACCAAGGGTTTCATCTAGAATATATTTGTTTCTAATTATAATTAATTAATAAAAAAAATTTTTTTTTACCCTTAGAACAAATAACAACAGGGAATATTAATGCATGTTCTTCTTGTGTTAAATCTAATGCATTGAATTTCTTTGCAAAATCAAACATTACTTCAACCATTTCTTCACCCAATATTTTAATCATCCATTGACGAGTATATTGAAAACCATTTGGTAACATCATATATGACTCATTATTGCGTATTAATGGGGCATGTTTAATCTAAATTTTATTTTTTAAATAAGCAAATAAAAACAAGAAATTTTACCATCCAAAAATCAAATAAACGATTGTTCATTATTTTATGAAAATCATCGAAATCGATTTTATTGATAGCCGGCGTCTAGAAAAAGAAAACTATCTTAATTATTTTCATGACAATAACCATATTTAAAATGTTTCTGTTTTTCATCTGTTCTTTTGTCTATCTATAATTAACTCAAATTAATATTTATTAATTTTCTTCTAACATAAGATCATCGATAAATAACTAACATACCTCACGAGCAAATGTGATGAGATTTTTTACATGAAATGGAATGGCATCTATAAATAAATAATTGATTTAAAAAAAATAAAAATGGATTAAATTTAAAATGACCTGTTAATCCAGCCAGTATATCCTGAAGAGATGAATGATCACCTGGAAAATCTTTAATCTAAAAAAATAAACAAAACCAAACTAACAGAATAAATTTCAATTGTATTTACTTCAAGATTAATCATTGTTTTCATTCTTTCAATTAATTGTCTTGTACGTTCATTATATGTATTAGATAAATTAATTATTTTCCATCTAAGATATCGAATAAATGATGATTCATCACAACTAACTTCGGTATTTATAATAGTATGAGAAATTTTTGTGACAAATTTTTTAATATATTCAATAATATTATCTGTAAATTTTTCTTCATAATGAACTGTACAATTTGTTAAAATTGAACGATTTAATGTTAATACATTTTCTTCATGATCATGTTTTGTTTCATCGATAGTAAAATTATCAGGTAATATATAACTAGTACATGAAGGTAATAATTTAGCTGGTGGATTATCAAATGATATTGAATCAAAATCATCTAAGAATATTTGTTCATCAATTAATTCTAATTCAAAATCTTTTGATGGGAATATATTAGAATTTATTGATGGAGGTGGAGATCCCATTGATGGACTTGGATCATCATTTTCTGTACTTGATGATGATAAATGATGTTCAGCTAATGCTTTTTCTTTAACTAATTTTGGAATTCGACCCATTCGAACACCTAAATTAAAAATAAAATAATTGAAAAAAAAATATTTAAATTTGAATTTTATACCGTCAACAGACATTCCTTCTGTAAGACATTTTTGAAATCGACATGATTTGCAACGATTACGATTATCAGTATTTATTATACATCGATCACCAAAATAACAACGATATTTTTCTTTACGCAATATACTTCGTTTAAAAAAGCCCTAGAATAAATATTTATTTAAGATTATTTTTTCGACTCAGATGTTCAGTATATTAATAAAGGATTTAAGCATAAAAGTGCTTTCTGGGTACTATTTTATTATTAATTAAGGTCATGATGACCTAGATATATTCATATACTCAATAATACGCATAGAATATTTATTTTTTTTTTTAGATACAGATTATAATAAATTAAAAATTTACTTTGCATCCTTCACATGTTGGTACCCCATAATGAGCACCGGTTGCTTTATCCATGCAAACGCGACTAGAATATCAAGAAGAAATGTTGTAAGAATATATGAATTTAAGGAAAAACAAGAAATAAAGATTATTTACCATTGGCCAAATGGGAAAGGTCTTTTATCGACTGCTAAATTTGTTGAATTTTGTTTTGTATTTGTTGTATTATTAATTTGTTTTGGTTGTTTATCATGTATAATCTTTTCAATGGAAGATTTAATAAGGGATCGAACGCGACGAGGTTTTCGTTTTTGTACATAATTTTTATCACGATCTATTGATTGACTATCAAGAGATGATGATCTGCTACTAGTACGATCGTTAGTTACTTGAAAAAAAATAAAATTCAAAAATTAATTCGAAGTTTTTTTTTTCTTCATTTTTTAAATTATTTACCTTCACTCATTAATCTATACATCATGATTTTTAGTCAAATTCTTCTGTTTAATAAATAGTCATTAATTCACAAACATAAATCTAATATAAATAAAATTTAAACTTATTTTTATGTAATAAAAACTAATAGATGTACAGGTATCCTTGTACAACATATGCATTTATCTATCAGGTAAAGTACAATGACAATTAAACCGACGTAAAAGCACTCAAGCAAAAATATCTATCGTGGTAAGAAGTTTTTTTATTCGCAGGTTCTTTTCCCCTCTCTCTCTATTGCCTATCATCATCACGAGATGCAATAAGCGTAAACTATAATAACTCACCTTTGTCTAATTATTGTTTTGTCCTAGCTTTTTTTTCTTAGTATGAATGGTTGCTATGATATATATTCTAAAATAAACAAGATTTATTTTGTTTTTCTTCTACATGGTAACAGAGTCGAAAAAAACAGCAAGATCATTGTGTGATAATGGAGCAGATTTTATATATATATATGTGTTGGTGTTGTTTTTAATAAGAGAAAAGCAAAAAGAAACTCGACGTCCTTTACAACCGATGGCAATAACAGCAACGTATATAGTGAAGAAACTGCCTGTTTGTGTGTAATCTACGTCATTCGTCCGCAAAGACGATGGCAAATAAAAATCCGAAGAAAAAGAAAAAAAATAAAAAAACCGAGATGTCGAACATTTTTGACTGGCGTATGCGTCATAAAAGCACATGATTCTAAAGGGGAGTGGCTCGGTTGGTTATAATAATAAAATTTGTTCTCACACACAAATATATACATGGACTTTGTAGATGTTCGCTGTGTAAAGAAGACAACAGACAGAAAAGAAAGAAAAAGAGAAAGAGATTTCTTCGATTTATTAATTATAGAACGACAAATAACGATCTTTTTGCTCTATACATAGAATATGTCTTTATCTATTATCATAATTGTGGAAAATGGTATGCAGAGAAATTGCCAATTTTATTTCCATCTTTATCATAATGACATGCTTTAAAACATCGTTCGCATAATAAACAAGGATCATCTGGTATTAATGGCGAATCGCGAATAAGCCATTTTGCATAGAAAACATTACATAAAAAACAATATGAAAATCTTCCATGATATTTCATTCGACATAATGGATAAAGACTTGAAAAAAAAAAAAAGATTTTTTTTTTTCTTAAAATTCAATATAAAATAATCTTACTTAGAATCATGACATTGATCTTCTTCAAGTAATTTTAATTCACTAAATACAATAACATGTTCACAATTTGTTTGATGTAAATAAATATATGGTTTTCCAAGTTGAATTGTTTTTAAATCATTTAAACTTGTCATTTCCATTGTTGTACCTTGACTATATGTTGTATTTGTTTGTTCGATTATTTGATCACTTAAACGTATATTTGTTCGACGTAAATCATCATAAATAATCGATTCAATTATAAAACAAGCTGCTGTATTAACATCACCAGCACGTTGTCCATTTATTTTAATATCATCAGGATTTTGTGAATATTCACCAAGAATTTGTTCATCACTAATACATTCAATTGAATCACGTATTTGTGCTAATGTTAATGTTGATAAACAAATTAATTCATTCATTAATTGATGTCGATAACGATCACGTGATTCAATAGGAAAAAATATTTGTAAATTTAAAAT
>Ga0116229_10016205_pt1 | contig 10038 bp, 6 predicted proteins | sample S1TSphgellanicum_3_FD_87313 | JGI IMG/M metagenome (GOLD analysis project Ga0116229, IMG submission 87313) | Host-associated microbial communities from peat moss isolated from Minnesota, USA - S1T2_Fc - Sphagnum magellanicum MG | ecosystem: Host-associated > Plants > Peat moss > Unclassified... | reverse complement strand
TGTTGGTAATGATGAATAGTTTATAGCCACATTGTAGTATATGCTTGATGGACATACCAACTTCAATGCACATAAATCAAGACCTTTTTCCTACATAATGGACACAACGCAAATGGTATTATTACCACCTTTATTTTCCCTAATATAATTTTGTGCTATTTTTTAATTTTCTTTAGTTGATTGTAACACAATATAACATGCTATTATCACAATTGCATGTATAATTTTCACTTTATCCCTTTTGGGTTGTGGTATTACCTAATGTTATCAATAAGGTATTTTGTTAGACACATTCATGACCCTCCCTTTAAATTCGTCATATTTTTCTCTATGTTTTATTATTTTTACATTATATTCCCATTAAAATGGCAATCAATGAAGATTGTATGAGCTCTAGTGTTGGATATAGCCCATTAAGGTCTTTTAAACTTTGTATCAAAAGTACTTAGTAATATATATATATATATAAAATCAACTTTTCATCAAGACTCTAATTGAAGGAACAATGGTTGTGACCAAATAATTTATGCACCAAAACTAATTAAAATGTGTGGAGGTTCATGTCTCCCTTGCTCTTCACCTCACTATAAGGTTCTTCTTTTCCTCTATCTTATGTTTTATCTTCTTCCTTTCTTGAATTGGCCAATATCTTTATGAGTATTCTCTTTTTTTCTTTTGGTCACTTGATCAACTTGAGAAAATTGGATTCGGTATTAAAGAAAATTATGAAAGTCTCATTGTGAACAAAAATATTGAATAACATAATTTATAGTGTTATGAACTTGTGCATTTTGTGGACCAATAATGAACCCATTTTGAGTTTGAACATTAATTTCTATATAAGTTATTAAGCTACCCTTTTATAGGTGGAGCATATTCCATTGGGATTCAAGATTCAAATGGGAGGTTAAATGGTCAATTTTTCCACAATATTCTACTAAGTGGGTAGATTATGTGGTTAGGTTCAAGGATTCTTTGATGCAACAAACATGAATTTGTTATATGAAGATTTGAATGTGTTTTGTTGAAAACCAATATTGTTAACAACATGGCATTCAACTCATTGAACTACATCCAAAGCCTCATATTGGTTCTACACCTTGATGCATACTCCACCTACAACAAATTCCAATGCAATAAATATGAAAAAAAAACCAACTCAAAGTAGATAAATGGACAATTTTTTCTACATATGGTGTTGTTAATACAACACAAAGGCAAATTTGGAACTTTTGGAATTAGTTGTTGTCCTGATCTCATGAATAAAAATATCATATTTGAAAGGTATTCATGACCTAACTTTTTTTATTTTAATCTATATAACCTTTCAAAATTGCATTGTGATAACATGAAGTACACTGATTGATATTCTATGATCAATTTGTATTTTGATACTCCTTTGCGCATCTTGGAAATAGATATAGATTTGCTACATGGTCGTATGCATATTGATGTGGTTGGAAACCTATTTATATTTACAAATATTATTTTTAATTTTTAATTTAATTTTATTTTTTTCCATTGTTTTTTGGAAAGCTTACTAAAGTATTCAAGGTTGTGGTAGCATGTCAAGTATAATTGACAATTACAAAAGAGCCTAGATGTGGATCTACAACATGTTATGGGTAAATGCATACTATGGTGTCCCTTTTTTTGTGTTACAATGTAAAAATTCTTGACCTTCCAACTACATGATGTTTCTTAAGTTAGAATTTTAAATTTAAAAAAAAGGACTCACATATACGATCTATATTATCATAGAAATAACATATTGAAAAAAAAAACCATATGTTCATTTTTTGGTTTAGGGGGGACTTTAAAACTTGTGTTTTAAATTTAGTCACAATCTTTATTTAATCCTTAAATAATTGTAAATGGACTTAGAGATCTCTAGTTATTAAATTATTTGTTTGATAATACTTTGCCACAAGTTGTATGATCAAAATGGAGACTAAAATTCTTATTAAGGATGTCATTATTAATGAAAGTGGCCATTTTAGTATTTTTTTGGAAGGTTAGAATTCACAAGTGCTTTTCAATATGTATTTAAAAAGTTTGATTCAAGTGTTTTCATTGAATTTGTTTTTATAATGTATTAGGAAAAATGTACAACACATAGTTCTTGCAAAAACTTAATTTGTAATCGGAAAACTCATTTTTAAAGGTGATGACAACACCAAAAATAGTGTAGAAATGGACTTTTTCAATGCATTTTTTGGTCCACCGTAATATGCATTTACCCTTATGTTAAAAATTTGACTAGGCCTTTTGATATTTCCTATTCATATGTAACTTCAAGCATTTTTCATCAACTTCTCTTGGTTTCTTCAAAAATAAATATCAAGTGGCTATGCATCTAATAAGTTCTTTAGATTTTAGTTAATTTTATAAAATTCAAGTCCGTTATTATTCTTATGTTGCTTATCCTAAAAAGCCCATTGGTATAAGCATGTGTGCTTTAGTGTGCGTCTTTTATTATGATTATGTGAATTATAATTAATCATGATATTGCTTAAAAAAAGGTGCCCCTCTATGGCATGGTTTACATGCTAGTAAACATTTATTTGTGAGGCTATTTCTAAATCATAAAGGCACATGAAAGGCTAAACTTGCCTTGGGGGCACCTTCCTTAGCATAAAGGATTTTTGAGTAGATATTGCCATAAAATAGTGATGTGGTTCCTTTCAAATTTGGCATTGTCATCAAAATTGACATTTTCCATGTAGACATGCAAATTTTATGACTTAAGAAACTTGAAAATTGGTAAAATTTGGTTTAAAAATTCTTTGCAAAAAAAAAGAAAGGATCTTATAGTGCACATTCTCACTTTCAATGAATCATTAGGGTGAAAATGTCCATATATAAGTTATAGACTAACACATGTTGAAATTGTTATATGGCATGTAGATAATATGAAATATCAAAATTGACAATCATGGCCAATTTGGTGGACCTTTATTGTGGAGTATAATGTCTTTAATAGATGATGGATTACATCCAATTGGGCCATTAAAGTTTGTTTTCTAGCTTTTACCTTGATTTGTATTGGGATGTGGTAAGTGGAGCACAATGCTGAATTTCAAAATTTTGTGTGTTGGGTGTTCTCTTTCACTCAATACTTACCTCTTGTCATGGTTGGAGGTCTAATTGAAATGCACCTTTCATCTTATGCATAACATCAAAAAAATTACATGATACATCGTACAAAGGTCAATTCAATAGAATCATTCATACTTAAATATTATTTTGATCATTTACAAGAAAGTGATTTAAAATGTTGTTAAACAATTTTAGTTCATAAAATCAAACCAAAGCCCAAAGTTGAAGAAAAGTTGCAAAAGTGTAAAATTACTAATTTATAATGACCTTGTGAGTTCTTTAATCAATTGCACTCAATACCTTGAAAGTATTGAAACATAATAATATATATTCAATGTATGTGTAATATTTGTGTAATTGGGTGAGTGCAATGTAAAGTGGTTTAAAAAACAACATTTGAATACATCACCCAAAGTTCATTTCCTTTGTAATAGTTTTTAGCCTTAGAAGGGCTAAGTGATTAAGTCTTGAAGAAATCACTATTTGTATATTTTATGAGAAATGTGACATAAACAATTTTTTTTGCTATGATATTTTTCTATATATATATATATATATATAATCAATTCCAAGAACCTTATTTACATTTAACTAGATTTTAAATTATACATTTTTTCAATAAGTTGCACTCTATATATTTTTCCACATTACTTGGCAAAAATTGAAAGTTCAACTTCCCTTAATGTTAAGCAACAACAATCCACCAACTCCTAGCAACTATTATTCATTTGTGTTTATATCAATGAAAAATTAATAATTTCAAAATGTTATGGCTTAAAAAATGTCCTATGTTTTTAACACTAATAAAAAAATTCATTAAAAATTAACTAACACTTAAGTTGGTGCAAAAATTTTAAAACTCAATTTTATTAATATATAATAATCTAACTAAAATGGAGTCCTTAACAATCATAATATCAATCATTGAACCATTTTGAAATCCATTTGTGATATTGATGTTAGGTGTGAAAGTCCACAACTTGAACTTTATAATTCTGGACATAGATGTTTTAATATTGTAAAATATGGATAACAAAATACCTACATCATATGCATAATCAATTTCATATTTTCAAAATAAATCCTTATTCAAATTTTGACCATTTAAAGCATCCCAATGATGCTGAATATGTCACCTTTCACATTAAAATTAGAGGAACAAAAGTCAAAATATGTTGGTTTGGTTCAAGAAAATGGTTTTGGCCCAACATTTTTGTATAGATTACTTAGGTTGGTAAAAGATTTTGCATTTTTTTGAAGAATTTTTTTTATTGTGTAGCCATTTTTTTCATAATCCAAAATATGTAGTAGCCTTTTAAAACTTTTACATTAAAAACCATTAGCCAAAAAGCTCCCAAAAAAAAAAACCAATGTTGCTAGCTATAGTTAACTTAGTTGATGGCTTGATGCAAGTTTTGCAACATGGGTAGTTGGTGCAAGTGCAATTAAGCTTTGAAAATGAAAAAAAAATGATTGATCCAAACCCTTTCAATTGTTGAAAATTTGAAATTTTAGTTGCATTTGAAGATACCCTATTGGAAGTGATGGCATTCATGATGTCTTTCACAAACACATTTCCCCAAAGTCAAAAATCACAATTGCAACCCAATCAAAATTTTAAAGTGAATTAAGATTTATAATGTATTATTTACACCGTGACGAACGTTTTAGAGCTACATTTAAATGTTTTAATGTATAAAAATGCATCAATCTACACATGGACATTTTCTTTGGTAATGTTTAGGCTCCATATTGAAATTAAATAAAGCTGAATTTTGCAAAACTAGCACCCTTTCAACAATAAAAAAACATTGCATGCTTATTATTTTGGACTTTTTGTCACTTGTCACAAAGAAAGTTACAATTTACAAATTTACTACATTATAAATTTTTAAGGTAAGTGTACTAAGTACTATTGTAGTAGTACTAGTTATTAATTAGGTAATTAATAATAGGGTAGGTAGCTAAAACTCAAAAAGCAAGATGGCTTTTTGGCTCAAACCTCAATAATTATGTTTAAAACTACTCCCTCTAATCTAAAACATTAGCTATAGACTTGTTGGCTCTTATCTCAACCTTAGGATAATTATTTTGGCAACATAGAAGGTCAAGATGTAGCTACCTTGTGAAAATTGGAGGGCTAAAATAGAATCTAGGCTACATGGTCCGTGGCCATAGAACAAGCTCATGTTATTCCCATTGTGGTGGATGGAGTGATTGGGCTATCACATGGTTGTGGACATATTATTTTTGGCTATTTTGAAGCATTTTTCCCCCACTTTTTCCCTTGTACTTGGAGCGTGACCTTTTTTTTTTGTAGAAAATTGGCGATATTTAACCCAAAAAAATTGGTTGGTTTGGATCAGTATGTTTGAAGATAGATGGCTTTGGTGGGAATGATAAAATCTAAACAAGTAGATAGGGAGTTTCCAACTTTTGGCAATGGATTGAAAATACACTTAGTGATTTCAAGGATTCTAAAATCATTTCTATGAATCCACCATTGTCATATGGAACAACATAACAATATCCATTTGCCAATATGTCATTCTCCTATCTTCTATGAAGAAAAGGGGAGCAATTTTCGTAAATAAGAGTTTCCAAAGTTGAAAGGTCCTTAGTTACTCAACCTAAAACCCTTGAAAAATGCCAAAGTTTTTGTAGCAACTCCACAAACACCAATTTATTAATTAGATGTCATAAGTTAGGATGCCATGAAATGCCATATGTATAAAATTGAAGTCACTATGGTGAGTGGCTAATTTGTATAAAGCGGATATGTGTGCAGAGAATGTAGGGCAAAGCTTCAAGGTGGTGACATTCCCAAAATAAGGAGCTTAAGACAAGGTTTTATTCCAACCTTGCATTTTGAGAATGTCCTTCATGCATGGGTTTGACAAATTGAAAAACATGATTTGAAATTTATCATGAACCTCAACATACATAGAATACTAGGCATAAAAGGGCTCTTACACCTACTTTTTAAGAGTGGGAGGGACCTTATGCCTACAAGTAGGTGTCAAATCCCTCTTAATATTAAGGATTAGATGTAATCTTTTATAGGGGGGATATTCATGCATATTTAAGGTGCTTTCCAAATACACAAGTGTATCTTTTAGGCTATGTAGGAGGTTACTTAGATGACGCACTCTCAACTCGTTAGAGGGCTCAAATGTGAGCCCAAGTAGAAAGCAGCGGAAAAGGGAGGAGTTGGAGCACGCTCCCTAGCTCACAACACTTTGAGGGGTAGAGGGGCGTGTTCGAGTTCCGGGATGGGACTAGGAAGAGTTGACAAGCTTCACTCACTCACACAGGTCTGCACACAACCCACACAAAGTGGTTAGTGCATAGTTGGAGCACCTTTGGTGCTAGGATGAGCCACGGGTAACACGAATTCACAAGACTCACCACAGCCCGGACTTGGGGGAAGCCACCACCTTCCCCCTTATAGTATACTCTGCAGCTCTCCATGGAGGCTACATCCAAATGGCTATTTTTCCCGAGACTCTCGAGTGGGAGTCCCAAAATCGTGCCAAATGGGACGCTCGCGACTTTGGAGCCCCATAACTTTGCGAGTAGACCTCGGATCGCAATGCGGTCTGAAGCAAATTTGTAGCTCTCGTCAAGAGCTTTTCAACGATATGTGGCACGCCCCCTGCAGCTAAGTAAATCGGGTCGATTCCTGACTTTTTGTGGTTGGGAGTTAAACTGGCAATTCGACTCCCGACCCTTCTTTTGGCCATAACTTACGTTTCAAATGTTCAAATGAGCAATGCGAGCCCATTTTAGACATCTACGCTTCAAGAGCTTTCCAATGATATAAAAAACGTCACAAGACATTGAGGTTTGTCCCCTACAATTGCTCTCTAAAGTTTCGAGAGTCCACCGGGACTCCATCTCCCAAAGTGGGAGTTGCCTTGGGAGTGTGAATGTTCACTCCCTCACACTCCCTCACACTTTCTTACACTCTCAGGAGTATGTGATGTGACTCCCCGGGATCCTCTTGGCTCGCACCTTTGCAATGCCTTTACTTTGACTCTCGGGCTTCCTTTTGACTCACACCCTTGCAAGCCCTTTTGCCTTGGTCGCGAGCCCAAGGTTAGGGTTGCGACAGTAGATCTAATCCTTCATAACCCCCCGCCCCTAGCCCGCACCTTGATGTCTTGTGGATTGCTATCACCATTGCCTGTGAGCAGGCATAAAAGGGAAGACAAATCAGGCATAGCCGGGACAGTTGCTTGGATGATGGAAGGAATGTGTTGTCGATGAACGTAGCAATTATGACGGCCAACACCATAAAAAAGAGCACAAAATGGGGCACCATAAAGCAGCCATGCAGCCACCCCATTCACTCACTAGGCATCAGGCTAGCCACCTCGCTGGATGTGGGGGCGTTGTAGTGCCAGCGGTCAACATTGCCATCAACATGGATGACAATCTCATAGTTAGCTAGGTCTTGAGGGGGCAAATCCATGGCCTGCACAAAGCGCTGAACATAGACATTGCTCCCCAAAAACATCTGTTGTAGCTCTTGTAAAGTGTGACGGTCTAGGTCTACATTGCCTTGATCGAGAGCAACAAAAATGGGCAGCAGCCTAAGCATCCGCATTGTTTATGATATACAGCTGGGCAAACTAATGGGGGTTCCCTTAAGGAGGTGCCAATGGCCCCAGCAAATGATGCATAGCGCCCCTTATGACAATCATACTGACCCCATCTGTGGGTGACTGGATGTTAATGCCAGAAGAGGTCATCTGCAAGGAGGAATTGTATTTTCGGATGTGCTTGCGAAAAGATATGGTGGCAGGGGGGAAGGCGTGCACCAGGGGCAGGCTCACAAGTGAGCAGGTCCTGCAATGGTTGAAGAGGAGGAATGGGGAAGAGGGCCTCATAGCTGCAAGATCTACCTTTAACATAGCAAAGGTCTACGTGTCCTCGGGAAACCTCATCAGGCCAAATCATAGTTCGGTAATGCTAGCACTCAGCTATCCTACCCCCTATGTCAAGCACCGAAACACTGGCCTCATCAAATTTTGAAAGGGGGACGCAGGTTATTATGTGCAAGTCTTGCTGACCCCGCGCTTGCCCGTGTCGTTCGCGGTCGCGGTCGCGTCACTACTGGCGCTATTGATATGTCAGCCGGGCACGGGCCTCCACCTGTAGCTCGAAGTTGTGGCGTTGTTCCTGCTACCGCTCCTGGTCTGTTAGCCGGGCACGGGCCTCTTCCTGTTGCTCGTGGTCGTAGTCTCGCTGCTGTTGTCGCTTTTGGTCTATCAGCCGGGCACGGGCCTCTGCGTGCTGCTCGCGATCGCGGTCCCGCTACTGCTGCTGGGTTGTGGTGGACATGCGGTCTAGATAGTTTCGTTGGTGGTCAGCGGTAGACAACCTGTTTTTGGAGGCGACGTTCATAGCAGCCAGAACGCCAGTAGACGTATGCGTTTTGCAGGATGTGCATGAGGAGCTGCAGGGAGGTGAGCTGCACCATCACTAATGGTTGAATGGTGGTAGCCAGGGGCCCTGAATGGACTTGGAAGGTCGAGCCCCATGTGGGAAAAAGGAGGTGTTGGTTAGCTGGTTCTATTGTTGGCAGTATGGTAGTACAGTCTGTAGATGTCTCTTTAGCCTTTTGCTCCTAGGCTTGAATTTGCTAGTGCATCAGTTATAGCTACCGGAATTCATTAGGTTATCCCTGACCTGCCCCTTTCCCGTGCTGGCCCACCTTCATTTAGAATCCGCTGCCACCGTCCTGCCTATAGCACTGAGCTCGCGGGAACACAAAACCCCCTTCCCAAGCCCTGTCACAGCTATAACAGATGCTTTTGGGGAGCAATGTCTATGTTCAGCACTTTGTGCAGGCCATGGATTTGCCCCTTCAAGACCTAGCTAACTATGAGATTGTCATCCGTGTTGATGGTAACGTTGACCGCCGGCGCTACAACGCCCCACATCCAATGAGGTGGCCGGCCTGATGCTTGGTGAATGAATCGGGTGGCTGCATGGCTGCTTTTTGGTGTCACATTTTGTGTTGTTTGTTATGGTGTTGGCTATCATAATTACTACGTTCTTCGATAGCACGTTCCTTCCATCATCCAAGCAACTGTCCTGGCTATGCCTGATTTATCTTCCCTTTTGTGCCTGCTCACAATTGATGGTGATAGCAATCCATGAGACATCAGGGTGAAGGCTAGGGGCGGGGGGTTATGGAGGATTAGTGATGCCCACTATGCTTATGACCCTTTGCATTTTGTCTTGTTCCACCCACAAGAAGAGCCCGGCTGGCACCCAAATATTACTTACACTACCCTTACGGTTGTGGATGGGCTAAGCTTTGAGGACGAGCAACAGCAGCCATCTGAAGATGAGTAGCAGCCTGATGTAAAGCCAAGAGTGGACCCCGGGCGTGGTGGAGGTCGGGGCAGGGGCCATGGTAGGGGTAGGGGCCGAGGCAGAGGAGCTGACGCAGGGCGCATCGCTGGCAAGGTGTCGCAACCCCACTTTGGCCAAGTGTGGGGGTGAAGCCCAACACTTGGAAAAGTTGGAGGTTGGGAGTCTTCCGGGACTCCCGAATGTTCAGAGCTCGGTAACAAGGGGCAAAACACCTTGCATTGGGGTATTCTTGGTGCCATTGGAAAGGTATTGAAACGTAGATATCGAAAATGCCCTCGCATTGGCAATTCGAACATCTGTAGCCCAAGTTATGGGCAAAAGAAGGGCCGGGAATCAAATTGGCAGTTTGACTCTCGACCACTAGAAGTCGGGAATTGACCTCTTCCCGACGTCCGATTTGAGCGTGCAGCATGGCGTTGGAAAGATCTGGACGAGGGCTACAACTTTTGTTCAGACCTCGTCGCGATCCAACTCTGCAGTCGGGAGTTATGGCGGTTCAAAGTTCCGGGAGTCCCGCCGGGACAATTTCGGGACTCCATTTCGGGAGTCCCA
>Ga0116229_10016202_pt1 | contig 10040 bp, 8 predicted proteins | sample S1TSphgellanicum_3_FD_87313 | JGI IMG/M metagenome (GOLD analysis project Ga0116229, IMG submission 87313) | Host-associated microbial communities from peat moss isolated from Minnesota, USA - S1T2_Fc - Sphagnum magellanicum MG | ecosystem: Host-associated > Plants > Peat moss > Unclassified... | reverse complement strand
TGTACTTAGGTTACATACCTACTTACCTACCTAAATAGGTAGGTAAAAAAATAGGACTAGTTACTTATTTATTTAAGTAAGCAAATAGGTTGACAAGTAGAAGTGTAGGTAAACTAAAAAATAACCATGTAATTATTTTTTTAATTTTATGTTTTGTTTGTAGAATTATGTTTTTTTTAACTCATCCCAAATTGACACATGTATTTTAATGTGGACACACAAGAAAAACACATTCTTTATACAATTTGTGATATGAAATTTAAGGACAAAACTTATGGGTTGAATTTTTTAATTACACATTAGTTAAAAATTGAGTTGCAATTAAAGAAAAAATTTCACACATTCTTTTAGTTTATTTTTAATTTTTTAATTATATAACTAAATAAGAAATTATTTGATAATTATATGTGTGAATTAATTATTTGTAATAGTCATTTGATTTTTTAAAAATTATCAGTCTAATTTAAATATTTATTTATTTATTTATCAAGATGATTAATCATATGGATACCCTTTTTTGGATTATCTGATAATTAATTATTTGAATTAACTAAAAATTAATTATCTAAATTAGACTAATTAATTCAGATTAATGAATTAATTGATAATAATTAAGTAAATTATTGGGGAAAAAATCATTATTAAATATTAAAGTTAATACATGAATTTGGGTAGAATATGTAGTTATCAAATAATTAATTATCTGAATTTTTGAATTGATGATTAACATTTTTATGAATCAGTTTAATGTAGAAAATTAATTAATTAATTAATTAATTGAATCAATTATCGAACTAATTTTTTTGAATTAAATTGATTAATTTAGATTAACTATTAAATATTAATTAATATGTAATATTTTAAAATAACTCATTATTACATATTAAGGATTAAATGTGATTTTTTAAAGTTATTAACTAATTAAAAATTGAATAACAATCACAAAATAATGGAAAAATAATATTTCTATAGTGGCAACATAGTTGCAAAATTAATTATAAATGTCATATGTAAGGGGTAATGGAAATGCATACATGTGGCATGATCATATGTGTTGAAACTATACATTAATTACAACGTATTTGTTAATTGGATGTTACATTTACATTAATTGTAATGTAGTTGTTACACATAATTAAATGCAACTTGTTAAAAAATCAAACATGATTTATTTCGAGCATATATATGATGTGCACATTACACCATATAGGGGTCCCATTTGCAACTAAATTACGACTATAATACAATTCCTTAATTTTCTGACATTACATTCTATTTATTAATTATTCATATTTCCATGGTCTAATTGTAGTGTAGTTGTATATTAGTTGTTTGGAATCCTAATTGAGGTAGTGTGTTTCTAGTGAACATGATTTTTCATAGTTCAAATATGATCCATATTATATATATAATCAAGCTTTACATTACATTCAAATGTAAAATTTTGATATTAACCATGATCACAAATTTTGAACCATTATAATCATTAAAAACATTCAAAATTACAATCAACAACATGTAATTCCTACTAAATGGATACAATACATGTGCACCTAAATAATAAACACATGCACCCATTTTTTATGAAATATGTTAAAGCACAATAAATTTGAAAATGCTTGGTGGAGGTTTGAATAATAAAAAGCATGTTCAATTTTAAAAGTGTTAAAAAAACATTTTGTCAACAAGTGCTTTGTGTATAAATGACTATAATAAAATACTAAAATGATTTCAAATTCATGGGATTTTAAATTCATGAATAAACAAACACAATTCAAAAAAATTGATAATTATTTCATTAAATTCAATACAATCATTATTTTCATTGCAATCAATGAGCATTTTGCCTCCTTTTATTGTGATTGCACTTTATTTAATGATCTTTGACCTATTCCTTTTAATGAATATTTTTATTGTAAATGTCACTTGTAAACTAATGCACAACATGTCAAAAGTTGATGATTTAAATTTTTTTTAATAAATTGTTGATTATAATTCTTTTTATCAAGATTGAAAATTGGTCTAATTTTTGGGGCCCCCTCACATTTTCAATACCTAGCCAAGGTATTAGATTTGACCCCAAAAAAAAGTTTATATGGTTTTCACCCAATTAGTTTTCACCTTTTGAGAAGCAATTTTGAAAGCTAGCGATCAAGTTGTATGCTTCTTCCCATGAGGGGATTAAAACCCATGATGTAACCCAAAAAAAGAAAATTACTAGCCATGGATTCATTTGTGAAACAAGTGTGTGATTTTGTTTATTCACTTAATGGTGGAAGAGATAAAAATGTTCTTGACAATTTAAACTTGAAACAAAACATTCATACAATTATTTCACAAACCAACTTGTGGTTTAATGTTGTTATTTTCTTTTTTTATGGGAAAGGACTTGAGTTCAAATTTGACTTTGAGAGGAAGCTTATGACTATATTTGAAAACTATTGATCATTAAACCTAAGAATTCGACTCATGTGTCTTCCATGACCTTGCTTGAGTATCAACATTTTGAAGGATACCTAATGGTGCCCATGAATGCTATTTTGTGAATGTGTGAGTGTGAGCGTGAACATAAAATAATATTCCAAAGCATATTTTTCACACGTCATCCAAATATTCCTTGATAGATCCATCCACCATGGTAGAATATTCTTTGATAAGAAGGAATGTCATGAGGCCAACTCTCCCAACAACGAGATAATTTGTTTTGTGGACACCTGACAACATGGGCTATGATTAATTTAATCTGAATACATAATTCTATTAAGGTTTGTGCCCCATATGTTGAAGTACATAAAAGTTTTTCGCAAACGTTTAATAGATCTTGCCCCCTTGAGCTCCAAAGGACACACATATAGTAGCCATTCAATCCCTAGAACTCCAAAGGATGCATATATAGTAGCCATTAACATTAGTATAAATCAACCAAATGTAACCACTTCATTTGCAACTACATGCAACTTGTAGTCGTTTGCAACTAAGTTTGGGAGTATTTACAACTATAAGATCAAATTTCAACTATTTCGATCACTCTTACAACTATGATGCAACTACTGCAAATTTCATCCTATCGGTTGGATGGCTTTTAGGTTTATTTTTATCCATGAATATATTGATATGTCCCATTAGTTGTAATAATCACCAAATTAGTCACATCCTAAAGATATTCTATGGTGACATAGGGGTGTATTTTTATGTATGTATAAAAATTATATTTACAATATATTACATATATCATAAATATATATTTGTGTGTATATTAAATATGTGTATGTATGTATATTGTTCATATAATGATCTAAAAATTAATATTTGAACTCTGAAATTTATTATTCAAATCTGAAAATAAATATTTCAGTTATGAAATGTATATATATTTGAATTTAAGAAATATTTATGTCAATTTGACTTATTTCTTTACATTCTGATTTTTTTGTTTAATTAAAAATAATTATTTGAGTCTAAAAATTGTTATTCCAATTCTAAAACATTTATTTGAATCTAAAAATCAATATTTGAATTTGAAGTTTTAAATATGAATTCTTAAAATTTTTAGTTTTATTCAAAAAATATTTTTGAGTATAAAATTATAATTCAAATTATGAAAATTATATTTGAACATTAAAATCGATGTTTCAATTCTGAAAATTGTTACTGGAACTCATTTTTATGTATATAATTTTAAAAAAGTTTTAATCTAATTTTTAAAATTATAATAAAAAAAATCTTATTGGAATTATTTGTTTTAATTATTTCAATTTGAAAAAAAAACTATTTGAATTTCAAAATTAATATTTCAATTCTGAAAAAAAAAATTTAATTTTTTAAAGAATTAGGTGAATTTGAAATTTACTATTTTGATTCCTTAAAAAATATTTGAATATTCAAAATATATATTTAAATTCAAAAAGCTTATTTGATCTAAAACTTGACATTTGAATTCAAAATTATTATTTTTGATTCTACCAATAAATATTTGAAGTTTTAATTTTTTAAATTTAAACTAAAAACATTATTTGATTTGAAACTTGAAATTGCAATTCCAAATTATTATTTTGGATTCTCGGAATCAATATTTCAATTAGAAAATTATTGATTGAGTCTTAAAATGGACATTTCAATTTTGAATTTGAGAATTGACATTTCAATTCTGAAATTTTAAACTGAAATTCAAAGACTTATTTCATTTAAAAAATGATATTTGAATTCTGAATTGTCTTTTTAGAATCTAAAATTAATATTTCAATTCGAAAAATTATTGATTGAGTTTTAAACCTTTTTCCACTAGTGTTATCCATAATCAATCACTTTTATGAATAATTATAAATGATTATATTTATTACTAATGAATTAGACTAAATAATTATTTCTAAAACATAGGTTTTTACATTATAATTTTATATTCTTACAATAAAAGAAATTAATTTATTGTAATTAATGTTACAGTTTTATAAAATTATTGTAATTACCTCATATAAGAATTAATTGTAGTATATGCATAATTATTTTTTAATTGAACATAATTATTCACAATTTGTAATTTATAACTTTAAATCTGAATTAAAATTTTGGAAAAATTATAATGTAGTTAAAATAATTATTGTAATGATTGTAATTTTAGGAATTATTATAAAGTAATTTAAGTTTGTATTTTCAAATTTTCTGTAATTACTTATCTATGATAAAGTTTTTTACAATAATAAATGTAATCATATAGTAATTAATGTAACTTTTTTAATATTACTTTTTTCATGTAAGAATGTTTTTAATAACAATTGTTCGTTCATTATTTATTATTTTTTGATATTTATTTTTAAATTTAAATTAATTATATTATCTATAATTCGACTAGATATATAATAATAATAATAAAATATTCTAATTATTTTATTTATCTTTGAGTTATTTATTAACAATTTGTGAGAAACTAGAGCTAATTAGTTAAATATTTAGAAATTACTATTTATTTAAGTAGTTGATAATGAATACTTAATATTTGTAATGTATGGTTTATATTTTAAATATATTTTAAATTTAATCATTATTAATTAAATGGTTATCTAATTATCTAGTGAGCCATGTACTTGAATTGTTTATAAATCTAAAAATTAAGAACAAAAGGCATGAGAAAAGTTTTGGAATTATAATTTAGTTTGTGAAAAAATTGCAACTTCAAAACTTATCCCATATTATTTGTTCTCCATTCCTATTTTGAACATTATATAAACAAGGGGTGTGGTCATCAAATTTCACATTAAAAAATTTGTGCACATGGGATGATTCAATCAAAAAGTTTAACCCAAAACAAAAAAAAAGTCATTCACAATTTTAAACTATCAACCTCCCCAACCTACTTATCTACCTAGCTAGGTAGGTACATAGTATGACCTACCCACCTAGGTCAACCTATGTACCTACCTACCTAAATACCTATTTATATGAATAGGTATTTAGCCTAAGAAAATAAACCTACCTACCTACATTTTTACCTAAATAAGTAGGTAAGTAGGTATGTAGACTAGGTTTGTAAGCACCTATTTATGTACCTACTTAGGCACCTACCAACGTAATATTAGTATTTTGTATTAAATTCATCTTAAGGTGCCACGTGGCATATTTACATTGGGCCACATGTCATAATATAAGACCATCCAAGCATTTGAATTCAATGTTTTAAATTATTTCAAAATAATAATTATTATTATTTTAGAAATAATTCAATATTAGATCATGTGGCAACACATCATTTGTTTCAATTATGACCAAAATAGTTACATCATGTCACATGTGACAATATATATATAATGGAGCCAAAGGATGAACTTATATTTGTTGATTTTTTCTTTCATCCAATACCCCTTGTTGTTTGTAACTAATGTTTCATGTGACTTGTCCAAGGTGACTAATGAGATTTTAATTGCAAATGTCACTAGCGACTAAATCTTAATTACAGAGACTGGTCAAAAATACTTGTTTTACTTTTAATGTAAATCCCTGAACTCCAAAGGACCCACATATAGTAGCCATTCAATCCTTGGAACTTTGAAGGAGGAAGCCTATAAAGTATCCATTCAATCTTCGAAATTCTGAAGGATACAAATAAAGTAGCCATTCAAACCCTAGAACTTCAAAAGACGCATATACAGTAGCTATTTTGACCCTGAAATTCCAAAAGACACATATACAATAGCTAATCAGACCCTGGAACTCCAAAGGTAGCCTATATATAAAGCGATTCAAACATTGCCTTGTCACTACATTTCCAACAAATATTTTATTATATTTTGTAGGTCTCTATTGTGTATTTGCATGTTTTGTATCATCACTATTGACTTCCATTTGGTATACCTCTACTATTATATTGCATTCTTATTTTTTCAACTAAATATTTTTATCCTCCCGCCCATTATTATTAATTTGCATACTCAATATCTCCATTTCAATTGGTTTTATCCCAAACAATGACCACCAAATCACTAATTACTAACAAGCTACCACTCACAATTCAATGCATGATTGAGAATGCATTGTTGCATTCAATTTTGAACACAATTTTTGAGCAAATAAAACAACCATGGCAAATTCCTCAAGATGACAATCAATTTGACCCTTTATGTGTGGACTATTAAACATAATGAAATGAGGCAAACACATATGAGTGGGCCGCCTAATGGTGGGCAAATACAAAAACGAAAAAAAATCCCATATATTGTCAAGAAAAGGCTAAGGCCAAACCTACAGTTAATTGAACAAGATATAAAATATTCTCATTGGGCAATGTTCAAACATGTGGTGGAATTTTGGAAACAATGCACAAGCCTAAAAACGCCATTCCCAAAACACTACTTTATTAGCATTTTGAAAGACATATCCAACAACGTTAGCGGGTGTGCAGATGAGTAGGTTCACATGAATAAATGAGCTTGCTCACTTGAGCATGACAAAATCTTCAAGAATATTCCATGCCATGTCATGGAATATTCATGGAATATTCCATGCCATGTCATGGAATATTCATGGAATATTCATTTTCCACATCGCAAATTTCAAGTGACGTGATAGAATATTTGATGACATGTCATCAAATATTCTACCATGTGACCAAAGTATTTAAAAAAATTAACAAAGGTTTATTGACTTTGAAGATGGGCTTGGTGAACAAAACTCTTGAATGTAGCCTCATGTGAAGGCTTGAAGACAAAAGAAAATAAAAAGATGCATTTCATAATCCCTAGTGCAACCAATATTCAAAATGTATAGACATTAAAAAAATTATTTGATTTTAAGAATTGTTAAAATGGGTGGAAACTGCATGGTTGAAAAATATTTGTGAAATGGTCAACATACTACAATATTATACATAGAGAGACAATATACAAGGAAACATGTTATTATTGTCAAAACTTTTATTATAAGTTTCATGAATGAAAAAATCACAATTGATTTGATATAAATACAATTGTGATGTACTATCACTAGAGTCCTAAGGCTTTAGAGCCTTGTAACAAATGTTGAACTTCATCCCAACTCCACGATAATAAAAAAAACATTTTTTGTGAGGCTATACTAAGTCTTTTAAGTCCTGGCCTTGCACATTTTGAACTGATAATCTAGAATGACCTCTTTAAATTGTTGCAATGGTATCATTCTAATACTTTGGATCTTAAAAAACTCATGGACCAACGATGGCTTGACATGGTCTGATTCAATGGACCTACATTGCCATAGTGCCACATAGTTAACATTAGATTCAAATCCTCATCCTAAAGTATGGATTGAAATGTAAAAATAGAACAAATTTATTTGTTAAGGTCTGTCATTACTATTTAGATCTCCACTAGGCCGCTTTTAACATCAATGACACAACTATCCATGCATATGTGCCAATCCTTTTCAAATGGATGCACCTTTTCTATATAGGGGAACCAAACTCGAAGTTTGTGGTTCTTGTCCCAGACATGGAACATTTTTCTAAACAATGGCCTAAAATTCAAGCCCCTTATAAGAACCCCTCAAACTTATCATTCTATTTCTTCCAAAAAGGACCCCAAGAATGTTCAACAATTGAAACATAAATATCTTCACCTTGTTAATCAGTGGGGGAAATAAAAAGGACCTTCTCCCTTGCCTATAATTCATTTGAAAAACTTGCTTCATTTTAAACACATCTATTTTGAGAGTAGGCCTAACAATGGGCATGGCAATGAGTTGACATAATGGAATGTTCATTCATGACTTTTACTTGGGGTAGATCTTGAACTTTTCTAGGACTTCATCTGAGTTGAATTTATTCTTGGATTGATTTCTTGAATGACATTTTCACATGATGTGGCTCTTGGTTGCAAAAAAAAAAATCTAATGGCATAGTCATGACACTAATGTAATTTGATGTCTTGTAAGTCCATTGAAATCCTATTGAACTCTAATTTAAAATGTAACATTTAGTAGCAAATTAAAGGCATAGTGTAACTAAAACAATGAGTTTGACTTGGATGCAAATGGGCATAAGAAGCTAACAATGTAACAAGGGAAGTGTTTCAAGTGTTAATTGATGTTAACTAACAATTCATGAAACCTTTTGACTACACCTTTTAAACAAACAACATAGTTAAAACAATGAATTTGACTTGGATGCAAATTGACATTAAAAGCTAAAATGTAACAAGGGAAATGTTTCAAATGTTAGTTGAAGTTGACTAACCATTCATGATACCTTCTAACCACACCCCTTGAATAGACCTATATATCACTTTTTATGTTAGTTGGTACCAACATAGGGAAACTACCCTCAATCGGCATTGATTAAACTCAATATGACCCACTAAAACATTAGATGGCAAAGTTAAGCATGTACCTGATAGCAAGGTGTGGAGGCACATTGACGCCACACAAATAAAATTTACAAATGAGGCGAGGAATGTTAGGCTTGCTCTTGCTATAAATGGTTTCAATTCATTTAGGTAGAAGTTCAACAATTAGTCAACTTAGATGGTTTTGTTTTAAAGTTATAACCTACCACCACTAGTAGAAATTGGCCAAAATGTAGCCAGTCTATTTGCAACTACATTTGGACAGTTTTGCAACTATTTCTTGTGTTGGTCATATTTGCGATTACACTACAACTAGTTTGCGATTATTTTGATGTTCATCCTTACATGTGAACAACATTTAATTTGGTTTTAATCCAAAAAGAATAATTTATGTCCCATTAGTTGTAAATGTGACCAATTTAGTTGCAACCTTATGAATATACAAAGGTGTATTTTGTGAATTCTAAGGAATATAATTGGGTGTATTAGGATTTATAAATGTATATTTTGAATGTATATGAACAACCATATTACATGTCTATTCAAATATTATTATTATTAACATAATTGGCTTTGATATTATGGTTACACTAATTAATTTATATTTTGAATTTATTAAATTTTTATGTAAGATATTTACCAAATATATTGTGCCCATATTACAATTTTATCCATATCATCTTATTATACTTCTTAAAATTATTACAAATGACATTTATGGTTATTAATATTAATATTATATTATGTACTCATATTAATTACATGTAATTAAAAACTAAATTTCAAAATTATCTTTGATTAAAATTTTTTAAATAATATTTTAGTACATAATGATCATAATGATGATGATATTAGAATGATAAGAAAATTAATTATATAATTACTGAAATAATTACTAAAAAATATTATTATTACTTTTTTCTCAAATGACTAATGTACTTATTAAAAATTAATTTTTATTTATTAAAATAATTTAAAAAATAATAAATCATAATAACTCTAACAAGTTACATAATCATATATACTAATAATAATAATAATAAAATAGCTAACCTAGGCTAGCTACAAATTACATTATTATTATTAAAATTCATCAATTCAAAAAATTAGTATATTATAATAACTACTAGGAAATATTAATATATAATTTTGAGTTTTTATATTTCAAATTTATAATTAAAATTTATTAATTATGAATTACTCAATGATTATAATCAAATACTCACATATAAT
>Ga0116229_10016199_pt1 | contig 10040 bp, 4 predicted proteins | sample S1TSphgellanicum_3_FD_87313 | JGI IMG/M metagenome (GOLD analysis project Ga0116229, IMG submission 87313) | Host-associated microbial communities from peat moss isolated from Minnesota, USA - S1T2_Fc - Sphagnum magellanicum MG | ecosystem: Host-associated > Plants > Peat moss > Unclassified... | reverse complement strand
TTTTTTTTTTTTTTTTTTTTTTTTTTTTGATAGATGCAAATTCGATTGAATGCATATAATGCTATAGCAATTCATCTAGTTTGAGCCGAAGTTATAGATGGCATGGGAGGTGTCACGAATGAAAGACATTTGGAGGTTGGGGTGATGGGACAAGCGAGTGTTGAAAATGTGGTTCCATTGGTTCCAAGTGAGATTGTTGAGGAAGAGTAAATGGAAGTAGGTGAAGACGTTGGGGAAACATCTAAAGGAGATGTGGATCAAATTGAAATGGACTTAGAGAGAACTATTTTGATGATAGAGGACCAAGAAAAGGTAGTTTTTATTGTTCCATTGTCGAAGCAAGAGATTGCAAATGAATATGTTGAACTTCATGCACATATTGATGGAGGTGACAAAGCCATGGAACTTCACTTATTATAATTATTACCCCACCCATCCTCTCAAGTGGAGAGGATGGGTGGGTTTTTTTGGTCAAATTTGTGATTGCAATATCTTCCTTGATTGTGGTCCTTAAACTTTTGCTTGCCCCACCTTCCTTTCTCCATGTGAGAAGGGGTGGGACATTTTTTTTGGTCTAAGTCTATAGGTAATACTCTTAGGTTTTGTAAGTGGTATTATTATTTTTAGGGTTTGCTTCATTTTATGCAAATTTCAACACTAGAGTTTAGCAATACTTTCATCTTGTGTTTTTGTTATTTTATCTTTCTATGCAATAGCCTCATTGTGTGTTATAATCTTTTATCTATCTATGCAATACCTTCATTGTCAAAGGGATAACCTTCAATTTTAAAATACTAAATCTCACATTAGGTTTTTTGTTTTTGATTTCATATGTGGTTGCCCTTCCCCTAGTTGAAATGGAAGGTGTCCATTAGGAAAGGGATGAGCCTAAATTTGCTTGTAGGGGTGATGGGTGTGATGCATCCTATATGGCCAAGTACAACTTGGTATGGCATTTGCACGCACGCCACAATGTGACCATGGAACCAAGCAAAGCTTGGATGCCCATCTACTCGAGAAGAAGGCTTGAGGCATCATGATTATGCGACCATGAATGTGAAGGTTTTGAGCAACTCTTTGACCTAATTTTAGTGTAATGAACAAAAGGTAATTGCTAGGGCTAAGAGTCATGTAAACCTGGAGTGGGATGGACTCCGGGTTGATTTATAATACACACTTGAGGTTCCTAAGCATGCATTTGTTAAACTAGCCTTTAGCCACATTTTCAGCTTCTTGGCATGAGCACATGGGGTGTGGGGGCCATCCCCTTCAACGTGCAAGCCAAGTTAGAATGTGATGAAGACCTTGCACTTGTGATTTGAGTGACTCAAATTGGGTATGCAAAGGCCTTCAAAGGCACTTTGATGGAATGCAACTGGAAGTTTGCATTGAATAAGATGATTTAACATAAGGAGATTAGCCTCCTTATACAATACCATGATCCAAAAATGATTCATGGTTGATTAGTTTCTAACAATGTCATATTCAATTTTATTTGAATTACAAGTTTTAGGTTTCATATGTAATACTTATTATATTTTGTTGTTTGCTATAGGGTTTGAAGCACCATTAGGGAGGTGTTTGTGGCTGATGTTGTGGACGCAACATTGGCCAATCGTGGGGTATTTACACGACGGCATGCCCATGATGCAAAGGTTGCATCAACGCGATATAGGAAGGTCAATGGGATCCCATCCCCCTCGAGTAGTGATACAAATAACCCATAACTTATATTAATTTTGATTAGGGTGTTGTTTTGGTCTTCAAGATTTAGGGTAGCAATTTATCTTTGAGGCAACCATTATGACATGTTCCCCATTTTAAGGTGGGGTTATTTTGGATTTGGTCATTTTTTGCACATTTTTATAACACATGTCATTCATGTTTTTTTTGTTTAAGGCATTTTTCTTTCATTTTACACCATTTTGTGTTAATAGTTATAAATACATTCTCACATATTCTTATATGTATGTTTGATGAAATTATCAAAAGAATAATTATAATATTGCACTCAAACCAAAAAAATATCTATGCTCCCAAAAATAAAAAAGTTTAAACTTAGAAGGAAAGTAATACCCTCATAAAGGTATTCTATAAACACCATGAATTGAATTATTTTGGTCCATGCTATTGGAAGGGTGTTGCTTGCGCCCATAATTATTTAATGCACATGCAATACACCTTTTAAGGTATATTAAAAATCCTTTGGCTCCATAACAAATCTAGAGATTCTTGGAAGGGTACTACATAGCTAACAAAAACCTAAAAAGAAAACAATACCCTATTTGAAGTAATCTACAAACACCATGGGCTGAATTATTTTGGTTCGAACTAATAGAGGGGTATTCCTCATGCCTAGAACTATTCAATTCACATGCATTACCCCTCTCAAGGTATCCCATAAAACCTTTGGGCTCCATAATATATTTCTTGGAAATTGGAAAGGTATTGCATAGCCCTAGCAAACCTAAAAGGCACATAATACCTGTATCATTTTAGGGTAATATTGTAAACCATGAAAAAAAATGTTTTTAAAAATATTCATTCCATGTTCACTATATGATGTTAAACATATTGATTCAAGAAAATGAGGGTATTACAAAGTTTTTCATATTAATGTTAACAGGTCCATATAAACAAAGTTATGGAATTTAAATGCACTACTTGCATCATCTTAGGATATTTGTATCCACCTTGAAACTTGGAGGGGTATTGCATAGCCATAACAAAACCTAAAAACAATACAATACCCACACTATATTTTGACAAATCCTAAACCATGGTACAAATGAGGGTATTGCAATTACGCATCAACACTTTGTTGAAATACACCTTATGCCATTAATGTGGCCAATATTGCAATATCCTCATGTAAATATACCAACGATTTTGCATTAGTCCATTTATGAGTTTGAAAATGTCTTTCCACAATATTTAATGTTTATTTAAAAATTTAACATAATTTTTTATTAAGATATTACAAATTTAAGAATGCAAAAAACTTAATAAATCCACACATTAAAAAATTAGGTATATCATTATTTCATATATTGTAAAATGAATTTTACATATAATTAAAAAATTACATTGACCATACATACATAATATTATGTACTTATGTTTTAAAATGCAATTAAACCCTTATTCCTATACCTTAAACCCTGATTGAAGCAAGTCAAGGTTCTTGCTAAACGAATTTTTTTTTTTGTTCTACAAAAGGAAAAAATTGGGTTATTATTGAAGCCAAATTTTCACAAAAAAAAGATTCACAAACAAAATTTACACAAAATTAGTATTTAATTACATGAATTAATAAAACATACATTGTTAATAACTTATTTTTGGGAAAATCTAATTTTCTTTGAAAATAAAAAAACACGATAAACAAATTATAATATACATAACAATGGGTTTATATATATTAACCAACTTGCATTGTTCCATTAATGAATTATTGTTGTTTATGATGTTGAAAATGTTTTAAAACTATATTCAATGTTTAATTAAAAATTTTACCAAATGAAAGTAATCGAGTAGATGTTATATCTTTATAATTATGAACTTTGCAAGCTAAGCTCTTGCCTTTCCTTTGTTATAATAGACATCTGACTAGAACGTCTTGCTTCAAACTAAAGATTAAAAATAATTAGGCAAAGAGGTGCGTGAGCTAGGAGTTCACGCGGTAATCAAAAGGCATGTGTGAAGTGGGAGTTGAGGGTCCCGAGAGTGAAAGTGAGAGTTCGTGCGAGAGTCGAAGGGTCTTAGAAGTGCAAGTAGGAGTTCATGCGAGAGTCAAAGGGTCTTGGAATTGTAGGCGAGAGTCCATGGAAGTGCATGTGAAAGTTCACATGAAAATTCAAGGTCCTAAGAATGGGGGCCACAATCCACACCGAGGTCAAAAGGTCTTGAAATTGCAGGTGGGAGTCCGTGCAAGAATTCAGGGTCTCGAGAGTGGTGGTGAAAGTTTGTGTGGGAATCAAAGGGTCTTAAAATTGCAAGTGGGAATTTACATGGGAGTTTAGGGTCCTGAGAGTGGGGGCAAAAGTTTGTGTGGGGGTCAAAGGGATTCAAAATTGTAAGCGAGAATTAATGTGGGAATTTAGGGTCCCAAGAGTAGAAAGTGAAAGTTTACGTGAAGGTCAAAAGGTTTTGAAGTTGTAAGCAAGAGTTCGCATGGGAATCTAAGGTCCCAAGATTAGGGGCGAAAGTCCATGCAGGGGTCAAAGGGTTCCAAAATTGCAAGCAGGAGTCCACATATGAGTCCAGGGTCTTGGGAATGGAGGCAAAAATCCATGTGGGGTCAATTCAACAACCTTGGCTATGAGTTTTTGTTGGAACTAACAATTCATCATGTGTTTATGAAAGTGCAAGTGAAAGTTCACACATGAGTCATGAGTCTATGCAGGAGTCCCAATGCGTGTGCAAGGCAAGAGTTGAAAATCCTGAAAGTGGGGAAATATTAAGAGTTAGGAGTTAGGAGTTACCTTGGTCGATGTCAACATTTTAATCAATCCAATAACCTTGGCTATGAGCTTATGTTGTAGCTAGCTACAATTTTTTGTCACAATTTTGTTTCCATTTTCATGCATCCCTTACATCAAAGGTGGTTGTTACATTACATGAATATTTTTAGAAATCATTAACCCATAGAAAACATTGGCAATGCCATGGTTAATGTGTGACATTGAATATGCAATACTAATTAAAAAATAATTTGAGAACAAAAATTTGGGTCAGGTTATGTAATCTTCTTTGACTCTTTTTGTTGCGGCTTTCCTTGAGTTTCTATTGATATGCAATGACCTCATGAAAACAAAAAAATTCAACTTGTAAAGTAAAACGATAGGCAAGTTTTAGAACCTTTCAAAATCATTTGTTTAATTAGTTGATTCAAAATCATGACATTATCACACCTTGGGAATCGATGGTCTTGAAAGTGGGGGCGAGAGTTCGTGCATGAGTCAAAGGGTCTCAAAAGTGTAGGTGGGAGTTTGAGCGAAAGTCTAAGGTCCCGGGAGTGAAGGCAAAAGTCCACGCAAAGGTCAAAAGGTTTCGGAATTAAAGGTGAGAGTTCGCGCGGGAGTTGAAAGGTCTTTGAATTGCAGGTGAGAGTCCATGCACACTCCTAGGACTTTCAATTTTTGTTCGCATTCTTGAAACCTTCAATTCCTACGTGAACTTTTGCCCCCACTTTTGGGACCTTTGATTTTTAGTTCATGCACACCCCTTAACTCCCACAATGGACTTTTGCTCACACTCCCATTACCCTCAACACCTATGTGGATTGTCACCCGCACTATCAAGACTTTGGACTCCTACCCCAATTTGATGCATCATGTTGGTTTAGACAACCTTGTTAAGTAATGCGGGTGGTGGTGTAGTTTTTTTTTTAAAAACCTTATTTATAATGCAAGTTTTCCTAGAATCAAGTGCGTTTTCTTTCAAAGCTCAAACTCATTTGTAGTTTTCAATAATATTTTCTTTGTGATTTTTGTGATTTGTTATCTATTCTTTGTGAACATGAAGATTAGATGACATGCTCTTGATTACAGATAATGTTTCTATTTCCTACTTTAGACAAGCAAATTGGATATTTGTTAAAATGAACATTCTTTAGAGGTGTGAATGTAGGTGTAGAGATAGGACGAATTGCCAACTACAACAGAAGTTCGTAACCAAGGTTGTTAGATTGACCAAAATGTCAACACCGACCAAGGTAACTTCTAACTCTTAATATCCTCCCATTATCAGGATCTTTGGTGAGACCTTTTATGTGCTTTGGGGCTCTTGTGTAAACTCATGACCCCCATGCGGACTTTCACCCCCACTTTTGTAGACATAAGACAAATTGCCAGCTCCAATAGAACTTTGTAACCAAGGTTGTTGAATTCACTTTCATGCGAATTCTCGCCCCCAGTGCCAGGACCTTGGACTCATACACGAATTCCCAACAACAATTCTACAACCCTTTGACCCCCACACTTACTCTCGCCCCTAGTCCCAAAACCTTGGACTCCTATGTGGACTTTTGACTATAATTCCAGGACCTTTTGACCCCACATGAACTCACGCGCTCACTCTTAGGACCTTGGACTCTTACATAGATTCTCATTTGCACTTTTGGGACCCTTCGATTCCCACGCAAACTCTTGCCCCACTTTCAAAACCCTCAATTCCCATGATGTGATAATATCTTGATTTTGAATCAATTGTTTAGGTAAATTATTTTGAAAGGTTTAAAAACTTGCTTATAATTCACTTTACATGTTAAATTTTTAGTTTTCATGATGTTATTGTAATTAATAAGTACTCAAGGAAAGCCACAACAAAAATAATGAAAAAATATTACATAATTTGACCCAAATTTGGGCTTTCAAAAACTCTCTAAATTAGTATTGCACATTCAATTTTACAAGCACTAACCATGGCATTGCCAATGCCTTCAATGGGTTGATGATTTTTAAAAATATTCGTGTAATGTAAAAACCACCTTTGATGTAAGGGATGCATGAAAATGGAGACAAGACTATGACCAAGAAATTATTTTGGGTTTAACTTTCTATTAGTTGATAGTATCTTAGTTTATAATCATCGTAAATGCAAGGATTTAAATAATGGATTTTGGGTAAAATCATGCCAGATCCATTACAAAATGGTTACATACCATAGCCCAACTGACAAGCTTAATTGCTATTTTCAAAACATTTGGAACACAAATTCTAAACAACCACAATTGGAAAAAATTTCAAGGTTCTACAAACCTTGTTTGAAAAATGCAATTATGAAAGAATACCCCACTTTTGCCCTACTTTCCTCCTCCATCAAATGTTCAATTAAAATTCTACCAAGTTAAAATAATTATGTAAAAATTATATCTCTAGAAATGCAAAAATATATAATTTCACGCATTAATAAATGAAGTATATCATCATTTAGTACATTGTAAACTAAAATTTACATATAATTAATTTACAAAGACTAAACTCACATAATATTAGTAACTTATATTTCAAACTTCAATTAAAATATTTCAATTTACATAGAAATAATATTCAATTAGATGCATTAATAAAATATAGAATGTTAATAACTTATTTTTTGGAATTTTTAAACTCTCAGTAAAAATAAATTTTACAAAAAAATTACACTATACATAACCATGGGTTTATATATATAATTTAAATTTGATATATATATTTTCAATCAATTCTTATCCTATTTAAAATAAATATAAAGAAAATTATATTAAAATTAATAAAAAATCCATTCTATCATTAATTATACATAATTTATTACTCAATATGTTTTAAATAATAATATATTTAGACCAGTATTATACATCATAAAAAATAAAATCTACATAAGAACTTGTGCTATATCTTTATAAAATATTAAATATTACTGACTTACTATATAATTATTTTAGGCTATAAATTATTTATTACATGTCAAAAAAGTTTAAAATAAATTTTGAATTAGACATATGATTAATATATGGGAGAGGCCATTTAGAAAAGTAGAAAATCATGTGCTTTAATTAAAATTTTAAAACATGCATTAAAATCACATTAAAATATTCTTAAATTAAAAAATTTATGTTTTTATTTTTTGAAACGAGTTTACAACTTTAAAAGGGAAAAACATAAATATGTACATCATTGAAAAAATGTTAAGCATGAATTTTTAAATTTTTGATTTTGATAAACTCTGAATTCTAACATTAATTAGTAAATTTTACATTAAACCTTAAACCTTTGTACCATCAATGTGACAAATTTTCCATTATGTTCATTTATATATATGTTAAATCATATTGTAAGGTGAATAAATATTTTTGAAAACATGAATTTAATGATATATTGGTGGGGAATCAAATTTATGTATATTTCATAGTGAATGAAAATATCCCATGATGATGTAAGTATTGCATTTAAACTTCATAACTTTGTTCAAGTGACATTCTACCATCAATGTGAAGAACTTTGCAATATTTTCATTTATTTGAATCAATATGTAGGGCATGTTATATTGAGCATGGAATAAATATTTTTAAAAAAATCCTTTTGTTTCATGGTTTAAGATATTATTGTAATATGATGCAAATATTGTTTTTTTTCTAGGTTTTGGTATGGTTGTGCAATACCCTTGCAAATTTCAAAATATATGTTATACAACCCAAATGATTTCTAGGATACCCTAAAAGGGGTAATGGATGTGCATTGAATATTCCTATGCATAAATCAAACTCCTATGATAGTCTATACCAAAATAATTTAACCCATGTTGGTAGGGCTATGTATTACCCCTCCAAGTTTGAAAAGATATGTTATGGAGCCCAATGTATTTCTGAGATAACTTATAAAGGGTATTGTAAATGTATTGTGTAGTTTTGAGCATGAGCAATACCCCTCTAATAATGTAGATTCATGGTGTTTAATCACTGAATACCTTAATGAGTGTATTGGTTTCCTTGTAGGTTTTGGTATGACTATGTAATACCCTTGCAAGTTTCAAAAGAAATGTTATGGAACCCACTATATTTCTGGGATACTTTACAAGGGGGTAATGTATGTGCATTGAGTGTTCATTGCCATAAGCAATACCCTTTTGATAGTTTAGACTAAAATAATTTAACCCATGGTGTTTATTGAATACCCCAAACATGCTATTGCTTTGCTTGTAGGTTTTGGTAGGGCTTTACAATACCCCTTCACATTTCAAGTTATGGTGTACAATATATTTTTGGGATAACTTATTAGGGGTATTGCAAGTGTATTGTGTAGTTTTGAACATGAGCAATACTCCTCCAATAGTGTAAACCCATGGTGTTTAATTACTAAATACTCTAATGAGGGTATTGATTTCCTTTTAGGTTTTGGTAGGGTTATGCAATACCTTTCCACATGTCAAAATATATGTTATGGAGCCCAATGTATTTTGGGGATACCTTATAAGGGGGTAATGCTTGTTCATTGAATCTTTTTGGACATGAACAATACCCCTCTAATAGCTTAGACCAAAATAATTCGCCCCATGGTGTTTATAGTGTATTGTAATGAGGGTATTAAGATCCTTCTAGGTTTTGATAGGGTTATGCAATACTCTTCCAAGTTTCAAAATATATGTTATGGTGCCCAATGTATTTATGGGATACCTTACGAGGGGTATTGCAGGTGTATTGAATAGTTTTGGGCATGAGCAATACCCCTTTAAAAGTGATGTAGACCCTTGGTGTTTAATTATATAATACCCTAATGAGGATATTGGTTTCCTTGTAGGTTTTGGTATGGCTACACAATACCCCTCCATGTGTCAAAAGATATGTTATGGAGCCCAATGTATGTCTGGGATACCTTGAAAGGGGTATTGCATGTTCATTGAGTCTTTTTGAGCATGAATAATACCCCTCTAATAGTTTAGACCAAAATAATTCAGCCCATGGTGTTTACATTGTAGCCCAATGAGGGTATTGCATTCCTTCTAGGTTTCGATAGGGCTATGCAATACCCTTCCAATTGTCGAAATATATGATATGGAGCCCAAACTATTTTAGGGGTACCTAGAATGTGGTATTGTATGTTCGCTGAATATTTTGCTTTATGAACCTGAGTATAACATGCATTAATTGTGTCTAAATTGAATTGGAGCTCCATATCGTTTTATTATCCACTTGATTTGTAATACCCCATGGAAAACACTCTCTTAGCAAAACTTGCAATACCTTTATATAAGGGGTGTTAAATACTTTAATCGTCCTCTTATTTATTTGTTTGAATGAACAAGAGCAAGCTCCATGCAATACTTTCATTTTATTAGTTCCTCATCATTGTTGATTGTTGAGGGTCTCTTGGAGTGGCAACCATGCAGGTAGGTGTAGCCATGTAGGTGGGGTTGGGTAGGTACCTATTTAAAGTGTTGGTAGGTAGGATGGTGGAAGGGCGGGTAGGTGAGTGGGGATGAGAGTAGCACATTTTAGATTTATAGGTGAGTAGGTAGATGGGGAAGAGTCTACTTTTAATTTAAATATATAGGTGAATAGG
>Ga0116229_10016198_pt1 | contig 10040 bp, 5 predicted proteins | sample S1TSphgellanicum_3_FD_87313 | JGI IMG/M metagenome (GOLD analysis project Ga0116229, IMG submission 87313) | Host-associated microbial communities from peat moss isolated from Minnesota, USA - S1T2_Fc - Sphagnum magellanicum MG | ecosystem: Host-associated > Plants > Peat moss > Unclassified... | reverse complement strand
TTGACTGTTTCCCTAAAAAAAAATTTTTGTTTTTGGGTTTTTTTTCGGCTTTATTTTTTTTTATTAATTTGGGGGCTCCCAACCAGTTAAAAAAAATTCATTATGGTTTTTTTTCCCCCCCCCCCCCCTTATGGTAGTAGGCCTTTGGCTCATGAACACAAGTGTGAGGTAAACTAAATGATTTGATCATCAATTTCAAATGCAACACGTTCCTATTGTTGGATCATGATATATACCAACGTTGGATGGTTATCTGGTTTGTTATAACAACATCAAACAACGACCCAAAAACAGATATATATCATGTATATTTTACATTCGAAATGGATCAAACCTATTTTGTTTGGCTCACACATGTGAGGTGTAGTTATTGCCAATAGGAAAAATCATATTTTGTTGTAGTGTGAGCAAACAAGCTTCGGCTGTGTTTTTGTCAAGTGAGGATGGCAGCTGCCATTCCAACTTTGTAATCTAAGCACATTCTTCTGCCGATATGACAATTGTCACAGCTGAGTACGTACTACAGAATAGGCTGTCTACAGCAGATTCCAGGTCTTAGCAGGCATGGCCTAAGTGGACCAGCACCATCAGTGTTTTTTTAAAAAATATTTTGTCAAGGGTGGCAATTATCTTTATAATAATTTAGCCAATTTTGGCTACATACAAGATATGGAAGTAGGGGAAAAAAAAACCAGACTCCTTCTATACTCTTGGCTACCTACTGGAACTTATCATAAAAATTAGATGATTTGGAATTTCTTTTGCCAAAATCTGATGATTTGGGGCCATTTTTTTCCATGAAAAATCCTTTGAGCACGTCGAAATCATATTTTTCAGGTCAAAATTTGGTGAAAATGTGCAAATAAAAAAACACTCTCCAACACCCACCATCACATCATGCAGGATGGATGGTATGAGGACAGGAAACAATTCTTCATTGTATTTCTATCCAGTTAATCATGGTGGTTAACTATGTACTGACCATCCACATGTATCTACTCCTTTTAACATTGCATCTAATTTCATCGTACATTTGTTCGGTAAACATTTTCAATGTCATTGGTTTTTTTCTTATCTTGGATGCCTTCATTGTTGATGAAATTCTCTAGACTTTGTGCAATGGCCTAATCTAAAAACCTCTCATATTTAGCTCTTGGATACTCTTCTAGGGCAAGTTTAGAGGAAGAAGGTTAGGTTTAGCCTCTAAATGAACTGACAACACAACCCACTTATGCACTTCTCTAACTTTGGATGCTCTTGATGGTTTTATGTACTTGACAAGTTGTGCATGTGGAGATCGGATGATATCAATCGTAGGCTCGGTGCACCAAACAGCTCTCGGGGTGAGGGATAATTGTGAATTATTTTGAAATGTGAGCCTATTGAAGACTAGGTACTTCTCTAGAGCTCAATTAGTTGTTCTTTTGTTTTGGGATAATGGGATTCGGGAAGCAAACTTGGTGTGATTAGTAATCACTTGGGCAATGAGGGATGAATGTGACCCAACACCCACCAATGCCCCCCATTGATGAATAAATCTCAATAAATCGCAACCGAGTTACCAAGGTTCCTCCTTGGTAACCTATCTGGTTAACCCTCTTAGGTCTCCCTTCCATTACCTGGGTAACTACTTCTAATGTGTAGGGTAAGGACTGTGAATGGGGGGGCTGTTCTGCTGGGAATAAGGGCCAGCATGAGGTCAGAAAAGAATCGGGGGCCCACTTAATACCCAAGTATTTCAATATTTGTAAACCCGCCTGCCTCTTTACCCAGCATTCACATATTTTAAATAATTGTAACCAGAATTGACCCAAGATTGAATATGCTTCATGTATTTGAACAACAATTGGTTTAATCCTCAAGTTCATACTTGACAAGGGTACACTTCTAGTTTAGGTTTAGGGTTTAGGAGAAGCAACATTTGAGAGTTTTGTAAGAACTTTAGATAGCATGGACATGGAGTCCTTCTCTCTTGAATGATTTGGAAATGAGTGTTAAACATCATTGTGTTGTTGCATCAACGCAAGAAAGTGGTGACATTCAATATCATTGGTGCTAATAATGTTGGAGTCCATGGATAGGGCGAGCACACGAAAATAAGTTTGTTTTATGCAGTTTAAAAAGTTTGCTTTGTGCTTTATGCTTCAATTGTGTGCTTTGTTTTTCCTCCCATTCAAGCTTTCAAGGTTGCCAAAAGATTTTATGTCTGTGTGCTATTTTTAAGATTGCTGAAAAGATTTGTGCGTGTGAGTTTTATGCTTCGAGAGTGTGCATTCAAGTGTGCTTGTGATTTCTCCTTCCTCTCAAGTTGTCAAGCCTACAAAGAGTTTCCATAGCTTTGTTGTGCCAACTATTGTTGTTGAAACCTGCATAAAATTAATAATTTTCTACAAAATATTTGCCAAGTGTTTCATGACCTACCCATTTTGTTTCAACACATTCATCAAACTTTCTCTCATTACTACATATCATGACTTTTCAAGTCATCCAAACCTTGTTTGTTTTGACCAAAACATTGGTCAACTTGACTAAAGCCTTGGATGTTAAAATGACATGTCTCCTTTGACAAGTTCAATTGACTAAAATGACTTTTTTGACTACTTGGTTAAATGTGACATTTTGTTAAATAAAACAAAATATGAACACCTTTAGTTTAAAAAAACAAGGGTTCAATAATTCAATAGGACATTCAATTTTGTTTAAACCATATTTATAACTAAATATATGTATTTATAATTATTTATGGTCACTTTGACTTGTTAATTTGACTAATAACAATTGATTATTAGTCCAAATTAATATTAGAGTGACTCAATAGGTACATATGGCCTCTAGGCTAGGTGGCTAGGTAGAAAACTAGGTAGGTTAGGTGGGTAAAGTAGGCTAATTAACCTATTGTAACTAAATTAGGTTTCCTAGGTAGCTTAGAAAAAATTGTTCATAACAATAAAATGACAAAATTTATTGTTCATCGAGAATATGGTGTAATGGTTGAAGATTGGTCCCTCAACATGGAGGTGAGGGGTTTGAGTTTTCACACTTACACCTTATTTAGCTAGACTAAATGGTTAGGCTAGACTACCTATCCTAGTTAGGTTCTTAGTTTCTAGCCTAGGTAACCTAATTAGGTTCCTAGGTTAAGCTTGTTGCTTAGGCTAAATAGCTTCACTAAGTTTTTAACCTAGGTTAGGTGTTTAACCTAAGGTAATTTTTAAAGCTTGGGTGCTTAGTTCAAGCTAGGTTTACCTACCTACTTAAACCTTACTTACATATTAAATCCAATGTTTGTTCATTTTGACTATTATTTTGAGTAATAATCAAAATTAAAATTGGTCGAATTGACTAATTGATATGAATAGGTGAAAAATCAATAATTAAAAAGACCGTCTGTAAAAAAACAATCAATTGAAAAAAAAATGTTGATTTGATGAATAGCCAACTTAGAAATGTTGAAATCAACTTGTCTAATATGATTGACTGGATAAGTCAACAAATGTCACAATTTGGTTTTTTTGACCAATTATGCTGATGAAGAAAGCCATGATTTGTAATATTGTTTCAAGCTTCCAAACCTACTTTGTTTGTTGTTTTTTCACCTCATTTATTTCCCCTTAGGTTGCATGGAGTCTCCAAATGAATTGGTTGATTTGCAAGTTTCTAATGTGCATGATATTAGCCCTCATGAGTTGTTGTAAACTTTGCCATCAACAATATTGAGGATGAAGTTAAAGAGGTTCAAGAACATGAAATTGTTGAAGAGTTGTTGTGTTTATGAGATGTAGTTGGCAAATTTGAAGAAACAAGGTGTTTCATGCAAACCTCATAACCATAATTTGGCCATTTGAGTGTTTTATCAAATGAACAATAACCAACCTATTGATCTTACTCAAAACTAGGTTATGTGTTATATCATTTGTCATATTCAAATAGCAGGTCAAAAAATCTTGACCTTATGCCCTAGATTATGAAAGGGCTCATTGTTTACTTCAAATCCAATGGCATAAGTACCATGGAAAAACATGTAGAGGGGGAGGACATTCCCTAAATGAAGAAGTTTGTATAAAAGGTTAGTAGTTGCCTTAGGATTGGACTTAAGTGTGAGCTAGCCACCAAGCATCCACATGTTACCCCAAATGTAATCTTTAGGGAGTTTTCCTCTACTAACCAATTTAGAAAAGATAATGAAACACAAATTACTTTTTTAGAAGAAGTCATGTTGTATGCCATTATAGGATTAAACCATATTTTAATTTTTCAAAATTGGTGTAGGGCGACCATTTTTCTTATGTTTAGATTCATTATTTGTGAATAGAAATTTTTAAAATGTTTCATTCTCATGCCAAAATGAACTTCAAAAAATTGGTGCATTTTGGGCTTTTTCAATAATCCATTAAAGTACATTTCATCTTATGAAACAACATGGAAACTTGCATTTATGGTTCACTAAGATGTGATTGAAATTTGAATAAAAAATAAGTGTTGTTCATTGAAGATTTTTTATGTAGTGAATCCATACACATAATTTTGCAAGATAATTTCACTTCCAATTATTTAAATAAAAAGGTTTGCTATTGGTTGTATTTAATCATTTTGAATTTTTTTCTCACTTGATGTGTGTTTTAATTTATCACCTATGTCTTTGAATTTGGGAGACCACAAAAAAAATTGCCCATGTACCTGATTTTATGGACATTCTAGTCTATAAATGCCCATTTCCAAAAAACTATTATTTTGTGGAAAAAATCTGACAATGGGAAGCAAGCTTGGGAACAAGCTTGCATAGATTTTGGATTGAAGCCTACAAAATTGAACACTAGGTTTGTGATTTATTGTTGCCCATCTTATGTTTTTTCAATTCTAGTGAAGTTTTTGGATTATGTTCATGTTTGGTTCAATTTTTTTGGTGCACATTGGGTTTCTTCTTTTCAAAATTGCAAGTTTGCGAACCAAGTTTTGTTATTGCATGATGGATTGACATTCCAAAGCACTATTAATCTATGTTATAATTGATAAAGTGTCACATTTCAAAGTCGTATATTGTCTCCAAGGACATGGGTAGTTGTGAAGAGATAGTCAAAGTTTTGTCGCCCATTGTCATCAATTATGTTTTGAACCAAAGTCAAAGGCATTGGTTCCTTGGAGATGCCTTGTATTTCATCATCTTTACATACCATGACTTTCACCAAAACCTTACATTAATGGTTTTTCTTAATAGCTTGGTGAACCTAGAAGCTTCTATTTTTTTAATCAAAAGTTGGAAAAAAAAAGTGTTGGATGTCTTAAACTCTTTCCTTTCATTTTTACATTGTGTTGAAAAAAAGAAGGGTCACAATATGTTGGTTTTGATGTTGGATCCCATACTTAAATCCATGCATCCACTCAACATTTATGCAAGTTATGATAATGTAATAGTCTTAATTGTTGCATATGATGAGGAGTTATTGCCCTTTTTAATGGAGGTGTACATGTTCTCAATGTGTTCTATTGTTGAAGAACCTCAAGACTTGGCTTTGATGCTACAAGTGAATATTTGTTTTACACCATGGACATAACAACAAACACATGGAAAGACTGTGTTGTAAAGGAGTTGTATGGCTACTATTGATATTTAGTTAATGTAAACATTTATAAATGTGCCTTAATTTGGTGGTGCACATAAGAACATAAGTTTCTAACAATTATTGTGTTGGAAAAATAAATCTTAGACATCCTAGCTAGCTAAGTTGAAACATAACGAATTTTTTCAATTGTTAGAATTCTCACAACATTTCACAAACGTTATTTTAAAACCAAAACAATTCAACAAGTTGATTTTCATTAGCAAGAATTGACCATTTGACCAATAAGTTAGGTGCACCAAGTTTTGTGATCTTGCATCTACACATGAGGCAAAGTCAAATTTGGTGGAGGAATTAGATGCTAAATTTGAACATGAGGTGGAACATGAGGAATTTCCAAATGTTTTTAATGTTTATCTATCATTTGTGTGATGCATTTGATAATTATGTTGATGATTTTAATAAAAAAAATCATCATACACATATGTGTATTGTTGAATATGATAGATGTTTTTAAGGTAAAACAAACTAGAAACTTGAAAATGATGAAATGAATTTTTCGTTAAATTTTAGCACAAAAAATTCTTCCATGCATATGATTCCAAGTTGGCTTACAATTTTCTATTGGTCTTCATGTTTATGGTGGGGTTATTGTGTCTTCTATGTCATATATGGGTTTTTCACCTTTTTTCTTTCCCTTTCATGTCATATGTGCGTCTTTTACATCGATATTTTTTTGGTCTTCTAGTTTTTTTTGTGTCTTATGTGTCACTATGTCATTATAAGCATTTTCTTTTTAATATTCTATTCAATTTCTTCAAGTGTCTTCTTTGTCATTGTGTCATTGCAAACAATTTTTTTGTTAGTCTTATAGTTTTTTTCTTTTGTCTTCTTGTCACTATGTCATTATAGGAATTTTTTTGTTTTTTGGTCTTATGTTTTTCTTTCTTTGTGTTTTATGTGTCATTGCAAGCATTTTTTTGTCGATCCTTTTTTTGTGTGTCTTCTATGTCACTACATGCATTTGTTTTTTGTTGGTCCAAGTTGTCAAGTCTTCATGTAAACACTCAATCATGAGTGACACTCACTATTTTCTTAAAGAATATTTTTGGAATCGCTTTTAAAAGTCTTTTAAAGAATCATTAAAAATATTTAAGATCTATTATTTATATTATATGTTAGAGTTTACATTAAAATTTTATGAAAAATAACTATGAATCCTCTTACATTGCAAAAATAATGGGTACAACTACTTTAAAACTGTTTTTAGGTATTTTTTTAATTTATTGTATTGATTTCAATTTTTTAAGATATGTATATCAATGTATTGAAATTTTCAATGCTTGAAAACAACTCCATTTGTAATTTTTTCCCCCTAAAATGTTAAATACAAAAAATTAAGTAGTGTTTTCAATTGATTTGGTACATGTTTGCAAAACTACATTCATCTACCTTTTGTTTTTGTATATTCAATGTCATGTATGTGGCATTTTTTTGGTTGTCAAATCTATTTTTGTCTTTGTCCTCAACATGTGTATGGTTTTTTTAGGAACTCATCTTTTGCACTTGGTTTTTGTCTCTTCTATGTCAACTATGGGATTTTAAACTTAAGTTTGCTATTGTCTTGTGTCCTTATGTCAATGTATGTTGTTTTTTTCTTGTTCACTATTGGTTTAATGTTTGAGGGATCTAAGTCTAAAGGGTGGAATTTGGAACTTGGAATGGAAAGGAAAAGTTGAAGCTTGTAAACCATTATTGAAAAAAAATCATATTTTGATTCATTAGGTTTTTAGTTGTTAGTTACAAATATTATTAGATTTTGAAAAAGCTTTAGATTGGAGGATTTGATCTATGGATTTGAAATTGCACCATTGTACTATTTTTGTTTGATTAACTTTCTTAGTGCAAGTTTTGTGTGTGTTATGCCTTCAATTTTAAGAACTAGTGATCGTAGAAGACAAAAAACTTGGGTCTAACAACTCATTTTTTTAAAAATCTTAAAAAACTAAAAGTATACTTAATATATCTAGTTAGGGTTCTATTAAACAACCTAAAAACTCTACATGTAAATTGATATACCCATTCGAGGTTTTGTCAAATAACCCAAAGAACCTAAAAAATACATTTTTATATGCACTCGAATTTTTGTTGAATAATTGGGACATATATCCGAAATTTATTTTTTTAATAAAATATATAAATCCTAAAAATCACATGGTTTTGGTTAATTTCAAATTTTAATATGTCTAAACCCATGTGATTCTTAGGATTTTATTTTTTTTAAACCCTTATTTTACTATTATCAAAAAATCAAATACATGCTTCACATTAATTATGACTTAGTTATGGATGAATTTCAATTGAATTAATTTTTGGTTTCACCTTGGTAACCAAATCTATAAGAAGTAAGACATACAAATAGGTACATTCATAAGAAAATAGGTGACTACCAGATGGTTTATACATAAATAAGGGATGTTTTTACTACTTACTTGCTAACAACCTATTTGTGGGCTATTAGTAGGTAGTTAATGAAAAAAAAATTATTTAACCACCATGGTTAACTAAAACCCAACAAAAAATTGTTTGGTGACCAATTACCATCCATGTTTCATGGTGCATGATGGGTGTTGGTTCACTTTGGCCAAGAGGAGGCACCTTATGGTTAAAATGTTAGCTTTTCTTAGGGCATAAATTTTGCCAAGGATAAGGCACCCTCCCCATATGAACATTTGAATATTTCTATTAGTTCTTGACATAAGTAGATAAATAACATAGGTAAGTAAAGCATTTGGTGGCTTATTAGTAGGTAGATGCATGTGGGTACTAGGTAGGTAGGTGAGTAAGGCATTTAGTGGCTATGGGAAAGGTTTATTTTAATTTTTTCTATTATGTTCTATTTTTGTTCAGAGTTCTTACATTCTTTGTAAGACTATGTTCTGATTCAATAGAATGTAATTCATATTCTAATGTTATTTTCTTATTTTGATTTTGTTATGTAGTTATTCTATGTTCTTCCCAACATTGAATCATTTTTGATACAAAACATCAAAGCATGCTAAAACAAAAAAAATCACAAAGAGAAAATTCTTTCAAATTGAGTTTTGTAGAATGTAGATATCTCTTACATTCTCCATACTTCTCCTTCTCCTTGATCATTTTCAATCAAGTTCTAATCAATCTTCAAAATTGTCTTTGTCCAAAATAATTCAAAACTTTTAAAAAAACCTTATGGCCATAAGACAAGTCCTTAACCATCAGACCATCACATCATGAGATGACATATCTTGTAACCACATAAATATAAACACATGTATGTATTGAATTAAAATGTTATTATATAAAATGTTAACTTCATAATGAAATTAATTTCATGTGTAGATAGCTAGGTAGTAAGTGGTGGTTAGTAAGTAGTACATATCTATTTACCTTGGTAGGTCCTACTTATTTACTACCTACCTATATACTATTTATAACTTTCCGACATACTTCTCTACTACCAACTTGCTTACCCTTACTTCATTACTTAATCTATTTTTATAATTATTTCATTGGATTTTGTAGTGCATTTCATAAGGTAATGTAGAGAAATTATCATAATTTTAATATTCATTAAAAAAAATCAAACATAATGTTTTGAATATCAACTTTGGTTATAAAGTTTAAAAAATCATTTAAATCACATCTGATTTTTTTTATAAAAATCAGCGTTTTTATATTCTATAATGTGTCAATTGATCATTTGATGAATTAATACTGAAATTTGATAATAAAAAAGATTATATCTAAAAATTTGTAATCAATGTCACATCGTATAGTTTTGTAATTAAATTTGGCTTGATAATGGTTTTATTTCAAATTTTAAAAATCACATTCATTTAAAATATTTATTTCAAAATTTCTAATATAATGTCTTTAATGTTAATCACAATAGAATTAAACATATAGAACTTCATATTGAAATTAATTTCATTTCACATGTCAAGTACATAGTTATTTTAAGTTAATTATAGAATTTCATAGTTTTTTTAAATTCATAATTACATTTTTAAATTAAAAAAACTAGGGGCATTATATACATTATGCCACATAAGATTTGATAGAAATAACATATTTTAGTCACAATAGTCATATGTGGTGACACATCATTGTTCTTGTCATTTGCTTATGATTGAATTCAATCTTTAGACTAGCATTATGATTTTTAGTGCATCTACCATGGTCCATGTGTTGATAGTAATATCTATTATTATTATTATTATTATTATTGAAGTTAGTAAAATCAAACATTATAATTTTTGGGTTAGCCAAAATAAACCAAGTTAATCATGTTAATCAAGTTAAAATGGCTATATACATAGTCATCTTAGTCATGATTGAAGGGGGAGGGGGGGGGGGGGGGGGGAGAGATAATTCAAAAAAAAATACACAATTTGTTGTAGGTTTTAATATTTATTTATTTTTTTTTTTATAAAAATTAGT
>Ga0116229_10016197_pt1 | contig 10040 bp, 5 predicted proteins | sample S1TSphgellanicum_3_FD_87313 | JGI IMG/M metagenome (GOLD analysis project Ga0116229, IMG submission 87313) | Host-associated microbial communities from peat moss isolated from Minnesota, USA - S1T2_Fc - Sphagnum magellanicum MG | ecosystem: Host-associated > Plants > Peat moss > Unclassified... | reverse complement strand
TACTCTTCGCGTTGGACGGCACTTTCGCGTGGCTCGCCAACACGGTGGTCAACCCACTGGCCTTCTTGCCAATGTTGCTCCTCGGAGTTGAGATCATTCTCGAACGATCATCAAATCGCTCCGCGCGCGGATGGACCGTGGCGGTGGTCGCCTTGGCGCTGTCCCTGTACTCCGGTTTTCCCGAGGGCGCGTACTTTGACGCCCTCTTTTGCGCGCTGTGGGCACTGGTGCGACTGTTCGGCCTGCCCAAAGAAAATCGGCTGCGAGCCTTGCGGCGCCTGGCGGCGGCAGCGGTACTCGGCGTCGTTCTGGCCCTCCCGACCCTCGTTCCCTTTCTCGACTTCTTAAGGGTCGCCTACGTCGGCGCACACACCAGCGCGATCGATGGCTTAGAAACGATGCACTCCATGGCGATCCCGATGTTGTTCAATCCCTACGTCTACGGAACCATCTTTGACAACACCAAAGCGATCGGCGCCTGGGACACTATCGGGGGATACTTCACCGTGTCCGCGACGACACTCGCGATTGTCGGTCTCTTCGGGACGCGGTTTCGCGGCCTGCGCATCATGCTCGTGGCGTGGATCGTGGTCGGCATGGCGGGCACCCTCAATTTTCTGCACTCGCGAGTTCTCTGGAACGTCTTCCCCTTCGTGAGTTCGTCCGCTTTCTCTCGCTACATCTTTTCCAGTTGCGAACTGGCCATCATCATCCTCGCGGTCTTCGGGCTCACGGACGTTTTCGAGAGCCAACGGGCGAGGCTGCATTTGACCTACGCCTCACTCTTCATGGGGCTGGTCTTGGCGTGGTGCTGGCTGGCTGCGGAGCCGTACAACCGGGGCATTTCACACCACGAGAAAGTCCGTATCTTTCTCTTTGTACTGGCTCTGATACCGTTCGCCACCCTCGCGCTACTCATCGTGTTCAGTCGGCTGAAGCGAGTCGATTGGACTAGGTATTTGGTGGCAGCGGTGGTTGTGGGCGAGGCACTGTTTATGTTTATGGTGCCGACCTTGGGAGCACCGAAATCGATTGACATTGACTACGCTCCGATCCAGTTCTTGCAACAGCATCAAGGCGAATATCGTTTCGTCGATTTGGCCGTCATCGCACCCAACTGGGGATCCGAGTTCGGACTGAACGAACTCAGCGCTATCGACCTGCCCTTTCCTCGAGCTTTTAAGAACTTCATCCAAGACAAGCTCTACCCGGGACTGAAACCAGCGAATGAGTTCCTCGTCAAGGGCGGTCCGGCGGGCACGGCGGCCTTGGAGAACGAAGTGGCGTCACACTTTCGCGCCTACGAGAACGCCTCGGTGAAGTATCTGGTGCTGCCGGCGTCGCTGGCACTCAGTCCCGAGCTCTCGGCCCAAGGCCTCAAACTCGCCTTCCACGACTCGTCCGCCATCATTTACGAGACGCCTCATCCGCGGCCGTTATTTTCGTCACGGTCGTGCACGGTGACCAGCGCGAACGACAACGTCGCCACGACCACCTGTCACTCGGCCCACGCGACACTGCTACGCACCGAACTGTCCATGGAGGGCTGGACGGTCACGGTGAACGGCCGATCCGCCAAAGTTACGACCGTCGACGGCGTCTACCAGCGCATTGCTCTCCCCGAGGGCACGTCGAACGTTCGCTACGCCTTCCTTCCCCCCCACGAGACTCTGGCCGCACTCCTTGCCCTGCTGGTCTTGCTCTTCGTCGTGGGCTCATTGGTGGTCGACGCGCTCAGCAAACGCGCGGCGAAGGAGTCCCCCGACCCCTAGTTACTCGAGCGCGGCGTAGATCGTAGGCCGTGCGCCTCAATTCCTACTAAATTAATGGAATTACTAGATATTGACTACTGAGTGATCGGAATGTGAGAAATGACGTTGAGTGAGTCAGGTGTCGTCATCATTGGCGCAGGGCCCGCGGGTTTGACAGCTGCCCTGGAACTTCAGGCCAACGACACACAGGTCATCGTTCTCGAGGCCGACACGCAAGTGGGGGGCATCAGCAAGACCGTGGAACGCGACGGGTGGCGTTTCGACATCGGCGGTCACCGATTCTTCACCAAGGTCAGCCGAGTGCAGGAGTTCTGGCACAAGGTTCTCGACCCCGAAGACTTCCCGACGCGAAGTCGCCTCAGTCGCATCTACTACGAGGGCAAGTTCTTCGACTACCCCATCAAGCCCATCAACGCCTTTGCCAACCTCGGCCCGCTCGAGTCCGTTCGTTGCATGGTGTCCTACGTCACCACACGACTGCGACCACCGAAGGATCAGTCCGACTTCGAGTCGTGGGTCGCCGCACGTTTTGGCTGGCGCCTCTATCGAATCTTTTTTAAGACCTACACCGAAAAAGTATGGGGCGTCCCGGCGACCGAGATCCGTTCCGACTGGGCGGCGCAGCGGATCAAGGGTCTCTCGTTACCGGGAGCCGTTTTTAACGCCTTTCGTTCGTACTTTGCTCAAACCAAGCACGTGAGTTTGATCGATCGATTCGAGTATCCGCGCCTCGGGCCTGGCCAAATGTGGGAGCGAGCGGCCGAACTGGTGGAACGAGGCGGCGGCGACGTGCGCCTCAGGAGCGAGGTCGTGTCGCTCCTTCGTGACGACACGGGCGTCACCTCCGTCGTTGTCGACTCCGAGAGCGGGCGCGAGGTGATTCCGACTGGTTCAGTCATCTCCTCGATGCCGCTGGGCGAGCTCGCGCTGGCCCTGTCGCCACTGCCCCCCGAGCACGTCATCAACGCGGCCAAGGGACTGACTCACCGCGACTTTCTCACCATCGCACTGGTCGTGCCCGAGGAGAATTCCTTTCCCGACAACTGGATCTACATTCACGACCCCACCGTCAAGCTGGGCCGAGTACAGAACTTCCGCTCGTGGTCTCCCGACATGGTCAAGCCCGGCAGCACCTGTCTGGGGCTCGAGTACTTCGTGTTTGAAGGCGACGAGCTCTGGGGAATGGACGACGCCGATCTCGTCAGCTTCGCCATCGAAGAGATCACGCGCATCGGACTCATTCCGAGCAACGTCGTCCAAACGGGCTTCGTGGTTCGTGTGCCTCAGGCCTACCCGGTCTACGACGCCAATTATGCCGAGCACGTGAGCGAGATACGTTCCTGGCTCGAGCGTGAGGTGCCCAACGTCTACCCCGTAGGGCGCAACGGCATGCACCGCTACAACAACCAAGACCACTCGATGTTGACCGCCATGCTCGCGGCGGAGAACATTGGCGGCGCGCACCACGATCTCTGGTCGGTCAACGTGGACGAGGAGTACCACGAGTCCGGGCACCACAACTCTCCGCGTTCCTCCAAGATTCTTGACAGCGTCGGGGGCACCGGCCGCGACGTTCCTCGACTCATCGATCGCTCGCAGGATGACCTGCCCGACACGCCGAGTTCCCTCGCACCTCTCATCGAACTGAGCCGACGGTCAGTTCTCGTGCGTCGTGCGCTCCGCTGGGGATGGCGCACCCTCTTGGACGAACGCCGACGCGTTCGCGCATGGGTGCGAAGCGTGTCGCCGCGCGAACTTCTCGAGCGAGAGTCGTTCCGTCGACTCGAGTGGCGCCTGTACCGGGCAGCCTTTTCTCTGAGCACGATCGGCTGGTTGCGGCGAGTCCAGTTTCGACTTCGCGACTACGCGGGGAGAAATCATCGCGAGGTCGTCCCGGTCAGTCAGTTGCTCGTCGGGGGATGGAACGGACTCTCGGCTCGACGCTTCGCCGAAGCAAGCGGCTACCTTCTCGATCCGTCGACGCCGTTGACCTCCTCAGCCCAAGTTGACCTGCTTCGCCGCTTCGACGCGCAGGGCGAGTCACTCTACGACAGCGCCGCGCTCCGGGCGACGCCGTACTTTGAGAGGGTCAGCGCGGCCGCGCGGATCTCGGGTCATCACCGCGGCGCGAGGACCGATGAGCAGTTCGCCCAGCTGGCCCGAGAGTTCCTCGATCGCTACCGCGACCGGCCCATCCCGTACCGGCCCGGCCGAACGAGTCCCTCGTCGTTGCCTCGCGTCCGTCGAATCTCCGACTCTGAGTGCTACGAGATCCGCGACGGTCATCACCGCCTCGCCATCGCGGCCGCGCGCGGTGAGTCCGAGGTGGAAGTGATCGTGGAGCGACCCCGATCCACGACGCCGGCTCAACGACTGCTTCGCCAAATGTCCTGGCTCGACGGCAAGGACCGTCTCTATCAGCCCGTGGATCTCCCCGAAGTCGCTACCTGGCCAGTCATGCGGCGTTGCACCGATCGCCTCGCCCTGATGGTCGACTTCCTTGACGAGTTCTATACCGGATCGCCCAAGGCCGAGCGTTCCTACCTCGACGTCGGAGCCTGCTATGGCTGGTTCGTCTCGGCCATGCTTGAACGCGGCTATGACGCCCGAGGCATCGAGCAAGATCCCCTGGCCCAACAGTTGGCCGGTCTCGTGTACAACCTTCCGGTCGAGCGTCTCATCATTGGAGACGCGGTGGAACTGCTCAGGGGGGACACCCCACGCAGTGACGTGGTGTCGTGCTTCTCCATGCTTCACCACTTCGTCCTGGGTCGTACTCCGCACACCGCCGAAGGGTTGATCAGCTTGCTCGACGGGGCAACCGGCGACTTGTTGTTTCTCGACACCGGCGAGCGACACGAGTCGTGGTTCAAACTCGTGCTGCCGGAGTGGTCCCCGGCGTACGCCCGTAAGTGGATTCTCGAGCACACCTCGTTCTCGAACGTTCGTATCCTCGGGACCGACCGTGATAACGCGGCGCCCTTTGCCGACCAGTACGGGCGGACACTCTTTGCGTGTACTCGGTGAGCGACGCACTCCCCGCCGTGCACCGTGAGAGCATCGGGTCGGGACGAATGCTGCGGGCGCACTATCGGACATCGCTGAATCGCCTCCGAGGCGAAGAGGGCTCGTTCGTCATCTCCAACGCGCTCGTCAATGTGGCCAACTTCGGATTCTTTGTCGTAGTGAGTCGCCTCTTCAGCGCGTCGTCCTACGGCGCCATTACGGCCCTCCTCACTATCGTCACGGTGGCCAATACGCCGCTCAACGCCATTCAGGCCGGGGTCGTTCACGCGACCGTCGTGGTTCGACAGAGCTTGGGCACCGCCTCTCCTCGCCGAGTGGTGGCCGCGTTCGCCGTGGCGGGCGTGGGTATCACAATCGTCGTCGCGTCGGCCGCGATTCTCATCGACCGTTTCTTTGCCCTCTCAAGCGCGTTCCCGGTCCTGATGCTGGCCCTCTGGTTCGCGCCCTCGGTCGTCAACTCGGCCCTGTGCGGTTCGCTGATGGGTGACTTTAAATTTCGCGCCATTGCCGTCGCCAACGTCGCGGGCGCCGTCGTGCGTATTGCCCTGGTCGTTGCCTTCGGCGCCGCGGATCACGTGTTCGGTCTGGCCGGTCCCATCATCGCCACCAGCGCGGGCATCAGCGTCACCGCCCTCTGGGTCTTCATCGCCGTCCAACGAGAACCTTCCTGGTCCTCGCGTCAACCCTTGGAACTCCACCTTGGCCACACGTTGTGGGCCTTCATCTCTTTGGCCGGTTTCGCGGCCTTCATCGCCGTGGACGTGGTGCTAGCGCGCCACCTTCTGGTGGCGTCTATCGCGGGAAACTACGCAGCCGCCTCGACGGCCGGCAAGATCGCCCTCTACCTCTCGGTCGCGGTGCCCATCGTCGCCTATCCCCGTTTCGCCGCGCACCACAGCGCCGGCACTAATGCGCGCCGCAACCTCTTTCACTCCTTCCTGCTGGTCGTGGGTCTGGGTGTCGTTGCGTCGGGCGTGATGACGACGTTCCCTCACGAGACAGTTCTTCTCTTGTTTGGTCACCGCTACGTGAGCGCCGGACCACTCCTCGTCTGGCTCGCCCCCGAAGGGGCCGCCATGGGAATCGTGGGGCTCTTCACCTATTACCACGTGGCCCAACGATCCCCGTGGGCGATACTGCCCTGGCTCGGAGTGGCGGCGGCCTCTCTTACCATGTCGCTCGGTCACCTCACCGCTCACAGCCTTGCGGAGCTGATGTTGCTCACCACTCTCGCCTGCGGCGTTCTCATGGCCGTGCCAGAACTTCCCCTCGCCTCGCGTTGGCACCGTGAGAACCGAGTGAGTCTCTAGCCGCCCGAAATGCTTCAACGAGTAACGCGGCGTGTGGTCGGCCTCTCCCCCAACGTCCTTCCTCTTGCTCCGATCGTTCTGGCCGTTCTCGTTGCCAACACCGTCTACCTCCTCGGGCGAGGAAGCAGCGATCCCATAGCCTGGACGGCCGCCATCGCCCACTCCGCCTGCGGCGTGGTCTGTGGACGACCCTCCATCGACGCCAACGTGGGCAACATCACTCAACCCCTGGGACACCTCGCGGCGATGGATGTGTTGCACGGCCACTTTCCGTGGTGGAATCCCTACGAGGGGCTCGGCCAGCCCCTGGCTGGTGAGATGCAGTCCGCGGCCTTGTTTCCGCTCACCCTGCTTCTCGTCGTGCCCACGGGACTTCTGTGGATGCACGTCCTCCTTGAAGTGACCGCCGGAGTCTCGACGTACTTCCTGCTTCGGCGCCTATCGCTTCCGATGACCGGGTGCGCCGTCGGCGGCGCTCTCTTCGCCCTGAACGGCACGTTCGCATGGCTCGCCAACTCCGTGGTGAATCCGTTGGCCTTCCTGCCACTCCTCCTCCTGGGCGTCGAACAGCTTCTGAGCGATGCACCGAGTCCGATCAAAAAAGGCTGGTACGTCATCGCCGTGGCCCTCGCGCTCTCGCTCTACTCGGGCTTTCCCGAGGTGGCCTACTTCAACTCACTGGTGGCGCTGGCGTGGTTCGCCACCCGGCTGTTCTCACTCGAGGCGCGGTATCGACTGCGGGCCCTTCGTCGCCTCGGCGTCGGAGTGGCAAGCGGAGTGGCCCTCGCCGCGCCGATTCTGGTGCCCTTCGTTGACTTCCTGAAAGTGAGTTACTCGGGAGGACACACCGCGGCTATCGATGGAACTTGGGCGCTGTCCTTTCGATCGATCCCCATGCTCTTCGACCCCTACGTCTTCGGATCGATCTATCAGAACACGCATCTGGTGGTGGAGTGGGGTGAGGTGGGTGGCTTCTTTGGCGCCGGCGTGATCGCCCTCGCGCTCGTCGGCGCGAGTGGGCGACGGTTGCGCCCGCTTCGCGTCGTACTCGTGGCGTGGACCCTGGTGGCGCTCGCGGGGGTCTTCAATCTTCTCGGTGTACGCCGCCTGTGGAACGTGCTGCCCTTCGTGACGAGCGCTTCTCTGCCGCGCTACATCATGCCCAGCTGCGAACTCGCGGTGATCGTTCTCGCCGTCTTCGGCCTGGCCGATCTCGCTGACAACTCGCGTCGCGCCCCGCGACGTCTCCTGATCGCCACGGTCCTCATGACTCTCGTGGCGGCCCTAGGTCTTCTCCTGGGACAGTCGCTCAATCACCATCTCGTCCTGCACGGCGCCGCGCGGACTCTCTTCTTCCTCGCCGGTGCTCTCCCGTTCGTGACTCTGGCCCTCATCCTCGTGGTGCGCTTCTCTTCATCCGCGTCATCTCGCGCCACGCACGTGGGTTTGATTCTCGTGCTTGAGTCGATCTGTTTCTTCGTCGTGCCCACGCTGGGGGCCCCCACGCAGGTCAGTGTGGATCACGCGCCGCTTCACTTCTTACAAACCCACCAAGGCGAGGAGCGCTTCGTCGATCTCTCCGTCCTCTATCCCAACTGGGGCTCGGAGTTCTCGATCAACGCGCTCAACGCCATCGACCTCCCCTTCCCCCAGAGTTTCACGACTCTGATCCAGAACCATCTCTACCCCGGGCTCCGTCCGAGAAACGCCTTCACGAGAGATCACATCACCCAGGCCGTGTCGCAAGAAGTCCAACTCGCCGCTCACCTTCTCAGTTACGAGGACGCGTCGGTGAAGTATCTCCTCGCACCGAGTTCTCTTGCGCTCTCGACGCAACTTCAGTCCCTCGACGTCAGGGCGGTCTTTCATGACCAGGCGACGACCATTTACGAGTTGCCTCACGCACGACCATTTTTTACAACCCGCACGCCGTGCCGCGTCACCTCCACGAACGTTGACGTGGCCCGTCTCTCGTGCTCCAGGGCGACCACGCTTCTGAGAACCGAACTATCCATGAGCGGCTGGTCCGCGAGCGTGAACGGTCACTCCGACGCGGTCACCACCGCGGACGGCGTCTACCAACAGGTCCGCGTCCCTCAAGGGTCATCCACCGTCGTGTTCTCCTTCGACCCGCCCGACGAGACCCTCGCTCTCACGCTCGGCGTACTCGCCCTGTTCTTTCTCCTGGGAGGCGTCCTCCTCGAGGGGAGACGCCGCACCCGGGCGACCTCCAAGCGGGCCGACGCCAGAGAAGAAACCGCGGACACCGTCGCACGGGATGACCTCCCCAGCTGGCGCACTGCATAAAACCAGATCAAGGCGGTTGTTCGGTTTGCGCCTTTGACGACGGCGATGTCAATGTGATCCATTGGTCAACAATGAATGACGAGAGACTCGGTCCTGCCGCCAACACGGGCGCCGAACACCCCTTCTTTCTCAGGTGCCCGTGGGCCCGAGCACCGGGCTCACTGAGCGGCGCGTGATTTTCCACGACTGATCGACGCGAAGGAAGGCCTGTTCTATAAAGACAACGTTCCTAATCTCAGTGGCGCCTTCTCCGGCGAGGATGACGAGGACCGAGCGAGCGGTGGCGACATCATCGCGACCGGCGCCCTCGAGAACTTCCACGTTCAGGGTGAGATGGAGGCTGACCTCGCCCTCGGAACGCCATATCGGAGTCACGTCACGACGTAATTGGGCACTGCCTTGGTGGCGTCCTTCAGCCCCCTCGAGCACAGCGTCGACAGCAAACAACTCGGCGTACCCATCGGCGTCTCGCCGAGTAGCCAGGGAGTCCGCTCGCGTGACGAGTTCAGTGATCTCGAAACGATCCGTGGCACTGAGCACTAGTCCTTCCCCGAGCTCGGACGTAACCAATGGGAAATTCTGTTTTGAAGATCGAGGGGGAAGACGCTTTTGGGCACCATGCCGTGCACGGTCTTGGCAGGAGTTGAGCTGTACGCCGAACCCGTCTGGTTGGCATATTGCGTCACCCGGAAACTTGTTGCCATAGAGCACAACGCGTACGCCTCGCTCGCGGAGATTCCCGCCACCGTGTGGAGCCACGCGATGAGTCCGCGCAGGCACGCGACCAGAGCGTCGTTCAGGTTGTCCGCGAAGCCAAGTCCGATCCAGTGCGTGGCCGTCTCGGCGAGCGGACCGGCGAGCGGAACGTTCTTATGGAGAAAGAAACGGATCTTTAGGTCTTCGGCCGCCGTCTCAATCGCCGTCTGATCAACGACGCCGTCTCCTTCGAGTGCATGGACGTCCCCGTTCCAGATTCGACCGCCACTTTTAAAGACCGGGAGAAACAGTGACGAGCCAACCGTCAGTTCGCGTAACACCAGATTGCCGCCGTACGGGCCCGAAAGAATTGCGCTCACCGGCTCGTCGCCGGCGGGTTCGACGCCCACGACCCCCAAAAACGGCGCAAGGGGCAAGGTAATTCCGTCAACAAATTCGGTTCTGGTGCGAGCGTCGTCGAATTGAAAGTAGTGCAGGTATGGCTCTTCGAAATCTGCCGGCAGTGCGCCAACGCCCAGAGGGAATGAGTTCCAGCCCCACGAGATCGTGCGGAGCGAGACGAAGTTGCACTCGATGACATCACCCGCTTCGGCTCCGTTCACCACCCCTGGCCCGAGCATCGAGTACGGACCGTTCGGGTAGCGGTGGCGAAGTGGCTCTCTTTCGGCAAACGTCATGCCGTACGTCGCTTCGTTCCCCCAGTGAGTCCAAGTGTTTGGATAACTCACGATGTCGCCAGAATCGATCGTGGCTACCGGCGGCGCCGTCGGATCAAGGTATCCCGAGCGCACCGTTGTCGCGGTTGACTCAACAGTGTGGGTTGTCATCCGACTCCCTTCGGGATCACTCATCAAAGTCCCATGACCGGATGAACTCGATCAGACCATGACCTAGGTCGACGCGCCGC
>Ga0116229_10016196_pt1 | contig 10040 bp, 6 predicted proteins | sample S1TSphgellanicum_3_FD_87313 | JGI IMG/M metagenome (GOLD analysis project Ga0116229, IMG submission 87313) | Host-associated microbial communities from peat moss isolated from Minnesota, USA - S1T2_Fc - Sphagnum magellanicum MG | ecosystem: Host-associated > Plants > Peat moss > Unclassified... | reverse complement strand
AGACACAAGTGGTTTGGAAGGAATAAAAAGTTCATTCAAGAAAACCCAAAAAAAAAAAAAAGGTAGTGAAAAAAAATCAATAAAACACTAAAGAAGACAACTTGGTAGTGCATTGAAAAGGATAATCAAAGGTGGTGTTGGTAGTGATAAAAAAAAATTAAAAATGTTTGTAGCATCATCACATAAAGGTGTGTCCACTTTTTTGTCACAACTTGAAAATTTTGAAATAACATTTTTCTTGATGTTGTAAATGTGGATGAAAAGGAGATTAAAACATAACAAAGAAATAACAAAATGATGGTAATTATTTCAAGTGCAACACTTATCACAAGATGTCAAGGAAAAAATGAAAAAATAGCCTACTTCTAAGTGTGGCCCTAGCTTGAGTGCTCTACACATAGGGTAAAGGTCTAGAGTGGCGGCATTCCAAAAAGGAAAGGGCCTAGTACAAGCCCCTAATCAAATTTGGCCATGAATTTTGGGAATGTCCCCAATCTAATGCCCATGGGCTTTACTCATTGTAAAACACAAGGTTAAAATTATCATGAACCTACACATACATAAATCATGAGGTAGAAGAAGGTTTTTCCACCTACTCCTTAAGAGTTTGAGGGATATTATGCTTACTTATATAGATTTAAGATCATTTTCATTATCAAGGAGTAGGCATAATATCTTTCCCCTTTTTCGAAGAGAGATATTCATCTATATAAAGTGTTTCCCAAATACATTATTTTTTTGGGAGTGCTTTATGTATGGGGTAACACTTATTGGTCATGAACATTATTGGAATAAAAGCTCATGCAAGGTAAAACCAAGGTGAGTTTAATTCCAATAATGCTTGTAGTTGAACACATTACATGACATAAATTTGCCTTATATTTTTTAATTCACATGATACCCAATAAACATTCACTATGTATCCTAGGAATAATGATAGTTTTGCAAATAATTATGTTTTCATAAAGCCCATCTATTTTTTATGCCAAGTATGGTGTCTCTTTAACTAAAAAAATGTTTACATGTAGGGTGAACCTTAAGGCCATGGATTTTAATAGAATAAAAACACGCATAAAATCAATTCCAATAAAACCCACAATTGAAAGTTTTATTGAACATACAAGATTGGATGACTTTTTATTGTTTCTTGTGATACACAATAGATACCCACTAGGTATAAATTTTTTAAAAAAAAACCAAAGATTCAAAAAACAAAAGACCTATTGTGGAGGAAAATTTCCATGCAATAAATCGCCTTCCAATTATACTACAAAGTCCACTTGGTGGTTTTGAAAAAAGGTGCATACTTGCCCAAAAAATACCTATTAGAGGTTGTTGAAGGTAGTGCATGCTTGTTTCAATTGTAGAAAGTGATGGGGAATCTTGCAAGGCAACACCATGTAGAGATTGAATTAGGATTGAAAAAACACACCATGATAGTAGGATGGAATATAGGAAACATTTAAAATTGGTTTCTAACTCTTTGGTCAATCACAATGGTTAATTCAATTGTTGTTTTTATTACCTATAACTGCTAACATCCTATAACCCTTGTGTATGTACTAACCAATGTTGGTTGGATATCAAATTTTAAAGACCAATCCAAGGCCTAGGCTATTGGTAGTTTAAAAAAAAAATCATAATAAAAAAAACCTTGATAGAAGTTTATTAATTTATTAATTAAAAAAACTTTATGGATTTTTTTATTCTCAAATTTTTTCACAAAACATATTTTTCAAATGGTTATTTGCAATATCATGTTAATATGTGGAATTAATTCTTAAATTAAGTTTACAATTTTAATGTTAATTTGTATGAAAACATGTTAAATAACAAATTGATTAAGTATTGACTATTTAATCAAAATATTTCACATGGATTAAATTAGTTAAAAAATCATTAAATTCAATTAATTTAATGCATAAGAAACCTCCATATTTTCAAAATCATTTTCATTTTTTCCTAATTCAACATTGGTTTTAATGAAATCAATCAAGTTAGATGAGGGCATATAACCATCCATAAAAAAATTGTGCAAATTTTTACTAACAAATATCAACTTTTAAAGATTTTTTAATTATAGTTTACATCTTTATAAATGGATAAGAATACTACAAGTGATAAAAAAATATTTTGCCAATATGTGAACTTACAATTCGCAAAATATGTTGAGCAAGAATGCCAACATTGGATACATTGACTCATATTTCTTCCACCATTATGAAAGGCATTTGATTTCTTTGCATTCATTTGGTATCTTCAACTTTCAATATTCAATTTGGCTTTCTACAACATTTTATAACTTTGAAAATAAGTACTTTTATAACCTTCCAAACATGTGCCTTAAACCTCATTGTAAAAACTTTGCTTTCTACAACATTTTATAACTTTGAAAATAAGTGCTTTTATAACCTTCCAAACATGTACCTTAAGCCTCATTGTAAAAACTTTTATGAGTTCCAATGGATCATGGCAAATTCCTTGACAACTTCACTAATGTTTTTTATCCTTTCAAAAATTTCAAGATTGTAATCTTCATTAGTCCTTGTCTTAACATTACTAAATGCAACTTGTGAAAAAGATTGCAAATGTTGATATCAATTCAAAAACATAGGTAATAAGGATTTTGTATAATATTATCGAATAATTACGGTCCTTTTGTTTTTTCCCAAAACATCATGATACCACACAATAGTTTTGTATTAAGGATATAAAATTAATGACAACATATTATGGAATTTCCTTTCATTGTACATTTTCAAAAAAAGAAAATAAAACTCAAAACCAAATAAACTTCTTTTTTGATGTTCATGGCAACAAATTTTTAACTTAACATCATTGACTCACCCCTAGCTTTGTTAAGTGGTATTGATGATAAAAAACTTTGTCGATGTTCAATTCTATAATGAAATGAGAACCCAATGTGCATTCCCTAACTTTCAACAAACAAGAGGTTGTGAAAGCTTTAGGATTGGACTAGGATGAACATTTAAGTTGAACTATCATTCTTGTCGAATTACACAAATTAATACTTGAAATGTTGATTAGGGTAATTTGGAGCCAAAATGGTGCATGAACATCTATCGGCTAACATGGATTCACAATACATACCATGACATAGACTTGAAAGGGTCACCATTCTCTTCCCAATAGTATATTTTGCAACTCCCCATGCATTTACATTGAAATGACATTTTCTCAAAACTTTTAAGTGAGAGTCCCAAAATTATCAAATTATGAGTCCTAACACCTTTGGGGCTCATATTTTTTTCATTTTATTTCCAATTGGAAAGCTCTCAAGGGAAGTTAAACATCCCTTGAAAAGTAGTTTCGAATGACACATCACATTCTTTAGTCAAAGTTAATTTGGCCTTTTTGTTGGATGATCAACTAAAATATGGGAATCAAAATTTGGCAATTTGATTGTTGATTTTTCAAATGGCCATAACTTATGTTTCAAGTTTTCAATTTGGGAATGCAACCCCACTTTAGTTATCTACTTTTCATGGCCTTTCAATTTTTTTTAAAAATGTTCAATTTGGTTCAAAGATTTAGTACACCATGGGATTTTCAACTACCAAATGAAAATTCATTTGGAGTGTTGAAACTTGCTTCCTTGCATGTTTCAAACTTGTGAAAATGTGTTTGAATTACATGACAATTTAATTTCTCCCCAAATTCATTTCCTTTTTCATGGCCCAACCTTGGTCATAAGCCCAATGTTAAGGTCACAACAATCATATCCTCCAAAATGATTTTCACTTCGATAATCAACATGAACATTTAAAAATACTTAGTTTTTTTTACATTTCAACCCCCTTGTGATCATTGTATTTAAAACACCATAAAAAAATGAATGCCCCATCTTCTTGCATCTCCTTACCTAGTAGTAATCACCTATTGTTCGTCCAATCTACCTAACCACACTACCTATTTTTGAAGTAATTACTTACCAAGGTGAAATTCAATGTCAATTCATTTGGGGTTTGTAGACAACTAAATCATAACTAGCTTTCAAAGGATGGAGCATTGACATGGTCTTAACAATTTTGGGCATTCTCAATGGTAGGGTTTAGTAACAATCATTTAGCCCAATCTCCCAAGTTGATGAATCCCTTTTCTTGTGAAGCATAATGCCTATGCTTGATGTGTAACATCCTAAAATATTTCCGATCAAGGAAAAAAATTTGAGAGAAAAAAAAATTGGAGCCATAGGATAGATAAAATACTAGCTTGAAATTTAAAGATATTGGACTAACATATCTTGAAACCATGGCAAACATAGTGGCTAAAAGGTTGATGTGTTTCCTAAAAAGCTCAAGACATTTATGTTTACCTTAGTGTAAAGTGCATGGCCTCATAAGTGGAACTCAATGATGGAGCTTATTTCTAATGGATGCAAAGAACAAATGGGTGTGGATATGATTAAAGGAGCCAACAAGATTACTTTACAAAAGGATTGTGAATCCTTTTAAATTATTTTTCATTTTTTCATATGAAAGAATTTTTGAATGAAATCTTTTGTAACTTTAAAAGAAAAAACATATAGTTGCCCTAATATATCACATGTTTTGTGTTAATCATTGTTGAATAAATATGAAAATTTTAAAGTGTGTATATTTTGCTAGATTTTGCATTTCATGTTGAAAACTTATCATAATTTTGAATCATACCAAAATATGTTAATTACTTTAGGATTTTTTTTCTTGTATTATAAACTACAACTTTTTTTTGTATGTCATGCACATTACACCCCATTTACATGTGGTAAAGGACCTATGAAAATTTAAAATTTTGAGAAATACTTTGAATTCCTAAAAATTTCAAATTCCACATCTTTTAAATTTTGAGTGTTCTTTGAATGTGGGTAATAGGTTACTATCATCTAATTTTATTACCATCAAAATTATTTTATTAAGATAGTCCTTACTTAATCCTTGGTAAATTAACCACAATCTAACGTAACACCTATTCAAATTCAAATGTCTTTTACTAAAATCAAAACCCAAAATAACAAAAATTTAGTTTGAATTCCTCAACATTCATATGAATCACTTAGCACAACTTGGAATGATTAACATAATTTTAAATTGTCAAAAAAAAAAATCACAATTTTCATCAATATCCGACATGATTTTGGGCTCCTTTAATCATATTCACACCCAAATGCATACAAATATCATTCAAGTTCACGAAACGTGCATCATTCCCAAGAAAGACGTGTCATAAGGATTTTTCCATGTGTAGAAAACCCAACAAAAAACTTGGTTTTTGTAGGAAAAAAATTCAATTAAAAAAAGATATCTATATATTAAGGAAGGTTGTTTGTTCATTTTGTATGTTTTGTTCATCACATTGAAATCTCCCAAACATGGTGCCCTCCACCATGCTCTTCATACCATTGGAAAACCTTTAATGAGTAGGGGGTACAACAAGGTGGTTTCATAATGTGAAGACATATGGTGCAAGAGTTATTGAATATTGAACAATTCTATGAAAAACAATTCAATAATATCCAAACTACAAATTTTAGGAAAATTGTGGCAAGCTTTTGGTAATGTTGGAAAACCATAAATGAATGGGATTTCTTCAAGGCGATTTCATAATTTGTAGACCTTAGGTGGAGGAGATATTCAAATTTGAGTAATTTTAGTCATTGAAAATTAATTGATTTTTTTTTTCACCATTGAATTGTATCATCAAGGTCTTGTTCACACTTAAAAGCAATTACATAGTCTTGTTCACACTTGGGGCTTGAATGTTATTTCAAATGCATCTAAACATGTCAATTTGGCAAATGCATGTTGAGGTAGTTGTAAATAATAGAACTCACCTTTGCAAGGTTTACAACAAAGTAGTTTCTGAGGTACCTATTAAATTTCAATGTATTTTTATAAAAAAAATTCCCAAACGAAATAAGTCATTCACTTTCCACCCAACTTGACAAAGGAATCAATTATTATCACTTTAGAGACACAAGTGTGACCATTTAGTGTTTTATTTCCTGAAATTGTGTTGTACACCCATGTGACTTGGTATTGAACATTCTTATTTAGCTTGCTGGCTTGCATGAAAGTATTCCCTGGAATGCAAAGCTTGATGAAAGACTTTGGATGTTGGGTGGCTAGAATTCAAGGAGAGGTGCCCAATTTCCTCCCTAATCATTCTTGGCATACCTACAAGGGACATTTTGGAAATAGAAATATGGCCACATTCATCAAGCAAAAACCAATGACTACTACATATTTTAAGGCCCAAAATGAGATGAATGTAGGTAGGGGTAAGGCCCACCGTTTTAGGGTTTAGGGTTGCTTTTGAAGGAAGGTAACCCATTCTAACATTATTTCAGGCAATGATTTGATATGGTGTTTTATGTCCCATGCATGAGCAAATACACCTACAACACCAATCAGGAATTGGTATACCTGTTTTTGGGGGGGGAGTATACTCAGTTCTATGTGTGTCTACTAAACTTATACTCTACCCTAGGGTCGGTTTCATCAATAAATAATGTTTAAAACACTGAAACAAATTTATGTGAAAATACAAAGCTGAGATGTTGAAAATCATTATAATTAATTGCAGGCTACAATTTGAAAATTTTCACTTCTCATATGCCAATTTCATAGTAGGTCATGAAAAATTAATAATTTGAAAATTTTCCAAAAAAAAAAATTTTTTTGAAAAATAATTTATTTGTTTCATCCATGTGGAAACTGGCCTTAGGACATGGTAGTTTCAGGCACTCTCAGCATGACAACCCTTTTCTTGGGATTGCCAAGATTTGAACCAGATTACTTGTATTATTGCTTGTCATAAAGCTTTGCTGGACTACCGAATTGGTGTGTGGGGGCTACTGAGTTAAGGAGGGGTGCTGCATGGGGGTAGGTTTAAGCTCAAATGCAATTCTTGTCTAGTGAAGATGAAGGATAACCATCCAGCAACCATGCCTTGTGCTAATTGCAAAAAATGAAAAAAATTGAAAAAAATCTTTGAAGTTGATTCAAAATTTGTATGCATTACATCCAGGTTCTTGAACTTTCGTATATAACCTTAAGAACATGTTCCCAAGGTGATGGTGTTGCGGTCTTGTGTGTGGTTGCAGCACCCCACCTTACTTAGAGGTTTCCTTATCAAAAGTACTAACTACATCCAAGTTCGTTGGTACACTAGTCAATGTTGAACTACCCTTGGACTTGCCATGCGAAATTATGTACCCATTCTATGAGTTACTTGACCCTGTAGGACAAACATGAAAAATGGTTGATGTCTAAAGAAAGTCTTCATAGGACAACCTCAGTATTCCTCAAGGTTGGATATGGTGGGAAAACATATTCACAAGTATTCAAGATATCAAAATTTGAATATGCATATACAAGATCGAATTCAAATTCCTTCCCAAAGTGTAAAAACACTGTCTGGATTTTTCCTTTGTATTTCCAGCTCCCTTACCTGCCTGAAGAAACCTGTTTTCAACAATGGGGATCTTCTGCGGTGGAATGTACCAGCCAGGCTGTACTGGGATCTTCTAACCAGCTGAAGGTACCCACCAGCCTGTCACTATTTCTAAAAAGTGAAAAAATCCCAGATCTGCTTTACCTAGGAAAAGGACCTCAATACAGGCCCTTACGAGTCTTGGGCACAGATCTCAAATCACGGAAGGGCCTGTACTCAGGCCCTTCTCCTATACATAAAATTTTCATTTGTTGGATATTTTGATATTTTAAGTAACATGGTTTGTAACAATAGTTTGAGCAATTGTAACAAAATGGATTGTACTCCAAATTTTGTATGAAGTCAATGTCACAAAGGTCTGAAAATGAGCTCAACCCTTATAAATTTTCACATTGTATTGTGGGTGTCAAGAGGTCCTTAGAATGAAATGATTGTTTATAATTGGCCAGCCATTATAATAAGCTCATGTGTGCCATTTATATGCTCCCTCAATCTATATTGTCTATTTCCTGTTTATCAATGAGGAAGAGATAAACATTTAGGACTAAATTTCGATGTGATAATTAGTGATATTACCTTTTTTTTTTTCTTGTGAAATTTTACAGTATTGTGAAATTTTCAAAGAAAAAATTCACAATTTATTTTGTAAAAATAAAAATTCAAAAATTTGAATAGAATTTGATTAAAAAAATGTTACAAGATTTTTCATAAATGGTTCACTTAAAATATATATGGATATTTAATTCCTTTCATTATTTCTTAAGAGTCAAATTTGGCTAAATCAGGTTGTGGATGATTGCCACCTCAACTACATTTTTTTTTTGATAAACATTGATACTACCCCAACCACAATGCATCACTAGAGCTCTTCAAACATGGATTCGTGATGAAATTGAATCCAAATTTAAGAACCATCAAGATTGCCATGAGACCCAAGTGGCAAGCACTAAACATGGTAACAAATTAAATGTGACACTTGGCTTGACATGATTGCAGGAAGTGGCAAGTCCTTGGTTTTTCGGGGCAACTTGCTTGAGGAAGTTGCTCAGGGACTATATCCTCTTTTTTATCCGTCCATGGAAGAAAATGAAAATTAAAAAACATAATTGAAAACTTTGGGTTGAAAAGGGGGAATCTGACCATTGCACTTCAATTTTTTTTGAAAAAAGGATAAAAGGAAAACCTTAAAATGTTCATCACAATTTGATTACAATATTAAAAAGTCAAAAATAGTTTTCTTGTTGGACATTGTCTTACAATTGCATCAAACTTGATGTCACATTCAATTTATTACCTCTATTTAGTGTGTGCCTTGATAATCCACAATGTACCATCTTTTTGTACAGCTAATGAGAAAATATGAATGACAAGTTTCACAACAATTGGAAAGAACATTGGAACATTTCCCACAAATTTCAATGACCTCCCTAGAAAGTTTGTAATCCAAGTAACAAGATGTGTTGCTGGGCATCACAACCATTTTGCCAATGGTAAAGCATTTGGGGAAATTTCCTATTGTGTTTGGAGGGCACCTTACATTTATGAATATCTCTAGCAGCAAAATCTCTTGTAGTAAAGATGAGTTATATTGGAAAGGATCTTATGCTTGTAGGAGGCATAATGTTTCGCCAACTCTTTAGAAGTAGGTGTAAGAACCCTCCCCTTCCTATATGTGATGGTCCATGCATATTTAGGTCTTGTGCTTTACCATGGGTAAAGCCCCAGGGTGGGGGGCGAACTTGACTATTGCCCAATCCATACACCTAATTGACTTGCATTTAGAAATTGTCATCTCGGCGATCACTAAAATCCACATCAGCTGTGTTCTTTTTGCTAGCAAGATTTTGTCAAAAGATGAAATTAAAAATAAATAAATTAAAAAAAAAACGAAGTGATTTTGAAGTGTTTCAATCACCAGAACTGAGCAATAAATAATAAAATCACCAAATTTCTATGTTTGGTTTTTCATGTGTACACAAAAATGTAGAAGGACGATTACAGATTTATACTTTCATATTAGTTTATAGCCAAATTTGGCAAAATCTTCCTAGGGATGATTGCCATTAAAAAAAAATCTTCTTATGGATGATTATCACACAGAACTGCATAACAAAATTTCTTCAGAAAAACACTGATTAGGGTGTAGTAGTAGCTGGCTGCTGTGTGGTGACTAGAGGAGGCCCTTATTTGCAATCTCAGAGAAGGCAATAATCCTCTGTCTGTGTCTGAGTCAGGTATTGGATAAGAACTAAAGGCTATGATATTCCATTCAGGCCTCTTCTATAAGAGCTCTCAAAGAATCTGATAAGTGGAAAAGAGTGTTTTGTAAGTAGCCTATTGGCAAAGATAGTTTTTGGGGAACTTTGGTTATTGAGATCCTGTCAACAGGACAGGAATGGACACTTATTTGATATTAGGTTCCCACCAGCTTTTGGGTTTCATTGCCTTCATTAGCTAGACAACAACCAAAGTCCTCCCCCCCCCCCCCCCCCCCCCCCCCCCCCCCCAACCCCCACAACACCAACACAACCCCACCCACCCACCCTCTTGTTAGTTTTTATTATAGCTTTTATTTTTTTTATTTT
>Ga0116229_10016192_pt1 | contig 10042 bp, 7 predicted proteins | sample S1TSphgellanicum_3_FD_87313 | JGI IMG/M metagenome (GOLD analysis project Ga0116229, IMG submission 87313) | Host-associated microbial communities from peat moss isolated from Minnesota, USA - S1T2_Fc - Sphagnum magellanicum MG | ecosystem: Host-associated > Plants > Peat moss > Unclassified... | reverse complement strand
TTACCTGCTCGGCATCAAGTTCTTGATCCTCTTGGCTTTTCAAAGCCCTTTGGATAACATCGAAATTCTCTAGTTTGATTCGGTGATAGTAAATGCGTTCCAACAATAACTCTGGGAAAACTTTCCCCAACGATTTCATGAATCTCTTGTTGAAAATGTCCCATCCTTCATAGAACCAGTAGAAATCTCTGCAATATTTTTATTTTTATTTTTTTTGGTCCCACCACCCAATCCAACCAAATGTTTTCTAATAAGGCCCCATATAAACCCACACTATAATCACTAGACTTTTACTCTAGCAATTTATACATCATATTACGCCCTCGTTGCTATAATTTGAGCTGCAATCTTGTATCATGGTCTATCTTGTCTCTGAAGCTCTGTAGCAAAGGCAAACTTGGGAAGCAATTGAGTTACGAATAACTCGTTGATTTGTGAACAAAATGTTTCCATATGCCAGTGGATGCTAATTTCCACATGTCTTGGCACATTTTGAGCTTTCATGTCCACTACTATATAGTCCCAACAATGCACACTACTGGAAGGAACTTTCAAATGCATTCTAACTTGATGATCCATTGTTTGTTTCAGATCTCTCAGGAGCAAAACTTGTTGAAGTTTTAAAAAATAGTAACAATAAATTTTGTTTTGAAAAACTTGTTGGAGTGCATGAGTAGCTACTTCATGCATAAGTTATGATCAATTCACTATTCTATGTTGGTTGGGGAGTACTTGGTATTCAAGTACCGTAGTATCTACGATTCATGTTCAGCAAATCTTGTTGAAATAATTATTTCTTTGGAAAAAAAAAAAGGGTTCAATGATAACCTCAATTTGAATATTTCAGAATTTCAACAATAGTTTCTAAGTATGTTAAGTCCATCAATAAGTTTCAAAGTTATTTGTGTTTTGAATTGGGTTCGATTCTCTAGAATTTCAATGAACTGCTCTTTGTTTTTTCTCTTTCTTTTCAATCAATCCTCTTAAGAATTAATCAGTGACAACCAAACATGAGTTGTTGGCCTGGGATTCATTTCTTGGACACACTTTCACATTTTTTTCACTTGGACAAGAGATTTGATGTGATAAAAACAAATTGCAACTTTAAAGCATAAGAATTGTAGACAAGTTGAAAATGGCAAGAGAAACTGTGGAATTGAGTTTAGATTCTTTTATGGCTTACTCCAAAACATTGAATTCTTGGTTTCTCAAATATCGCTGCCAAATGTGAAGGCGTTCCTTGGGGGTGGCAGTGAGAACTGCAGGTTCCTGCAGCTTCAGTTGCAGTGCTTCCATGAACATGCGGGATCTTCGGGGTGGAGCGAATTGCAACATGTTGCATTGCAAGGGAAGCTTTGTCATGATTTCCTTGCTGGGAGTTGTTAATTTAAATTGATCCAAATACTCGTGTGTTGAATGAAAGTAAAGTACTCACACACTTTGCCCTATGTCTTCTTGCCCACTCAAATTCAACACCCCCAAAAACAAAAAGGGAGACACCCAACACTGGATCAGCAGCCACTAAGTTAGTACTCTACTACAGATAGCAGCAGCAATTAGTGGGATGCATGAGCAAAGCAGCTGCTGCACTTCTTTGGAATCCATGGGGCCTTTTTTGCTTATTGATCATTTGAGCTTCTTTTCAACCTCTCTCTTGAAAAGCTTGCAACCATCACCGAAGAAGAGAAATGAATCATGGAAAACTCTTTTGCATGAAAGAGTGCAAGTGGGTGAGATGGATTGCAAGATGATGATGATGGAGGGGAAGGCAAGCTTGGACCAAAGAAGAAGAAGGGCAAAGGAATATGGTAGAAAGGCATTTGAAATTTTGTAATTTTTGCACTAGGATGGATACCAAGAGTCTCAAGAGACAGTTAAAATTTGCATAATAAATTTGGTCATGAACTTTGGGGGGTGGGGAAGAAGGGAAACATCTTTAGTGTGTGTATATGTGAAGGGTCTTCACCCAACTACTACTAACTATGGTAACCCTCTCTGTAGAACCAGGTTAACCTCTGGTTAGCCCTAGTTCTTTTGTTTTTTTTTTTTTTTTTCCAAAATTGTTGGTTCTAGTCTGGTTCCGGTTCCGTAAATAAATAGAGAACCTGGAACCCGTTTCTACCCATGCAGTTCTTAAAAAGTTAACCATCGTTTGTTTCCGGTTAGTAAGAAACGAATACGAACCAAGACAAAATTTCAGAAGCGGAATGGAACGGAACACCCCAAAATTTTTATTTTTTTTCCCCATAAAGAACCAAAACCAAATTCCGGGTTCTATTTATGTGTGGAACTTAAATTGAGACAATTACAATTTGTTTTTAAGAACCGTAACCGGAGGGCATTCGTAGTAAAACTAGAAAACCACCCGACATGGTGTGGTGAACTAGTGTTGGGCGGTTATCACTTTTTATGATAGCCACCAGATCCGGTTTTCACAAAAGGCTTTGAAAACTTGGTCAATTCTCTCTAATTTTATTTTATTTTATTTTATTTTATTTGAAGATTGGGCCAAAATATGAATTTTTGACCCCCAAAAAAAAATTATGGACCAATTCTCAAAGTGTGAGTTCTAGTAAAATTGAAAACAATCAGTTACCTAAGGCGGTTCTCACAATCCGGTTATCAAGAAAAATGAATTTAAGCATAAAATTCATTGTCCAAACAAAACAAGACAACCATTAGGTTTTAGGGTTTTGGGGGTTTAGGGTTAGGTTTTAGGGTTTTCGGGGTTTAGGGTTTTAGAAGCTCCGCCATTAGTGAAAAAGAAAAAGAAAATTTCTTAAAGGCTTCTTTGGACGTCTCTAGGACCTAGACATCTTTAGTTACTAGCTATACATAGACCCCCTAGGCCTAAACCTAGCTTAGAACTAAGGGCTAAGATCCTTACCTTTTTTTTTCTCATCCCTTTTTTTTTTTACCGCATCCTTAGTATAACATTTTTGACGGGTATGGAAAGGATCCCAATCTCACGGCCAGTTCTAACACTCGAGATAACCTCGAGGACTTAGATATTGGTCCAGATCTGATTGAATTTGATACCCATGAGTGTTCAAAATCCAATGTTGGATGGTTATTATAAACCGCACTCCCAGACCTTGGGTGGGTATCATGGTGGTTTTTTAGGGTTGATAATCAAGGTTCCCAAATTTTCAAATACCCAGTTTTTATATATAACCATAATTATCAATCAAATGCAAACATGCTTTTGATATACGATAATGATTTTATTTTTTTAATTTTTTTTGAAAAGGAAAAAAAAACCACCCAGAAACCCATTGCTTCTTTCATGAAACCCAATGATTCTTTGATTTTTTTTTTTTGGAAAATAACCAGAACTAGTGGTTCTTTTTATTTTTATTTAATTTTAAATACCCATAATCAGCATTTTTTTCTAGTAAAGAAAATTTAAAAACCGCACCACATTGGGCACTCAACCAACCTTTTTTTCAAATATACACTATATATCTTTCTAATTGGGATTACAAGCAATTTGGAGCTCAAATTTGGAATTTAAAAAGGACTTAATGCAAACTTGGGGTGAAGGAATGCTTACCTTTAAGAGTGCATTGAACTTTCACACTGAAGGACTCAAAAAATTACCCTTCACATTGAGGGGATGTGAATTTTATGGCATTTTTTAAATTTTTTTTTGTGCACATTTGACAAATAAATGTGTAACAATAATACCATTTATCTAAAACCCTACACATTAAAAATTATATATATTCTTTCCAATTTTCTCATAATTCTCTAAATACCCACTAATTTGATAGTTAAGAACATGATCGACATGCAAAACATGATTGCATGAAATACCATATTCATCAATGAATGTGGATGAAAGAACAATTAAAGGGACCATTTACATTATCACAATCACAAACTATTTGTAAATTGTAAATGAACTGAAAATGTAAAGCCATATTCAACATTAACATTATCGAATTTTTAATTACTCATGTTGCAATAGGTTTTTGTGGAAATCATATTTTAAAATATGACTGAATTTAAGAAAATAAAATGAATTCTCAATGAACTTTTGAAATGGTGACATTACATTTACATATATAGTGAAAAATGTGAACTAAAAAATATCTCATAGCAATGTCAAAATAAATAAATAAATAAATAGTCATCAAATGAATAATTTTAAAATAAAATGCATTGAAATTTTCTTAAGACAAGAATTTTTTATTTTAAATGAATAAAATGTTGTATTTTTGTCATTTTTTATTGTTTATAATCCATTTCACATAAAAATATTCCAACTTTCACATGAAGTTTTGAACCAATCACATGTCTACCAAAGCTTAGACAATAGTTTACCAAAAGCATAAGGGTTAATTATAGTATTTATTGTTTGATCATTATTATAATTGTAGAAATTTTAATGTGTAAGATGTGAAGTCCTAAAAATGTCAAAAGTGTCACCTAACCATGTTTTTACCCATGTCATCATTTGTGTTGGTACAACCTCTTGAAAATTTTGACCAAGATACTTGATGTTTCTTCCAAAGAAATAGAACCAATTTGTTAGCTATGTGCACCCCCGCGCTCTTCTTTTTTTAAAAAAAGGGCAATCTCTACACAAGTAATACCCTTCAAAATGGTGAAGGTGACAACCAAAATGAATCAAATTATAATAATATCCACATGTTCACACTAAATTCACATGTTCAACTTGTTTATCTTAATAAGAACATCAAACAAAAATCTCAAAAAAATTTGGAATTCCAAATAAGTAAGCTTCAAATACTAATTAATGGTATGTTCCTACTATAATTCCAACAATGTGATCATGTAATGCATTAAATAGTGCACAACTTTTCCTTGAAACAACCGATGCACATTGTGAGATTAAAATAAAACAAGAGGTGTTTTTTCAAAAACCTTCTAAAGTTTTTCAATTTCTTACACCTAATAAATGACCTCCTCACCCCTTCGTATGCATAAGTGGCAACCACATATCCATGAGTACAAGTTCAAGAAAAGCCCTTGTTGGGTCCCCTTTAACTAAAGCCTCATTATGTGTTATGCAATGAACTTCAAAAGATGTGGGGTATATTTTTTCATTTGCATAATTAAGCTTTATCTTACAATTGTCTTGGAAGATATTCCATCATAACCATTAGTTATGACTTCTCCCAATGCATTTCTTAAATCAAACTGCATACAAATTCATACATATGTATGCATTTAAGGCACCCATATCATGAAGCATAAGTTCCACAAATTTTGAAACACAAAGCCCGCTACCCACTTTTAATAAGTAGCATATTCACACAATCAATTGTTGCTCCAATGTTCAATTTGTAAACTCATTAACCAATAGAAGAAAAAATGGAAAAGCTTGAGTTTCAACAAGAAGGCAATTTTTCAAGTGCAAGGAGATCACTAATTAGAATTACATATTTACAAATACATTTGTATACATCATTGATTGGCATGTTTGGTGTGCCCAAAAGCCTATGGTTGTGACATTGTTCAACAAAGTTTTGTACAAGGTGATCATTCCAAACAACAAAGTATGCCAATTTCATTAATGTTAAATTTATTCCTTGCGCCTTTTTAGTCATGAGGTCAATATATCTTTCTATAGGAAGATGTTGGCCATCATGATGAACTTGCCAACATAAAAGAATTATCTTGTGATCTTCATTTTTTTCATGAATCGTGATAGTCCATCTCTATAGTGTGACACATCATGTTTTTCTTCCCCAAGTGTCAATCGTCCAACATTTTTCACATGCCTAACATTTCATAAAAACAAATTTAGAAGCATCCCATGGGTGTAAGTAATATAACCATTGTCATTCCACTTTCGACACCCAAGTTTCACTTTTCTTCTAACTTGTCTACGATTTTGTCCAACTTCAAGTTGAACTCACTTTTCTTCACCATATTCTTGTATAGAAATTTGTTTGAAGTCATTGTGAGGACATTCTTTCATAAATTTCCTTAAGATTTCCATTGGGATGCCATTTAAGATGGTGTAAAACATGAGAACAATGAATATATTTCATTTGCTTAGGGTCTCTTTAAGATCTACCTATTGTTGCCCCCACCCTTTGGGATTGGACCACAACATTTGCCCAAAACCCAATAGTTGTTAATAAGATAATTTTGCCAATATCATAAGTTTACACAAGGTCATAACATTACATTAATGATATTAAAATGCCCTTGCTTGAAGTTGTTTGCATTCTAAATCAAAAAATTTAATGTGATGAAGGTTAAAGTTTAGCCCATCAAGAAGGCTACAATGATTCCATTATTACTTCTAGCCTATTGACTTTTTAGTGGTATTAACGCATAGATAGGTTGAGACCCACTTGCCATTGGCATTGTATCCATGCAAAAACCTTAACATACATGCATAATGTGGTGTTTAAAATAACATTAATTAACTCCATTTTCAAAACTAGGTGTTTGTTTTAAATCAAATTACTTGGTCTTCCAAAAACCTACAAATTAAATGCAACCACATAAAAGCCTTTGTTAAAGCCCATATTTGGTTAGTGATCCTCTTATTCCTCCCTTTTATATTTGTTCTTGTTGTGGTAGGATAGGGTTGATGTTCTTGTGATGTTGTGGTAGACTGGGATTGCCCTATTTATTGTGTTGTTGAGGTGGGTTATTGATTTTCTTGGTTTTCATAGCCTTCATTTTAAACCCCATTCCATCATTTTCTTAACACATGCATAAATGTTGTAATGTAATCTTCTAGTGGTCTAGCCTTCGTACATTATGGAGTTACACTTGAGGTTTTATTTTGCATCGGTGCCCTCATTTTAGCTCTACCCCTTGGTCTCAACCTCCAAGCATTAGGGGGTGTTTATTTAGGTCCTATAAGTGGTATGAGTCTATGATTCTTATATGAAGACCAATAAAATGAAAAATGTGTTAAATTTAGATAATGTTTAATTGTAGAAGTTTTCACTTCTTCACAAGAAACAAGTAGCTCATAAAATTCAGCAAAGTCCTTCCAATATAAACTGTCATTAAATGTTGATGTGTAGGCAGGGGGAATGTATTTCAAAGTGTATCATGACAAAATAGAAAAAACTTTGTGACTTGTGCTACTAAAATGTGATGACATTTATGGGAATGCTAATTTGACCCAACTATACTAGAGGCATTTTAATACTTGATTGTGTATTCTTGGATTAGTTTTGGTATGCCACTCAAATTTTGGCTTCTTTTGCATAATTTCTGTTTTTTCAAGCTTTTTAATTTCCTTTTCTATTTTAAATGGAATAATAAAAACTCCTACTTCCTCCTTGATGTCAATTGTAATAACAATTATGTTTTCTACTTCCTTCTGGATTTCAATTGTAACATGACCTATTGTAACCAAAAAAAAAGTGGAAGACAAAACAACAAACTTGACCACATATAATGGGCCTAAGCAGGATTGGATTTTATGGTATCCTACAACAAATAACATCTCTTGATCTTTTCTCTTGCTCTCATGGCACAGAAGACTCCTATCGGCATTCATTAATCTTCATCAGAACCAGCTTATGCATACACAAATTGGCAAAGCTGTTACAGAATCTAAAATTTACACCTTACATCCATTTGAATGGCCAGAAACTATTAGCTACCTAACTCTAATGCATATCATCAAAAATCAAGAATCTATTAAAGTATGGCCTGACGCGCTCCCAAGTCCCTAGTTAACCGCAAGTTGGGGCTAAGTCATTTAAGTTGCGGAAGCATGGGGACTCGGGGCACGCTCCCAGCTTCTAGCACTAAAGGGGGTGAGAGGGGCGTGCTGAAAGCTCCAGGATTAAACTAGGAAGAGGGACAAGCTTACTTAGTTATTGGGTCCTGCATCCAAATCCAACCAACAAGTTGGATAGAACTCATTCTGCACACTTTTAGTGTGGGACAAGCCACGGGCGACCTTGGACTCACTTGACTCACCACGGCCCGGACTCGGGGGAAGCCATCACCTTCCCCCATATAGTATTCTCTACAGCTCTCCGCCGCACTTGCATCCAAATGGCTCTTTTTCCCGGGACTCCCAAAGTGGAGTCCCGAAACTATCCCGGTTTGGACTCCCGGGACTTTGGGTGTTCATAACTTCTCGCCTCGAATTCGGATCGGGACAAGGTCTAAACCAAAGTTGTAGCTCTCTTCAAAATCTTTTCAAAGGTGTGTCACACTTCACCTGCACGCACCAGGATCAGGTCGATTCCCGACTTTTAATGGTCGGGAGTCAAACTGCCAGTTTGACTATTGTCCTTTCTTTTGACCATAACTTGTGCTACAAATGTCCAAATGGCTCATGCGAGGCCATTTTGGACATTTACACTTCAAGACCTTTCCAACGGTATAAAGAACGCCTCAATGTGAGGTGTTTTGACCCCTGCAATTGCGCTCTGAGTTTTTGGGAGTCCTGGAGGACTCCCAAGTCCCATTTTCGGGAGTGTGAGTGGCGACTTCACACTTCCTTCAAAGTGGGGTTACGACATGGCCTTTGAGGTCAGAACTCTCAAGGTTCACTCGATCCATTGAGCTACTAACCCATTCCCCATTGAATGCAACAATGTAGCGTGCTTCCACTCTTCTTGTCTGAAAACCTAAGACTTGGAGACTCTTGAATCTAAATGCATTCTGAATCACTTGATTTTGAACAATAGATACCAGGCTCACCTAGAGCCACTCAATGGGATAGACTTTTGTGCAATAATGAATGGCATATTTCTTTTTTCAAGTTCTTTCTTCACTTTTACTCTGTATACTCATTCTATCCACCTTAAGGATACCCCTTTGAGGTTTCTGGTACTCATTCGAACAACTGCCTACAACATAGATGCAAAGTACTATAACACCAACTCCGCATTCCAAGATGTTCATTTTCTTCAATATGCCCCCCTAGTTCTACGGCTTGGACCCCTCAATTTTTCATCATTCTTCGGCATCAACCTTTCATATCTATTTTTACAATGACATTCACAACTACTTAACGAAGTTACTGGCGCAGCGGAAAATTTCAACAACTAGCCATGTAGTTAGAAAACAACAACCCACCAAACACCTACTGGCCCCCTTCTTCCTTCCTCATACTCCCTCTTATGCTTGCCTCTCTCGTCCCTTTCGCCAAACCATTTTCAATGCAGCTTCCTCCTCCACCATCCATCGCACCACATGATTCATGTACTCCATAACACATAAACAAACAGAATAGCCTACCACGCATTCCTTGCAGTAGTGATGGATAAATTCCTGTTACAAGAATGCAAAAAGGTGACGACTAATGAAAATAGTAAAACAAAACAAAACCCTAAAGACGTGTTGTGTTCACACTAGTGCAATGACCTGTTGTTTGGTCACACTATGTCTTTAGCTTCTTTCTTGACCCCAATTGTAGTCAAATATCTTTTCTTAATACCATCTTGCAATCTTTTTAAAAAAGATTGAAACTTTTACAATGAACTTTCTAATCAATGTGCCATGCTTAGAACATCTAGAAACTCTAGGTTGTTGTGCTAAATGAAATTATGCTCTTGTTTTGTTGTTGCTTGTTGATTTTTTGGTGGGAAAATTGTGTTGAATTATGGTGGGAAATGCAAGTAATGAGTTTCGTTAGTTTTTGTGCCCATAATGTCCAAAGTTAAGTTTAAGTTTCATGTGCATAAGTTTTGAAATTTGCAATCACATCACTATTGTTTAGTGTTATGTTAAACGCACATTACCAAACCAAAAAAAATCTCAAAACTGATCACAAAAGGAGGCACTAACAAATGTTCCACTTTATCAAAATCTCACACCTATTCCCAAACAATTAATCTTAAACCCGATTTTCTGTGTTAAATTTACGTACATATAATGGTGTGAACAAACCTTCGATCATAGGCAAGCAATGGCAGGACAATCAAAACCAAGCAGAACCTTTATCCATATTTTAACTCCCTAAATGCCCATTTGGTCATAAGTGCCCGATCGGTGATGGGCAATTTTATCCTAGGTCTTCATTCACTCTCAACAAAGCCCTTAGCAGCAGGCTCTAGGGGACTCGGGCCCCGACTTAGCT
>Ga0116229_10016190_pt1 | contig 10044 bp, 9 predicted proteins | sample S1TSphgellanicum_3_FD_87313 | JGI IMG/M metagenome (GOLD analysis project Ga0116229, IMG submission 87313) | Host-associated microbial communities from peat moss isolated from Minnesota, USA - S1T2_Fc - Sphagnum magellanicum MG | ecosystem: Host-associated > Plants > Peat moss > Unclassified... | reverse complement strand
TAGGGAGCTGATGAAGTCAGTGGGGAAGTTGTGATAGTTAAGTCACTATCATACATACTACTGTTGATGGTCCCTGAACAGGTGTGAGACTGGCACTTTTGTTCATACCGGTGTGTGTTTTTTGTTTTTTGTTTGTTTTTTGTTTCTCCTTGTTTGGTTCTTTCTGTGGCTTCCTGAGGAAGTGTTAGCCTTGCTGTTTCTTCTTCATCGTGAGAATGGAGATTTCTCTATTCTTATGAAAGATATGTTCTTTTCCATGTGATGCAGAATGATGATGATGCAGCATGTCAATTGTTTCAGGTATTATTGTTTCTTGTGTGGCATGAACCCTTGGATCCCATGACTATCTCCCATGGTTTTTGCCCTCTTAATAGACCTTTAATTGGATGTAAAGAATGTGAGGATAATTCTAGGAGGACACATGTTTTGAGTCTGTAGCCTTAGCTGCTCAAGGCATTGCTTGTAACTTTGTGCTCTACCTTGCAGGCTGACAAGGTGGAGCCTGTTCCTTGTTGCAGGTTCATTTCATACAGCAAAAGGTATGGGATTCACTTTTGGCCCCTAATTGCAGATATTCTACAAACCTGTGTTCAATGAATTTTTTTCGGTCACAAGCAACAAAAACTTCTAAGTATGGAAAGACATCTTAGGTTTGTCGAGCCTACCGTGCACTGTGTTTGAGTCTTCCAATTATTGTCAACCTTGTGATGGAAACTCTTAATGTTGGTTAAGGTATGCCAACATAACCTTCATACCTTACTTTTTTCACATTGTTTTGTTTTTGCCTTCTTTCAAGGTGGGTTTCTTCCTTTCTTGGTTTGCTGTCAGATCTGAAATCTCTAAAACCTTATCTTTCAGTCTCCTTTCAATTCTGTTCAGTTGTTATGTGTAGAATTTGTTTTCCTTACGCTGATTATTTTCAATTGAGAATTTACACCTTGAGGCTTGTTTGGTTCATTAGATGACAAGCACTATAATGCAGTATGCAAAGATGTGTTGGTAGTTGTGATGCGATTTTATGGTTGTTAGGGATGTTCTTTTGGTCCTCATAGCTAATGTTTTAATTATTCATGGTTACCTGGATGTATTGATAGCTAGCTTTCTGCAATTTTTAACATGATGTTGCATTTTACTGTCCATATGTATTGTTTGCATACTTTCTAAAAGCTTAAAGTGAACATATGTCATGGATTGTATTGGATGTTTCTTTGGATTACAGAATTTAGATATGAACATTAGTGCATGGCTAAGGTGGAGTGTTGAACAAGTGCATTCCCACATGTTATGGTGCATATGATTGATTTAATCATGTTTCTGTAAGTCAACGAAACTTTTGGATGTCTGTTTGAACTTTGAACATAATAATATCTAATATGTAGTTGTCTAATGTTTTCCTTTGTCTTGCATGTGCATTCCTCTAGCATAAGAAGAGATATATAGCTGCATTAACAAAATAACTAGCATTAAATCCTAAATACTTGTTTAGGTTTGACAAGCCCACCTCCAATGTAATACCTATGGTGTATAGAAACCATTCTTTGCTACACTAGTTCTATTATGTGATTATTTTATTTTCAACATCAAGATGTAGGTATAATGGTGCAAAAGAGATGAAATGTGGGTTGTCAAACCTAGATTGGTGTTTTGTTATAGAGATGGTTTAGAAGACAGACCCTGCATTCGTTGTTTTGAAAGTTGAATCTCATTTGGGTTGTGAATGGTTGCATAGGCTCTCTTTTTCTACGTTTCAATCCTCTTGTTGACATGTTGAAATAGCCCTTTTTCAAATAGAGGGTTTGTGTCATCAGAGATATTGTCATGGTCGGTTTCCAGAAAACAAAACTCTTTCATATTTCAATCTCCTTGATGCATTATAAATTAAAAGTGATGTAGGCAAAAGAGAGGAATTAGTACATAGGAAACCGTTTCCTTCTTTAAGCAATGGAGATTTCTAGTTATTCGCACGGACAAGCTGGTGTTTTCTTTATCAACTTTTTGATGCCACATCTCAAGAAGGACTAATAGTACGTTTGATCTCAAAAGTTCCTTCTCACAATCATGATCAATTTTCTCAAGCAACATGAATCCTATTGCACTCCAAAAGATGCAAGCCTCCTTAATTTGGAGTCAAGTGGTAGCTCTCTACTTGCTACTAGCATAGTATAACCAGTGTCGGCTGGATCTTGATTTTTACAAGAACCATCGGGTTCAAGTTTTCAACTTTTTATAAAATAGTAGACCTGTTGATTTTAGGTTTTAGAGAATATTCTTAAACGTTAAAACTTCTTGACTACCAAATTCCCGGTCCTTACTTGGATAAGACCTATCGAATCCAAGGTCATTTCTTTGAAATTATTTGGGTATAATGCATTCAAAAGCATGTTGACAACAAACTTTTTTAAAGTGGTAATAGGAATATTTATGAAAGCTCTTACCCATATTTGATCACTTTTTCGAAATTCTTTGATTATAATGTGAAACATTCCTTCCATTGTTTGCTATGAAATATACCTAGCTTTACAACATTGCTATCATTTTGATTGATACATATGAAATCAAAACACCATGAGATTTGTAATGAGCAAATATGCTATTAAAAAAATTGAAAGGTAGTATGTCAATGAACTACACACATGTTATGTACCACAATTGCCATGATTTTAATTGCAATACACATCCATTAAAACCAAAAATGGCGTTTATTTAGCAATCAAGTGAACCCAATGTAGCTCAAAATAATGTTGAAAAAAAATAAAATCATGGTTTTTGTCATGAAAAATATAGTAATAATTTTGTTAGTAGGATTTTCTTTCCATTTTCACACCATGTACTTAATTTGGATTTCATTTGTAGCAAATCTATATAATAATGGTAATTTGAAAAGAATACCATGTAGAATTTTCTATTAACATTTCCATTACACGAATGATGTTTGGTTTGAATCTTTTTACAAAAAGCAACTGATGAACATATCTATACCATGACCTTCACAATCCCCATTCAAACACAATGGCTAATGGATTTAATTACATCATCTAAATGGCACAACATTAATGTTAAAACCAAAGAATGTACAAATTGTTTTACCATACAAAGCACATTGCCAACATTGGTACAAATGCCACAACTACAATCATAACATTTTATGTGTACCCCTTTTGACACCATCTTCCTTTCCTTCAATCATCTGACATAAAATGGCTTCAATTTCTCAAATGCTCATAGGCCAACTTTGCAATCCCTATGTTCCCCATGTTCCTTCACAAATCACATGTAGAAATTCAACCAAATTGAACATGAAAAACTTGATCAATACATTATGATGCCTAATTATACGTAAATCAAAATTTGTAAGGATGAAGCATAGGTTAACAAGTGTTCAATATCAAATGAGTAAAAATCATTAAATAGTCCAATAACTAATTATTTTAACAAGTAATAACAAAGTAGTCATTGAACAAGTAAAGTAAAATATTAGCTGAACACTCAACACACCAAGTATGTATCCAATGGCTACCTTAAAAACAATAACTAATTAAGAAGTTGCGAAGTTGAAGCAAGTAATTATGCCTACCCATCAAAAACTTATCCAATACTCAACTAGGAGACAATAAATGAATAAACGATTTTGCCTACACCTCATGTAAATGTCTAAGAGTTTGTTAAGAGAATAAACAAGCAATTGATCTTACCTACCCATGAAATAGTTGTCTAGGACTTAGCTACTTGACATAATAGATGAACAAGTGATTATACTTGGGTGAAAGCACATTAAGGGTGACTACATAATCATGTCATAGCTTGTTGGATTATCAAATATTGGCCATGGCACAAAAATATGATGCAACAAAGTCCAATTTTTTTTTAAAATGATATGATCACATCATACCATTTTTCATGAATGGGTTTTGAGTTACCCATAATATATGAGACTTTTGAAATGCTACAAAAATTGCATCACAATCCATATTATATGATTATGGATTCAATGTACTCACTACAATGTTTAATTGAGTGTTTTTTTTTGTCATGGAATGTAATGTGATGCCATTAATACAAAGGACAATTTTGAAGGATTTTGATGACTATAATATTTAGAGATACACTTAAATATTGATTTGTCCCATAAAGTCATTTATTCATTTAAATTAATAATTTAGCATCTCATTTTTCAAATGTAAAGTTTTCATACAATTACCTATTGTTAATAAATTTTGAAAACAAAAATATATATATTTAGCTTTGCCATATAACTTGTGTTGTTAAGGGGGTAGGATTAATCAGGGAACTTTGTTAATTTGAATTTTGAATTCTTATTGTTTTTTATCGTGATGATGTGACATGAGACAATTCAAAAAGGGAAAGTTTTGGAAAACAAAGGGAGATTCTTAGACACAGAGTTTTGGGAAAAGTAGGAGGAATTGTAGGTATGTTAGTAAAAACCATAGATTTTTTTATACCACAAATTATATTTGTTGTTTTGATTTTTTTCAACAAAACATGGGATTCTGCTGTATTTTGATTCATGTTTATGGTAATACAAAGAAGCACAAACTTCTACAGTGAATTTTATGTTCATATTGTTGTGTGAATTATTTGTAGTATCAGAATATGATGAAATCAATTTTGATTTTGTTTCTAAAGTTGTTTTTTACAATGTATTCTGAAGTGTAGATTCTAGTTATATGAAATAACCATGAATATGATATTTTAATGAATGGCAGTGTTAAGTATGTTGAAAATTAAGCTAGGAATAATGAATGTATGCATGTGAAATACAAATCTATTGTTATAGTAATGTGAAATATTCTACAAGAATTAAATTTCATGTCTACTATGTGCAATATAATGTATCATGCTTGAATGTATTTGTAATGTTATTTTAATCATTTTAAACCTTAATATGGACTCCACATATGTTAAAAACTACCACACCTTAATGTGTTCCCACCTACCCATCAAACAATTGTCCAAAAGTTAACTAAGAGATAATAAATAAATTAAATTGATTCTAGCTACCCATTAAGTAGTTTTTAAAAGTTAAGAGGGATTAGATTATTAACAAAAAGCTAAATTTGGGCAAATGCAAGGTAAATTAAACCAAAAAAATCCCACCTAAAATGCAATTTTAAATATGACAATTTTCAACATAAACACAAGAAACTAAATTCAAAACCTTTTTAATGTCATGAAAACGTTTATACCTCCATTTAATTGAATACAAAACTTGATAAATTTTAATTTAATAAAATTAAGTAACAAGTAGTCCCAAAAAAAATTGGTGAATATTATGTTTTTTCTTACTTTTACATTAGAAGTTTGATGTATTTTTGGTTATAATATGGAAAGTTGGAAGTGTACAAGCACATTTTACTACATTGAAAATAGGAAAAATCTAATATTTTATCTACTTGCAGCTTGTTTTGTAAGTTGTAAGCTTTGTTTGTATTTTGATGAATTCTATTTAAACCTACTTTAAACATGAGATTTTTTAATATAGTTGTAACAAAGTCAAATAACACGTCCATATTAAACATTGAACTAAATAATATGGGTGGGTGCAAGAATGGGTGAACCAATGTGCTACAATAAATTACCATCCTATTAGTCCAAAATAAAGGTTTTTTGTGCAAGTTAAAATGACCTATAAGGGTTTCTTGTTGATTCCTTGAACATTTTTTCCATTTGATCTAAAACCCAATTGGAAGTTTGTTTTCTTGACATGCATGCAAAAAAGCAACCCAAAAACATTTGTTTTATAGTATTCCATGGACTTTTGAAAAAACCTTATTTTTTAATTTGTTCAAAAGTCCATAATTAAAATCCTACAAATGCCATCATGCAAAAAATTTCAAATTTAATTATTTTGATATTTCATCTAACCAAAATCAAATCCCTAACATTGAACCATTTCAAAATCCATATAAAAAATTGTTGTCAAAATTATGAACTTTTGAAAGTCCATATCTCATGTGGTTTTCTTGATTATGGAAATTTAAAAAGGTGTAACAAATACATATTCAAGTTGGTATTTTCAAAATAAGTCCCTATAGACAAATTTTTAATTTATCTATTGAATATGGTCATTAGAATGACAATCACTTTACATATTTTTTCAAAAAGTTCAAAAATCGGTCCAATCATTCATGCACCCACTCATTTTTTAAGTTGAATAAATTTGCAAGGCCTACTTGATGACTACTTTCCATTTATGTTGCTAGGAACAAGAGCAATCCAATTTTCCATGCTTGAACCCAAATAGAAACAAGTAATTTGCAACCAAAGAAGGTTACCCAATGCTTATTCACTAGCAAGTAGCTTATCAACTAGGCTTGCATACTTAGGTAGGGGTTGGATATTCTCATCTTCCACCAATCTTTTCATTACAACCTTCTTTTCTTCCCAATTCAAACCATGTGAAGTCTTTTTAATCTCTATTCACCTCTTCCATTTGGAAGAACCGACCTTGGAAACAGTAACAAGATCTATGGGTACATCAACATTTAGAAATGTAAAAGTTGTTTTAATTACATTTATTATTGCTTTTGTTGTTGTAATTGTTCTTGATATATATTTTTGGTGGAGACATGACACCTTTCCTTTCTACATCATGCCACCACATGTAAAACATCTAACAAGCTTTCTCTGCAAAAAGATGAAGGACATGGCATAAAGACATGCAAACAACTCGCTATGACATTTTATAGGAAAACATTGTGATTACAAACCAAGTTAGGTTGTTTCCATGTTGATAATACATTGAGATTGTTGTTGATGTTTGGTCTTACATTTTAGGTGCTTAAAGGGCATTGATGTATGGATGAAAAGAAAAACATGAAACATTTAGAAGGATGAAAAATGACACACCCCTAGTTGTTAAGTGGTATGAAGGGAAAAAAACTTGTTGATTCTTGGTTTTGTAGTAAAAAATTCTAGATTTTGTCAAATTATGAGTCCTCCAACTTTGTGAGCTCATATCTATCGCATAAACTTAAACTTTGATTGAAATTTTTTCAAAGCCACAATTGTGGCCCTTGAAAAGAACTTTCCAACATCATTTTGCACATTCAAATCAAAATTCATTTGATCCTTACTTCTTGAGTTTTATTGGTTAGGAATCACATTGCATCTTTAATTTCTAACCATATTTTTGGTCATTTAACTTGTGTTTTAGATATCCAAATGGAAAATGTGATTCAATTTTCAATATTAACTTTTCAAAAACTTTCCAATAGTTTTTTAAAAGCCCAATTTGGACAATGTTTGCTCTTTCAAACCTTGTCCCAATTATTTTGGAAACCCATGAAGCTCCAATTCTCAAAATGGGAATTCATTTAAGAAAGTTGGGACTTACTTCCTTGCACTCTACCACACTTGTGAAAGTGTGCTTAAGTCTTGAAACACTTTCCTAGCTTGCTCTCCTTGTCATACTTTAACCTTAATTGTGAGCCAAAACCAAGGTTACAACAAAAAATGTTTTGATGGGTGGTAACTAATATTGAATCCATTTTGTTGTGGTAGTTGCTTGTTTATTGATCAATACACTTGGATCTACTTCTCTACTAAACCAAAACATTCCAACATTAAGTATGAACTTATGAATTATGAAATTAAAAAATATTCAATTCCTTTTCCACATTAAAAGAGTTTTAAGAAAATTTGTTTTGTAATATTTGGAGATGTAAGAAAAGGTTGAAAATAAATTTTTACACACAAATCAATTTGTATCTTTAATGAACTTCTCTTATAAATCACTTAGATTTTCATCAATTCATTCATTACACAATATGCACCACATGTTTGTAATATAACACATCAAAATCTAAGAAAAATCCATCTACTTTTGTGAGAAATATCTCTATTTTATCCTTGTTTATTAAAACCAAGACAATCAAATAGGTTTATGTGTCGAGTCCAAAATAGGTTTTTTTACATCATTCTCTCATAAGACTCTAGTTTTTACACCATGAAAGATTACTTTTGTGATCTACTTGACCATGCTTTCATCAAGATTCAATTTTTTTGAATAAGGGTCTACATGGGTGGGCTATATAAATTTTTTAATAACTTGGATGATAATATTGAAATTGGTTGTTCATGAAAAATCCGTGCTACTTAGGTTAAGTATTGAAATGGGTTACTCTTCTCCATATGGTTGGAACAAGGGTGTGATTGTGTGGGAGTTGACCTTTATACCAATCGTTCAATTGTTGGGTGTTGCCCATTCTAAGGTGCATAATTAAATGTGATTAACTAAGGTTATATTATACCATATATTTAACAAGTTGTTACAAGGCTCGCACATTTGGCATCATGCTTGCGTTTTAAGTGATGCCCCTTACTTGCCTTAAAAGTAATAAGCACAATGAACCCACCTCATATCACCTTAATCTTAAAGGTGGAAGATGCGAATGAGTGGAGCCCTCAATGTGCCCATCTTATATGCTAATAATAATAAATTTGTGGGACTAATTGAGTTTACCAACAAAGGTGCACTCTTTGATTGGTAATATGGCCCTACATTTTGATTCTCAATGATTCCATGGTTGTCAATGACATATTGACCAAGTTCATCAAGTTGGCTTTTAAAAGCACCTTGATTTTCAAGTGCCCCAACTTCCAAGGTGTGTTGGCCAAGCTTGATAAGTTGGCTCTTAAACACCATATTGAGTTTCACTTTGAAAAGTCCTATTTTCACTTTGGGAATGCCTCCCTCAGAATTGCATGCATCTTGGTACTTGTACTCAAGCTCATTTATTAAGCTCTTACATCAAAATGATGATTAGAATGTCAAGATTTTCAAAATTTCAAACAATTGCATCATATAACAGTAATGCAATTTTCAATTGATGCATCTGGATTGGATACCTAGTCCAAGCAAGAGTGCCAAGTTTCCATGTTATGTAATTGAACTCACAACTAGTTGTTCATATTAATCTTTGTAAACGAAAGACAATAAAGTTATCTATAAAGTCAGGCGATTAGGGAGCGAGAACGGCGAGTTTTGGCATAATAGGGCATCAAATGCGGAACTGGGAATGAAATTTTACAAAACGAAATAACTGGGACCCAAACTAGTTTTTCCACGAATTTTGATGGTAAACTGAGTTTCATCCCCTCTTTCCTTTTTCCTGAGCGCCTCCACTGGTGCTACATATATTTTCACCGATCCACCTGTGTAAATACTATAATTACTCTCGAACCTTACACATGAAATGCTGAGTTTCAGCATTTCATTTCATACTGAGATTTAATAAAATTTCCTTACTTTGTGGATACCACTGAAAGAGGGGATAGGGGGTGAAAGAGAGGGTGACTTTACGGATAACTTTAATATATATGTCCAGACGTGCCATGCTCACCATCTAGGGGGGCAGCAAGTACATTTCTGATGTTTCAAATGAGAACGGTCAAGCTTTACACTGGACAATGCCCTCGAAGTGGGGGTGCTCCCGCAAGGCGGGTGGGTCCACTCTCACAGCTGATGCCTTGAGGAACATGTCCGGCCTCTCTTGGGGGGAATGCCATGCCCCACTCCTGGGGCATATTACCTTACACATATCATCCATTTTGCATGGTAGGTTGGTGGTCGGTCACTCTAGCCTTTGGATTAGGTTCAATATGTTACGCCGGTTACTTTGGTGACAAATAAACGTAACGCACACTTCGTGTGCTTCTTCAGGTAGCAGTCGCCCAGGTGCGCAAAATGCATGGTGCCCATCTGCCCACATGTGCACCCAATTGTCTTTCACTTTAAGAACAGAATTTTTTTTAAAAAATAAAATAAAATAAAACAATAATGTTTTGTTTTGCATGCACAAAATATAATATTTCATATCTACCTGTTCTGTAGTAATTTATACAGAGAGAATTGAACTGGGGTCATTTCATTGGCAGAATAAGCAGGGGGAGCAGCCAATTCTAACTCTAGAATTGACTCGGTCCAACAACAAGCTTACCATACCCCCTGGCACTGAAGCCAGGGAGGGGGGGGGGGGGGGGGGGGGCAGTTTGTGGGGGGGGGTGCCCACGGGGGGGGGGGTC
>Ga0116229_10016189_pt1 | contig 10045 bp, 4 predicted proteins | sample S1TSphgellanicum_3_FD_87313 | JGI IMG/M metagenome (GOLD analysis project Ga0116229, IMG submission 87313) | Host-associated microbial communities from peat moss isolated from Minnesota, USA - S1T2_Fc - Sphagnum magellanicum MG | ecosystem: Host-associated > Plants > Peat moss > Unclassified... | reverse complement strand
AGATCATCCGGACTCGCCCGCGTCAGCTGCAAGTACATACAACACTAGCTCGCAATCAGAAAGGATTGCGGCGGCGGCGAGAAGGAGCTTGACACGTGCGGAGTATTTCTCACGTAGAGTACTACACGCAAGCTCTAGAGGAAATTTCGACAGTCCGGTGGAAGCAGTAGTGGTAGGGGGTGAATACGCGATGGCAGTGTCTGTAGGCACACCTCCGCAACATTTCATTGTAATCATTGATACTGGAAGTGACCTAGTGTGGCTGAATTGTAAGCCTTGCATCAAATGTATCGTCAACGCTACTGATAAGCCGTTTGATCCGACCCGGTCCACCTCCTACCATAAAGCCTCGTGCACCGACGCCGCGTGCACGGTACTATGCAAAATCCCATTCTGAGGTCGATTTTTTAATTTGAATCATTCTCAAAACTCGCGGCGACTTCTGAAGGAATTAGTGGCTGACTTACGACTTCATTCCACATATCCCACAGGTTGAAATCCACTGATCATCGACTTAAATTGTTTGCTGTGCTGTTGTCTGTTTGTGTCAGGGATTTCCAACTCCAACTACTTGTGACGTCGGCAGGGGTTCCTGTGAATACACCTACGAATACGCAGACTCAAGTTACACCAGCGGTATTGTAGCAAAGGAAACGTTCACCTTCACGGCCTTAAACGGATCCTCCTTTGCTATCGAACATATCACGTTTGGATGTGGTCAAGATGAAAGCGACAATGGATTCCCAGGAACTGACGGACTTGTGGGTCTAGACCTAGGCAATTTCTCTCTGCCTAGCCAGTTGTCCTTGGTCTCAGGCTTTACCGACATTTTCTCCTACTGCTTGATCCCCTTTAGCGGCACCGCGGCGAATCATAGCACTTTCTCCTTTGGAGTTCCTGAAACCAACATCTCGACCTACACACCCATGTATCCCAACACAGTCTTTCCATCTGCTACATTTTATTACGTGAACGTGACTGGAATCAGCGTAGGAGATGTATGGTTGGACATTCCAGCGGACATTTTTAACATAGGCCCCACTGATGGCAGCGGTGGCGTCATCTTCGACTCCGGCACCACTTTCACGCTGTTGACACTCGTTGCCTACGAGTTGGTCCTCCTGGTGAGTCATGTCATGATCATCAGGTTCATAGTGTCCACAACAGACATAATTAATTTCCTTGTTGCCATCAGTAGGCCATCGCACTCTCAATCTACAAACTGACTCCAAAAACAATTGAAAATCCCCAGAAAAAGAAAGTAGCATATGACTAATTTGTGTAGCAATTATCAGACCCGCAGCAGGACAGTAACGCTCTCTTTCCATAGGTTGTTGTGTCCATCACAGTTACACAGTGCGCTGTGATCACAGCAGCCTAATAGAAAGATGTCCTAAGTGTGAAGCACGTGTATTGCGCACGGGTGGGCTTTCGTGTGTGGGTGGTTGCAGGAATTTGGGAGGCAGTACGATTTCCCTGTAGTAAGTATTCCACCCTTCGTATGCTTCGATGTAAGTAGCGCTACTGCGAGTACCATACCACCGAAAATAGTATTCCACTTGCAATCTGTGTCTGGTGCAGAACTTGTCGACTTCGTGCTCTATGCGGAGAACGTATTTCTACCATCCACGGAAACGGGCGTATTATGTCTTACCATTCTGTTAGTTCTTCCTGGCATTCCAACGATCATTGGTAACATAGCGCAAGCGGATCACGAGATGGTTTTCGACCGTGCGAACCGCCAAATTGGTTGGGCTTCCACAAAATGCACCTAGCACCAGCTAGAGTGTAGAAATCTCAATCTATTCTTTCTCTTGATACTGGTATTTATTGTCAAAGTAAAGCTCGCGCAAGTGTGTGCTTAGTGCTTAGTACTACTAGACTAATTGATCAGGAGGGTCTAACCATGAATTAGTTCAATGTGTAATTTGCTTTCGTTGTACAGTGTTGGCACGTCTAGAGCACTGTAAGTGTGTGTTTACCATAAGACTAAGTGATCACGAATTAGTCCTGATCAAGTAATTGTTGTGTTCGCTCTAGTCTGATCAAGTTCCATTTGCTATCAAGCATGAAACCAGGTGTGCATGCATCTGGATGGAGTTTTGCAGCTACGGCTTTATTGGGCCTAAACCCCCACAGTGACAGGGACTATCGCATTGGATCCAACTTTTGGAAGTTTTACCTTATTAGAAGCAGTTTCACCTTAGTTGAACTGGTTTCTTTGGTGAAAGTGTTTAGACTGTTTAGATTGGAAGGGATTGTTTTGGTGTTCAGAGTGTGGACACAGGAGGTAGGCGTACAACATCTTGTCTACTGGTAGGGCCAGCGTGTCTGTGATGCCTTGTTATTGTGTGCCTCTAGTCTTCAAACCCACAAACAACTCCCTTTTTTATTTTCTATGTGTGTTCAGAAGAACCCTAGGGGATGTATGCTTGGGGAGCTACCCCAATTTTCGATGTTCCCATGTTCCCATGGAAATATTTGTTGTCCACAAAATGGGAAAGAAGTGAGGAAATCAAAAGAAAGTTGTTTAGTTAAGGGCCGGTTCCTGTACTTGTGCATTCTCCTGAGGTTTGGGAACACCCTTGCATTGGGCTCACACCCTGGGGTGCCCCTCCCTAAGGAGAATGCACTGGTAGGGGGAACCTCCCCTACAACTAAACCCAAATGTGGTGATAAGCATGGTTCTGCTTTGTGTACCCCCACTTGGTTCAGTTTGTCCTCTCCTGCAATATTATTTCACTATTGAGATTCCGTTGTCCACTTCCAGCAATATGTTATGATAGTGGTGGACCCATTCCAAGCCTACCAGGCTTGTTTGGAAGGGTCAAGACCACTGTGGGCCTACTAGGGACCCATTCCACATCGGAATGTGGCAGCTAGCCCATGTCAAGGACTACATTCGTCCCATTCTACCTAGCATTAACACAGTGGCACCAGTAACTATTGCCTTCCCTTTAGGTGGCGAAGGGATTTTCCAGAGTGTAACCGGTTTTCCCAACAGTTAATTCACATTCCAAGTGTGTTCTCTAAGTCAATTCAAGTTACACATGAAACTTACCCGCACCAAGAGTGGGACTAGCATATGGCTACTTGTCCCACCTGAATAGGAAACCCAAACCAGCTACACATTAATAATAAAAATATTAACCAAACCAGTAAGTGGCATTACTAAGGTCCACAAAAAGTTACATTATTTGATGATGCATTCCTCCACTAACATACTCTATAAGCAGGAACTAGACATTAATCAACAAGCAACTTAGCCATCCATAGTCCATACTAGTCCAAACCTAGTTCACCTACAAGTCCTTAAATACCTGAAAATAATTTTAGAAAGCACATTGCCTATTAAACTTATATCAATAAAGTAATCCTCACATTGGGCTCAATCACTCTTCCTTTTTGAGTTATCCATAAGGTTTGGGAAAGTAAGAATCACTCCTCAAAAGTAAGGATAAACATCCTCAAGTGGTCATCGTAGTTTTTATTCTAATCAGAGTACAATCTACTTAGGTTTCCGTCCCTAGATTAGGGGCTGCCTAGAGTAGGGGGCTAACTAGGTTAGGATTTATGTAAGGCCGGGTTACCTAGGGCACATTTAAAAGCTACCTAAGGCCTACTTAAGCATTATTTAAAATAAAGAAAATAAATTTAAGTTTACATAAGGTTACATGATAAAGATTATTTAGAAAGTTCATTTATGTTTGGGGTTTCAAAAAAGAGTGTATAATTGAAAAAGAATTGGAAAGGATAATTCCAGATTTTCACATTGTTCAAGATATTGCAACTACGATATATTGAGAAAATATTTTATTCCTACTATTGAAATATTGAGAAAAAAGCTTTAAAAAAGGTCCAATAATTATTGGATGTTATATAGAAGTTTTTCTGGGCCTTTGATCAATTTATAGTCAAATGATTGTCCATATTATATATATTTTATAAAGGAATGTATCAAATGATGCAATTGATATCAAACGTTTTGTATAGGAAAACCATGTTTCCTTTTATGGAACTACATGTTCATTAGGTCAATTTGATGAAGAAATAAATCATATGAAAATTTCGAAGTTTTGAAAATTTGAAACAAAGGGTTGTAAGGGAAATTATTCTTTTATTAAATGATTTGACTAATTATTTTATATTCATTAGGTTCAAAATCTCTAACTCTAGATTTAGATTGCATGTGCAAAAAACAATCATGCAAAAAAACATGTTTAGTTGATTCTAAAAACCTCTTTTGACATTTTTTTGTTTTTGCTTGTAAACCTAAAACTGAAGTTAGGGGATTTTTAACGACTATTTAAAGAACTCAATAAGATTTACATCTAGGGGCCTATGAATCAACCCTAGGTAGATCATGTTAAGTAATTCTTAAGTAGCCCTTAAGTGTTGAGAATCCAAGTTCATTTAATTAATCTTAGTTAGTCATTGGATAAAAAAATGTAAATTGGTTAATTTGGTGATTATTTCCTTATTTGGTTTAATTAATTTTTTTGGCATTGGCTTTTTGGTTAAGTTTCTTGGTGTTTAAATCACTTTTTTCATTTTTACAAATTTGTTTGCTTTGGGTGTGACAAAAACCTTGTTGTGTTCTTGAATTATGTTCCATGTTTGTGAACATGTTATTTTGATGTCTTTAGTTTTCTTGCAAAAAAATCATTTAAATTTTGCACTTGATTTCTTATTTGTTAACATGGTACAAAATCTTTTAAGTTGTTTGGTGAAAAGGTTGAAAGAAATCTAAAGTTTAAAAGTGTCTATAATTAACTTATTTGAAAATATTTCATTATTTCATAAGAATTTTTCAAATGTAAAAGAGAAAAGAAGAAAGGAAATAAATGAAGGAAAAGAAAAGGAAAAAGTTACAAGAACAAAGGTTATGCAAGTTAAATTGTTTAAATCTAAATAGATTTGACTAATTGTCAAAGAATGTTGAAGTGAAACTTGGACAAATTATTAAAAAGTATGAGGCCTTTTTATCCTCAAAATTTCAAAGACAATGGATTTGTTTCATGATAGATATCATTACAAGGAATTCTTTCCTTTGCAACCAAGAAATCAATGAGTAAATGTTCTAAACAATTACATAATTGATTATAATCATAGAATATTATTTCAAATCCTATGTGAAAAAAATCATAGTTATATATTAGTGATGCATTTGACTAGTAGATGATGATGTGATAACAAGAAAAATGACATTTTTTTATATTATAAATTTTCATCCATATGGCATCAATGATCAATAACAAAGTACATGGATGTTTAAAATATCATTTGAAAATGTGATTAGAATAATATTTTTCAAATATGACTATGCAAATGACTATGCACATGACTTGGACAAAATGGTGTGTCATTGCATAAACAATGTGATCATAAATTTATTTTACAATGACTCAGAAATGGCTACTAGTAATTTAATATGAGTATAAACCAACATAAGAAACTATGACATGTATGGAATTGATTTTGATTATCTTATACACATAGGTAATATAAAAGCCTTTCTTACATTTTTTAAAAAAAAATTGAAATATGATCCATTTTAAATGTTCAATGTGAATAATTTTGATATTATACATTGAAATAATTTGATTGGTAAAATTATGATATATTATAAATAAATTTTTATATTTTAATTTTAAAATAAAATAAAAATGTAAGATGTGTAAAATATATAATTGATTTGTACATTAAAGTTTTATCATAAAATTAAATAAATATAAATATAAATATAATACATGTGTAACATAATATTATTAAAAAATATTATTAAATTATAATGTGTAAAATGAGTAAATTTCATAATTTCCAAAAATTAGTTAATATATTGGGTTCGAATTTTAATGGTGTGAATAAAATCTGAATATATATATTTAGATTTAATTGATTTATGATCCATTTGTAAATATTTTAAGTGGATAAATTACATGGACTCATATGTTTAAATTTAAAATTATTAGTATAATTATGATATATTGGAAAAAAATTGTATAATACAAATTCTTAAATCAAATGAAGGTTTAAGATATGAAAGATATATTTTTATTGTTTCTTGTATTAGGATTTTTACATTTACAAATCATGTGTTTAAATTTATTCTTTCAACAAATCGTCATTGCAATGCTATTCAATTAAAAAATTCAAATATTCTTTTGAAATGAACTTATTTTTAAATATATATATAATTGTGCATATTATTGAAGGAACTTTATGAAATAATTTTCAGTTTTTTCATTTGGACAAATTATCAATAAGATATGAATGATCAAAGTTGAGGTTTTGTATAATGTTCAAATGAAATATGATGTAATAGAATAAGCATTAAATTATTTACACAATAAGTGGGGTGGCTTAATGGTAAAGTAATTGAATTTCATCATTAGAGTCCAAGGATCAAATTTCACAAATGATATTTTGTTATAATCAAAATTGGAATATTGATTGAATATTTTGTACCTACTTAGATTACCCAGGTTAAATGGTTACTTAGGAATTTAAGTAAATAGATTAAGTGGTCTACTTAACCATTTAAATTAGGTTCATAACCTAGCTTAGGTGGTGACATGTCTTAATAATTGATAAGATAAATAGTAATGAAAAAAAATTCGGAATAAAAATTTCTTATTCGTTATATTATATATAGCAAATTAATTATTATTATTATTATTATTATAAATTTAAAATAATAAATTTCCCCAATTTTTTGGGTTTAATTTGTAATAATAATTTAAATAAGACAATGATTAAACTATTATCAAACGATCATTAATGACTTCCCATACACCCTTTATGATTAATGGATGAAATGTACCACATTGTTGTGCCATATCATGTCCTAAATGACTATTGTCGTAAACAACTTGTCTATAATGATTTTAGAGTTATTAATCATTTTTGTCCTTTATGATTGTCTAATATTAATCATAAATTCAAATATGGCTACATGTGAAATAATTTGGTTACAAAAATTGTTTTAAAACTTGGAATAATTAATGGATGCTACAATTATCATCCATTATGATAACATTAGTAGCATATTACTTGTTAATAATTCAATAAATTGTTAAAAACAAAATACATTAAGGTGCATTATCACTTTGTGAGAAAGAAAGTTCTAACAAAGGAAATTGACCTTGTTCATGTTAGTAATAAAAATCAAATTGCTAACATTTTTATAAAGGTTTGAAATACATAAAAGTTGTAAAATTCCAAAAGCATGTTTAATGTACTAAATGTGAACTTGAGCTTAAAGGGGAGTGTTGAAAATCCAAGCTCAATTAGTTAATCTTCATTATATATATATAAGTTGGTTAGTTTAATGATTATTTCCTTATTTAGTTTGATTTTATTTTCTTAAATTCACTTTTTGGTTAAATTTTTTAATGTTAATGTTTGGATTATTGCAAATTTGTGTTTTGAGTGTGACCAAAACCTTGGTGTGTTTTTGAATCTATGTTCCATATTTGTGAACATGTTATTTTGATGTCATTAGTTCTCTTGCAATTGGAAATGTAGTTTGTGAACATGACATAAAAACAATATGTTCACAAATTGCATCCCTTTGAGTACCCCCTTATGTAGCCCCTTTTAAACTATGAATCAACCTTAAATAACACCTCAAATAATTATTAGGTATCCTTCAATGTAAGAAATCTAGTTAACTAAACCCAAAGGTAATTTTTATGTAACCCACCAAGTAACCTTTAGGTATCCCATACCCTAATTTAAACTCTTAGATATCTCCTTAGGTAATCCCTGAAGAGCCCTTAAGTAGGCCTTATGTAACCTTAAAATAGATTTGAAATATTCTTTAACCTAGGTAGACCATATGGTGGCTTCCCAAGGTAGGCTTTAGGAAGCTTTCCAAGTAAGCTTTATATAGCTTCCTTCTATAGGCCACTAAGTAACCCCTTAAATATGCTTTATGCAACCCCTTAAATGGTTTTTAGATATTCCATAACCTAGGTAGGCCCCTAAGTGTCTCCTTAAATAGACCTTAACTAACCCTAAGGTGGCTTCTCAAGGTAGTCCATAGGAAGCCCTCAAGTAAGCTTTATGTGACCCCATATGTAGGCATTGTGTAGCCCCTAAAATAGTCCTTAAATATCCCATAACTCAAACAAGCCCCTAGGTGTCTCCTTAGATGGTCCCTACCTAACCACATGGGTAGGTTCTATTTAACCCCCATAGGTAACCATTTAGTGGACACCACCAACTAGTTGCATTTTAGTATTATTTCCTAGGGTAGTTGCATTCAATGTGATAGGCACATTTTGTTGAACATGTATTCTATTTCGAACAATAATAGTGGTTTAGGCTATTGGTATAATAACATGAACGCTAGTTGAATAAGGGATGCTGTTTGTTGTCATTACAAGTTGATCTGGCCTTAGATAAGGGTAACAAGCCATAGAAATTGTAGTGGTTTTAGGATCAACAAGTTCAAACACCTTCATCCCATTAAAATATTTGAGATACAAATTTGAATCTAGAAATAAATGTGGTATAACATTGTACTAGATTGGATAAGAAGGAAAAGATACATTATTTGTATGACCTGGTACTATTGGTGTAATAGTTTGTTGCCAACTTGTTGGTTGGGTAATTAGTATTGTTTCATTCCTTGTAACAAGTTGTGTGAAATTCTTTTGCACATGTGCAACAAAGAACCTTTTAGAGTGCTAAAAACAATCCATCATGAAGTGGTCATTTTAATTTTCTTTGAATAATCAACAAAAATTTTAATCCACAAAAGGACAAAATTTGAAATTGTGACCAATTTGTTGACAATAATTATAGGTTATGATTTCAAGATTGATATTTTCCTTTTGAATTGGTATGTTCTGAAATACATGGCATGATTCTGTTTGGTTTGGATGACCTAACATTGTAAGACAATTAACTTTGATAAACAACAAGAAGTATTGCATGTGTTTCAATTAGTCTAAGATGAGGTAAAACAATTGGTTGGTTTGTGAGTTTCTTATAAAGATGTCGAAGTTATTTCATTTGATTCAAAAATTGAACACACTCCTATTCTATATCACCAATAAAAGGTTCGTTATTTGGGACATGTTCATTGCTTTGAACATCTTTGAATGGTTATACTAATAATGACAATTCATCCATTCTAGGAATATGATAGTTAGGAGTTACAAATCACTAGTGTTGTTGGGTAGATCTAGCTTCCTCAACATTATGAATAGGTTCATTTTTTCTCCATTAGGTTGCAAATTGATTTCTCATTGTTGGTTTGAAACTTGTGGTGTAAGTTGGTGGTTGAAAAGATGTACTTATGATTCCCTATTAACTTTTTGTTTCGTTAGTATTTATTGTTGATTTATAACTTCTTATTAGTATAGTGCATTTGTGTTGGGAACACCCACAGGTTGTGCTTCTTCAAGTTTATTTACTTATTTTTCCTATGTTGATACATTTTCTACTATAGGTTGTTGGGCAGTTAGTTCTAATTGCCTTTTAACACTTTTCATAAGCACCGTTGACATTTTTTTCTTTGAACCTATCTGTTACAAAAGTAGTGCTACATTACTTTGTTATTCAACAAGCTCTTCTTAGTGGTTAAAAATCAAAACTAACCCCCTTTATAGATTAAACTATAAAATAACAAAATCTTAACACAAAACAACTTCTATACATGAATGTTTTCTTAATATCACAAAACTTAAAAGCTTAAGTTTGCATGGATAGGCACATGTGAATGAAAAGTAGAAAACAATTTTAACAAAGTAATTCCTAACCATCTACAATTTAGGTGTCATCCAATTTGTTATAAAAAAATTTCCACCTTAGGTTTGAATCACCTAATGTGAGGTTAAATTAGTTTTAGCTACCTACCCCCTAGCGTGAAGGGTGCAAGGGTTAGTTTACTCCTTAAACTTTAATTGTATTCACCCCCCAACCAAGGGAGGGTTAAAAGGAACAATAATACTCCTACTAATTATCCCTTGGTGTGAATTGAGCATAAAGAAGCTAGACCTTTTAATATTACAATTTACAAATCTGAAACAAGATT
>Ga0116229_10016187_pt1 | contig 10046 bp, 13 predicted proteins | sample S1TSphgellanicum_3_FD_87313 | JGI IMG/M metagenome (GOLD analysis project Ga0116229, IMG submission 87313) | Host-associated microbial communities from peat moss isolated from Minnesota, USA - S1T2_Fc - Sphagnum magellanicum MG | ecosystem: Host-associated > Plants > Peat moss > Unclassified... | reverse complement strand
GTTCGTCAGCTTCGATTCGGATTCGAATGAAGTCGTGCGCAATTTGAGCTCGGTGGGAATCCGCCTGGCGCGCCACATCGAGAGCGGGATGCTGCGCATGATCTCGGCGCGCACCATCATCGGTAGCGCCGAGACGCTGCTGGTGAAGATCAAAGCGATGGCGCTCGCCCAGCGTGCGCGTTGCCTGGTCATCGATCCGGTGTCGACCTTGTCGAGGGCCGGGAATGAGTTGACGGCGCACGGCGTCGCGGAACGATTGATCGATTGGTGCAAGGCCGACCGCATCACCCTCCTCTGCACCAGTCTGCTCGACGACACCACGAATGACGAAAACGGCAGCACGCCGCTGCAGATCTCGACGCTGGCGGACACCTGGATCCACCTCAATTATCTGTTGCAATCCGGCGAACGCAACCGCGGGATTTCCATCATCAAGTCGCGCGGCATGTCGCATTCGAATCAGGTACGCGAACTCATCCTCGACCATGCGGGCATTACCCTGACGGACACCTATACGGCGGGCGGCGATGTGCTGATGGGCACGCTGCGCTGGGAGAAGGAGTCCGCGTTGCACGACGCCGACGTCATCGCCAAGGCCGAAGCCCAACTCAAGAGCTTGCGGCTGGACGCCGAGGAATCCGAATTGGAAGCGCGGCTCAAGAACGTGCAGACGGAACTCGCCGCGAAACAGGTGGAGAAATCGCTGCTGGCGCACACCGCGATGAATCGACACGGTGACCTGCGGCGCAGCCAGGAGCGCATCATGGAGCTGCGCAGCGCCGACGCGTCACTCCGCGCTCCGCCCCCGGTGAAGCGCAAATGAAACCACCCAAGCCGCCGGGGCCAATGAAGGCGCTGGCTACGGCGCTCCCCGTTTTCAAGTTTCGGCTCTATGCCGCCGAGGACACGCAAAATTCAACCCAGGCGTTTGCCAATATTTTAGCTATTTGCAAGGAGCATCTCGCCGATCGGTATGAGATCGAAGTCATCGATGTGCTGCGCCAGCCCAAACGCGCGCTGCAGGACGGCATCCGCATGACGCCGACCCTGGTCAAGCTCGCCCCGCTCCCGATGCGCACCATCGTCGGTACGCTCACTCAGACTCAACGCGTGATGACGGCGCTCGGGATCGAAGCCGCGGCTGCTTGAAAGCCGCATACCCCTTTAAAAAATACGTACCGATGTAGTACAGCTAGCCACGCGAAAATCTCACGAACAAGGCCTAATCTTCCAATTCGCTTTCCTCCGGTGCGTCCGTCGGGCTCGAGAAATCAAGATCGTAGCCGTCGGGGTCGCGGACATGGACTACCCACAGACCGTTCTCCACGGAAGGACGATTTCGCGGCTGTATTCCGCGTGATTTGAATTCACGATGCAGCGCGAGCGCGTCCCCGCAGGTGAAACTCACCGATGTTCCGGCGCCGAGCGTCTCACTTGGCCGGCGTCCCGGCATGAACTCCTGAAGCATGATGGCGGCCTCACCCAGCTCGAGCCGGCACCAACGAATCCTCCCTTCCGGTTCGTACTCCCCCGGCTGTTCAGGAATCCACCAGCGCGTCATATGGAATCCGAGTCCTTCAATATAAAAACGCAGCGAGGCTTCCATATTGGTCACGCGGAAGAAGGGCACGGCCTGCTTGACGTTGGCGCTTGGAATGGATGCAAATGTCATTGTTCTAGACTACCCGGCTGGGGGCTTCGTTTGCTATCCAAGCCGCTGTATCAATCAGCCGGCGGAATTTCTCTCGGTGTCTCGATCGCAGGTTGATGCCGCTCGAGAGTGCTTCGCTGCGAGGTGACGCCGCCAGGTGCGCCTCAGCCCCGCGTCGCCACCCGCAGCCGCTCGATCGTGCGCTTGTGAATCTGGCAGATTCGCGATTCGCTGACATCGAGCGTCGCGCCGATTTCGCGCATCAGATATTCCTCGCCGTAGTACAGCAAGAGAATCTCCCGCTCGTGCTCCGGCAACGCATCGATGGCGGTCGTCATCGCATGCCATACCTCTTCGCGCTCCACCGCCTCGGCCGGACCCGGGTTGTCGTCGGCGGGCTCCGCCCAAGACCGGCCGTCCTCCTCCACGGGCAGCGGCTCATCCAGGCTGACCTGCACCGAGACGCTGAAGTCCCGCATGTCGCGATGATATTGCTCGAGGGTGATCCCCGCCGCCACGGCGATGGCGGCGGCCGTGGGCGAATCGCCGGTCAGCAGTTCCAGGCGCCGCCGGGCCGCTTCGATGTCCCGCAGGCGCCGGCGCAGCGAGCGCGGACTCCAATCCGAGCGCCGGGCGGCATCCAAAATGGCGCCGCGAATGCGGCGCATCGCGAAGGTCACGAAAGATGAACCCTTGCGGCTCTCGTAACGCTGCACCGCTTCGAGCAACCCCACCATCCCGCTCTGGATGAGATCGTCGAGGTCGATATTGTCCGGCATGCTCTTGCGCATGCGTTGAGCGATACGTCGCACGAGATCGGTGTGGCGCAGCACCAGCGCCGCGTTCGCCTCGGCGCGCAGTAACCGATCGCTGGGCTCGGCCTCGACCATAAGGGGCTCGGTACCGACCCTGCGGGGCTTGGCGCCCACCCTGCGGGGCTCGGTGTCGCTGACGATGGAATCGAGGTGCATCACGACGGCTGGACCGACTCCGTTCGCCGCCCGACCCGCGCGCAATTGCGTCCGCGCCGCTTGGCCTTTAGGAGCGCCGCGTCGGCCATGCCGATCAGCGACTGCGCGGACTCCGAGACGCTCCGCGCCCACTCGGCAATGCCGATGCTCACCGTGCAACCGATGTTCACCGGGCAGCCTCTCGATTTAGTCGACGTCTCCACCCGCAGCGCCGACACCGCGTCGTTCAGGCGCCGCGCGAGGCGTTCGCCGCTGCTCACCGACATGTTCGTCAGCACCAAGAGAAACTTGTCTGCCGCCCAGCGTCCAATCTCATCCCCGGCGCGCAGGCTGCCGCGCAGTGCGCGCAGCACCATCTTCAGCACCGCGTCGCCGACCAGCGTGCCGTAGCCTTCGTTGATCCGCCTGAAATAGTCGATGTCGATCATGAGCACCAAGAACGGCGCCGCGCCGGCGAGCGCCGCCGCGTTCGCCCGCTCGACCAACGCCTCGAGGCCGGCGCGGTTCCAGACGTGCAGCAGCGGGTCGAGCAAGGATTCGCGTCGCGGCGCTTCGAGCGTCGACAGCGGTACTTGTTGGGTGACGGCTTCACCAGTCGCAAGCGCCGAGGTCACGCCCGCGCCGTCGTCCATCACGGGCATACCCTGAGTCATCGCGGGCATGCCGTCCGCCAGTGCGGACACGCCCTCCGCCATCACGGCCGTGCCCTGCGCAATTTGCCCGCGCCGCGCGCGGCGGGCAGCGCCAGTTGGCGCAATTCAGCACCGCCGGAGGCGTGTAACTCAGCACCACTCTGGTGCCGTTCACCCTCGCTCGACGGGCATAATTCGCCGGCGGTCGCCTGCGGAGCAGCAACCCGCGGTGCGGTCAACCCCCGCCGAGTGCTCGCGATCCGCCGTTCGCCCGATATCCGTCGATCACCGCCGGTGCGGCGGTCGCCCGCGGCGCGCCGATCGGTCGGGACTTCGGGGACCTTCAGGTCCTCGAACCACCAGCCGTGCTCGCAGTCGTACGAGAGGTCGAGCACGTCATCGAGCCACCACCCCTGGGCGCGGTCGTATTCCCACACGCCGGCGCAGTAGACCGCGGCCTTTTCATCGAGGAAGTACACGTCGATCGCCACGGTCGGCTGCGCGTTGGGTTTCGCGGCATGCACGCGCGCGATGGCGAAGAAGATCCGGTCGGCATCGCCGTAGGCACGCCATTCGAATTCCGGCCGCAGGTTGCGCGCGCAGTGCTCGAGGCGGCTCGGTAATTCGCCGACGGACCAGATGCGGGCGGCCCAGCGTGGGGGAAGGAAGCGGGAGCCCAGTAAATCATCCAGGCAAGCGCCTGGGCCGGGGCCGTCAGCGGAAATAATCGAAGGCATCATGCGGGGAACTTTCCTTGCAAATAGCGGGCCCTCAAGGCCCGGTCGTTGGTCATGGTGGTCACGGAATCGTCGGTGTCGGGAGACTTGGTGCGCCACGACCCGGTGGCACCGAGTCCGTTCGCCGGCAGGCCGCGCACGATGTGCTCGACCTCGCCGGCCGGCACCGGCTCGCTGAAGAAGCGGCCCTGGGCGCTGTCGAATCCGGCGCTGCGCACGAACTCGAGCATTTGCCGGGTTTCAACGCCCTCGGCGCACACCGAGAGGCGCAGCGCATGGGCGAGCTTGGCGATCGCCTTGACGACGACGCGCGCCTCGCGTTCGCGCGCCACGTCGGCAATCAGCGAGTGATCGACTTTGACTTCGGAGAACGGCATCCGATAGAGCTCGGTGAGCGCGGAGTTGCCGGTGCCGAAATTATCGAGCGACAGCCCGACGCCGAGAATTCGCAGGCGCGTGAACACATCGAGCACGAGGTCGTGGTCCTGCACGCTCAAGGAATCGGTCACATCGAAGATCAATTGCTGCGCCGGAAAATCGTTCTCCTTGAGCAGCACCGACAGGCGCTCGGGAAATTCCCGGTCCTCCACCAGCCGCGTGCTCAAGTTGATGACGATGTCGAGCGGCAGATCGCGGGTGCGCCATTGCCCCGCTTGGCGCACCGCTTCGGTCATCACGAAATCGGTGAGCTGCGACATGAGGCCGTGCTCCTCGATCGCGCCGAGGAAATGCCGCGGCTGCAACAGCCCGCGCCGCGGATGCATCCAGCGGATCAGCGCCTCGACCCCCTGCACCTTGAGCTCGGTCTCGCCGATGATCAATTTCGGCTGATAGTGAATCGTCAATTCGTGTTCGGCGATCGCGCGCTTCAGTTCCTCGCGCAAAATCGGCGGCGAGATCGACAGTTGCGGGGCGAGCAGTTTCTCCATCGCGTTCGGGTCTAAATCCCGCGGTAGCGCATCGAGCACGGGCAGGCCGCGCGACTCCGCCGTGCGCTTGGCGCTCGCGAGCACCCGAGCACCCACCGACCCCAAGAGCAGGGTCACCGGCCGCACGTCGTGCGCGCTCAACACATCGAGCACGCCGAGAAAACTGGTTTCGATGCCATCGACCCCGAGTACCGCGATGGTCGGGCGTCGTATGTCCAAGATTTCATTGAGGTTATCGAGAGATTCGCTGGCGACGTACTCGCAGCCCAAGCGGTCGGCAACGGCACACAGGAGGGCTTTGGAGTCCGGGTCCGACTCCAGAATGAGCATCAGATCGCTCGATTTATGCATAAGCCTCAACCGCCTCCCTGCCAAGCGTCATTGCCTAGCAGGATATGCCGTTATTAGCGCTTATATCGATTATATCGTTCTGAGAGATGAGTCGCAAATCCCGCAAGCGGACTGAACTGATCCAGCGAACCCAGGGAGCCAGGGCTGGTGCGTCGGAGCCGCCCTATTTATTCCACGGCTTGATCCGCCGCGACGGAGTGCTGTCGAGCATGGCGTCCTGGCGACGCGCCTCGCGCACGGAACTGATCGCTGCCCTCCTCGACGCCGAGGAACGCGAGCTCCTGATACGTGCGTGCGTGCTGCTCGAACGCCTCGACAAGGCGCTAAGGTATGCGACGAACGATTACCAAGAGCCGTCTTGCGCGCGTCAACGCCGCGCGAAACGCTTGATCACCAGCGACGACATCGCGCCAAGGTGCAGAAGAAGTTAGGGCGTGCGGTTCGGTGTTCGCATGTTCAACGCGCATCTGAGCACGAAATTCAGCCCCATTAATTAATGGCGGCCCAGGCCTTCGGCTACATAGGTCTGAACGAGGGAGTTGAGACTCACCCCTTCGGCGGATGCGCGCGACGTCAATCGACTGTGCAATGTGCGAGGCAGCCGCAATACAAACTTAGCGGGCTCCGCCGCGCCATTGGGTCCTGGAATCGGTTTTTGGTCCTCGATCATGGATTCCATCCATGCTTGAAAGGCTTCGCGGCCGTGTGCGATCGCTTGCTCGACCGTCTCGCCATCGGAGATACATCCCGGGAGATCCGGAAAGGTAATTGCGAAACCACCGCCCTCTTCTTCCGGTAACGGATCGACGTTGAACGGATATCTTTCGAACACTGGCATGTCGCTCATGGCGTACCTCGAATCTCATCGATCATGTCGATGAAGTGACGAATGGTATCATTCAGTAAATAAAGGCCCTATCAGTTGACTGTTCACGCTTGAAACGCTCCCTAAGCTGGCCGACTTACTGAAGACTCCGGCACGGCCCCTGCCCTCGTGGTCATTAACAAGGCACCCTATCGGGTGATTACTGAAATCTATCCGCAATTGTTTCTCCTGCGCGCCGCGCGACCGCCGCCGAAAACCGGTTTCACCTATCTCCTGCGGCGCGACGAGGGTAATGTCCTGTTCACGACCAAGGCCAGCGCGCAAGAAGACCTTGGCGCGCTCGACGCCATCGGCGGCGTCCAGCATTTCCTGCTGGGCGACCGGCACCAAGCTCTGCCCGCGACCGTAAAGCTCGCGCAGCGCTTCGGGACGGTATTGTCCGCCAGCGCCATCGAAGCAAAAGTCTTGGGGGCGGAGGGTGTCGAAATCGGCCGGCAGTTCGAATACCGGCGGCAAACCCTCGGGACTGATCTCGAACTCCTGCCGACGCCGGGTCATACGCGCGGGGCATTTTCCTATCTCTGGACACCGGGGAAACGTCGCTTCTTGTTCATCGGCGACACGCTCGTCCCGGTCGACGGCGGCTGGCGTTACTGGGTCACGAAACCCAATATTCGAGCGTTTCGCGAAACCATCGGGTTCCTGCGCGGGATCGAGTTCGACGTGATTTTGTCGAATTCGTTTGCGGCGACTCCCGCCGCCTGGCTGGAGGTCGACACCAGGGCGCGACAGCGTCTGTTCGACGCCATCGATATTCGCTAGCCGGCAAGGAGCAGCGAGCCAATTCCGTGCTGCAATCGCGAGCAGCGATCACGCCGCGCCCAAAGGTCACTTCTTGGGCAGCTACTTTAGACCCCGCGCAGTGGTCGTATGTACGCTAAAAGGTCGGCATCCGGACGAGCGCCATCTGCCGCGCACCAGCCTTCGGCATCGGGGAGCACTCCAAAATGCACGACTACCTTACCGTCTCGAGGCGCTGCACGTGTCAGCCCAGCGGTGCCCACGTGAAATCCGGCTGCCTGTCCGCGTTGGAGCGCTGCGCCAAGGGTCACGAGCCGCTCCGCCCCCGCGGCGCGAAGCCGACGGGCTTCGGCGCGACAGACTTCATATCCGCCGGGAGGCGAGGTCAATGCAGCGAGTGGAAGTTTCGGCTCGTGCATCTCAACATCGCCCATTTGGACGGCCCACAATTGAGTCGAGATTCCGGCTAAATCCGCCGGGTCTGTGATTTCCTCGTGTCGCAGCAATTCTGCCCATGCCCCCGCGGGGGTATCGGCAAAATATTGTACGGGACCCTCTCCCACACCATGCCAGCGGGCCGGTCGTTGTCTCGACGCGCCGCTTACGGTCCACAGAAACGGAAATCGCGAATCGCAGACCCGAAATACGATCACGACAACAAACATCCACGCCAAGGTGCAAATGCCAATTAAGTGGCACCGAGGTGCTGCAGGGACTCGGCGGCTGCGAGGACAGAGCGTGCGGGCTCATCGCTCGGAGTCCAACGGCGAGACAACACTTGGCGGGCGGTTCGTCCGTTGAAAACTGAGCGCGGGCGCTCAAACCAACGACGCACCCCAAAGTCGTTGTAGGTTCCCTCGAGGGCAGCAATGACAGAGGTGAGGAAATGAGCCCGATCCGCAACTGCGTCCGGCGTGTCGCGATCACCGCTCTGGTATCGCTGCAAACTGGCCGCCGAGATATCGAGCAACTCGATGAGTAACTCATGGCCCAGCGTCGAGTCTAGTTTGGCGAGCTCCGCTTCAGGTACAGGGGATTCATCCAGCGCTAGTAGCGCCGCATCAAGATACCGCACGAACTCATCGCGCGAGGGCGCGGCCGTGAGCTGCGCAGCGAGGTCGCACGCTAGCCCGCGCTTTGAGAGTATTCGCGCTACGCGACGAACAACATCCGAACTCAGCTCCTGAATTGGCTCATCCAGAAGCCCCATTGCATCGGCACGCCGCAGAAAGCGTGTCGCCCGGGGATATAGCTGCTCCTCTTCAAAAGGAGGAAGAACGGCGGTAATATGGATATTTGACACCATCCAAATTATATCCGTTTGGTCGGATGCCATCAATTCAACTTTAGATCACACCATCCGCCAACCGGGGCGAGGGGTCAGCCCGGCATTGTATTTTTTTAGACTACCAAGGCTGACCGTAGTATTAAAATGACCCCATCGCCTGTGCGCAAACGCCCTCAGCCGCCGGTCTTTGTTTACTCAGCAAAAATAGCCCACGATGGTTTCGCGATTCCGCTCAGAATTTCGGACTGGCTTTGCCACAACGGGAGGCGCATGGACGTCGCGAGTCCGACCGTGGTTACGCAGGAATAATTTAGCGGCCGCCACGGCGATTGGGCGGAAGAAATTCTTGGAAGTGGTTTGCTGCAGGCGCCGGAACTGGTACTTGCCCAAGCGACGAACACATTGCGTCGCCTGGACCTCGGCTATCAGCGGTTATCTGCGATCTCTTTCAGCGCTTCCTGCAGCAGCTTCTCCTTGACGCCGCGCCGCTTAAGCGCATCGGCCAACCGCTGGGCCGTGATTTGGTCGAATCGCGCCTCGTCGCGGCGCAGCCCATCACTGATATAACTCTTCAATAGCGTTTGATAGGCGGTAAAGCCCCGTACCGGGGCAACGGCCTTCAGCGACTCGACGACATCCGTCGGAATCCGCATCGTAATTGTCGTACTCGGGCGGTCCTTTTTCAGGCGCCCCTTCAATCGTTCATTGAGCATATAAAGCCTCCTCTGCCGAAGAAGTGCGCCGTGCTGAAATGATCCGAATGAATTCCGCATCGACCTCGATATGCACGACTATCAGCAGCCTACCAGCATCGCTGAAGCCAATCGCAGCATCTCTTTGTTCCTCATTCCGACTCGCATCTTGTAAAACAAATAGGGGATCATCGAACACGGTGACAGCCTCCTTGAAGGATATGCCGTGCTTGAGCTCGTTCTCCGTCGCTTTAACTTCGTCCCAGCAAAAGGTGCTGCCCGCGTGTGCGAAGACGCGGTCCATTAGCAAGACCGTACCACGATGTATTTACATTGTAAATACCGATACCCCAACGTACGGCCATCCTCCCACCGGCTCGCCTCCCACTGCAGCACCGCATCGCCGTCCATGGGGGCGCTGAGCCAGGGGTAGGATTCGGACTTGACCTTCAAATGCGCGGCTCGCAGGGCATGCAGCAATTTGCGGCAGCCTTAATGGATGATCAACTTGGATAATCTGCTCGATGATCAAGAAATGAAGGAACGAGCGCGGCATAAACCTGATCGGAGACGCCACCCGCAACAGCGACTGTTTCGCCTTTGTAGACTACTAAGGCTGACCGTAGTATTAATTACTTAGGTGAGCCTTAGCATGGCGATTCGCTGTCAAATCGCTGACATCACGTTCATGACCGTGGCTTGAAAATACCTTTGATGCAGGTGAGTGAACCTGGGCGTACTGCGATTTGAGTATGGGTTCGTTCATAGAAACCGCTACCTGTATAAACAGGCTTGCCCTCGCGAGTATATGCCAGGCCCCAACCAGTCGTAATCGCTGTCGCTCTGGATGAGATCGAGGTCGCCTGCTAAAGCTTGTTCGCCAATCTTTCGATCGCAACCGTGATAGCCCAGAACGAAAGACGTAAGAAGACGGCTCAAGTGTTGTGGCTGAGATCACGCATCTTCGAGGGGCCATACTCGGGGGCGACCTTGCCTTCTTCTGTGTACAGACCCATACGGACGAGCGCATTCCGCGCTGCCGATGGACTCGCAGTGTTCGCGGTCGTTTGGCGTTCGATGGCCTCTTTGACGGCTTTTCTCTGTTGATCGTTCATGAGTCGTAATCTACCACTGGTACCAAACGCCGGTCCCGTATTTGGCAATTCTG
>Ga0116229_10016186_pt1 | contig 10047 bp, 2 predicted proteins | sample S1TSphgellanicum_3_FD_87313 | JGI IMG/M metagenome (GOLD analysis project Ga0116229, IMG submission 87313) | Host-associated microbial communities from peat moss isolated from Minnesota, USA - S1T2_Fc - Sphagnum magellanicum MG | ecosystem: Host-associated > Plants > Peat moss > Unclassified... | reverse complement strand
TTTGTTTGCTTTTCTTGCTCCTGCCTTATCCATTGACTGATGTTTTGTCACCTCGTGTGATAAAGTCGTTCCACATGATACATATGCTCCTTCTCACCAGGATTGTTCAAATGTTTTTTTATTGGTCTCTGAGAAACATATGTATATATTATCATCTGGGCAGAAGCCTAAAGAGAAATATTTTGATGATTCCCAAACCTGTTATGACCAACCTAAACAAATTTGGGGAATACATGGATCAAAGTGTACATAGTTGAGTTATTTAGTATTTGCAAAATTAAATCTCACATTACATATAGTAAAGGACGTCGTGAAGCATCATTTCATCCATCTGTCTCATCATTCATTTGTCCATCTGTCCGGTCATCCATTCGTCCCATCAAGATTTGTTTCTTTCGACAAGGCAGAGAAAGAGTGGAATACAGAAGGTCTCCACAACTATCATTTGTTCTTAAGTACTGCCCAGTTTTTGTACTATATGATGAGAAAAAGAATAACATCAAGAGACATGATAGGTTGTAAAGCCTGTACAGGATCTGTGACTTTGAGCTCATTGTGAGTATCTCAGTTGCTCCTTACCGAGGGGTTTTTTTTTATTTTTTATTTTTTTTAAAGATTTATAAATTTATTTTAATAATAATTTTGTGGTTTCGAAATTTGGAGATTTTTTTCCATTTTTAGCATGAAACTTTCGAATTTACTCTCTATAACGAAAAATTTCAATTTTTTATAATTTTTTTTTGTAACCACAGTGTGAGAATTGGGCCAAAAAAAAGAAATTGTTGTTGCTCCTTACTCTTTGATGATGCAGGGGTTTTCTTTTTCTTTTTCTCAATTTTGTGATGTAGTCACATTGGCAATCATCCACAAGAGGAATTGGCAAAATTTGGCTACAAGTCAACGTGTCATTGAAGTGGAGATCACCACAGGGAACAATGTCGACAAACATGTGTTCATATCCCGCATCATCATGTCCCCCTCCGGGACTAATTGGCCATTTGTTTTACATCGTCATCAATTTCCTATTCAAGTGACATTTGTGATCATAATCAACAAGAATCAAAGTGAGCAATGAACAACGTTGGGATATTTTTGCCATCTCTAATCTATTCCCATGGTTAGCTATATGTTGTTATCTCACAGGTCACAAGTAGTGCAAACATCAAGATTTTCAGCGACTAGGGTCTTGATGGACACATGCGAAATGTTCTATATAAAGAGGTTTTGGAACTATTGTTTGTAATTGTAATTTTGTAATATGTACCGTCAAATACACACACACACCTGTGCATTAGGCACAGGGTTCAAACTAAAACAATATAAAACACAACAGACATTGTGTTTGATTGATTACATTATTTAAACTATTATACAAAGCTTTTTGGTAAGTCAGATCATCAAAAATCCATTTATAGAGTTGGTAAATTATGTTATCCTGTCACGATTTTAATGTTAATTATTTTTATGTGAATTGGCCATTCACATCTCTTATGTAATATTTTATTGGTTATTATGACAGTTTCTATGCACATCATGCAGAGGGCAAATCATTGTGTAGTAATTGTCAAGCTTCTATTTGAGCTAATGGGACCCTTGATGTGGTGGGAACCCAATTATATGAACTAAGTAATTTGGAACTTATTTTTTAATCATATGTAAATGCTAGTGATGCGACCACCTGAGCATGTCACATTACTTGGTGGGTCCCATAACAACCTTAAAAATTTAAAACTGTCATTGAATATTTACACATCATTAAAGAATTTCTTGCTTGATTTGGGGGGGTCATTAAACAGTTATATATATTTCACAACCATCATTACATGACAATTAAACATTTCCATATTAATAATGGATGAAAATAATCAATTGAAACTAAAAGAAAATATTTTTCATTCGGTTTTATTTCATCCATGAGTCATTTGCTTGACTAATGTATGACTTCTACTAAGTACACATAGGAAATGAAGTTGTATTATATGACACGAGTCATTGATAGAGCCATGGAGGACACCTAGTCATTTATTGACTAGTTGTAAAAGATAGATTTTTTCTAGCACATAACAATATAGACGAATATAAAAAATAACAATAATTTTGCAAGTTTTATTCAAACTTGTTTGAATCTTGTGGCCACTAGTTGGTCCTCCTTGCACTCTCCATGTTGAGTTAAGTTTGAAATTAATATTTTAGTTTGAAATTAATTAAATACATGTTTCTATTTCTTTGCAAAACAACTATGTCATTTTCAACAAATTTTTACATTTTGTCAAAACCTTTTGCTTCATGGCTAAACTTTACATCTTAGTAAAACCTTTACATTTTTTAGCTATATCTATAATTCTCAACAAAACCTCTATGTTTTATAGCTAAACATCCACTTATCAACAAAATTTATATTTCTTCATGTTTAAATTATTAACCTAAGTCTACCAATGTTAAATTCAGCTAATTTAATTTAACATATGATACTTAGATTAAGTTAAACCTAACCTTTGCAAACTAAAAGAAACCTAAGCTAACCAAGCCTAAACCTAATTAAACTAACCATGGTTAAATTGATTATAGTTAAACTAATTATTGCAAAATTTATAATGGTTAAAGTTTTGGATGGCTAAATTAACCATTGCTAAAATAACTCTATATGGCAAAATTAATAATGATTAAACTAATTATTGCTTAATGAACCATAAGTCATGAATAAATTATTTGCGGCTAAATAAATTATGGTTAACAACATAATTGTCACTAAATTAACCATGGTTAATTGAATTGTGGTTAAATGAATCATGGCTAAAATAGTTGCGGTTAAACCAATCATGGCTCAACTAATTATAAATAAGTTAATTACAACTAAACTATTTATGGTTAATCTAAAAGGTCAAACTAACTATGACTAAATTAGACATGATTGAATTATTTGTGGTTGATTGAACCATGGCTAACTAATTTATGGTTAAATGGTACATAATTAAACAAACCATGGCCAAATTAAGCTAATTAAAAATTTTGTTAAATTAATTTAAATTAAATTAACCATGGTTAACTAATTGTGACTCAATGAACCATGATTGTCATTGTGGCTCAATGAAGTCAAAAGTGTAATTACACTCCCATGTCATAAAAAATCCTTTGTTGTTTTATGGATATGGGAACTAACACCTTGGGTTAAAAGGTAGAGATCACAAAGGCTTTTGAAAGGGTTTACTTAAATAATCAATTAACCTCATTATAATCTCAAACTAATTAGTCTAAAAATTTGATTATTTAGCTTTCTATTTGATTTTAGAACTTTTTCAATTTTGAATTGCATTACATCACTACTATAAAATGTGGGTGCAATTCATTAGTTCCCATTCATTAGACTAATGAATCCATTGTTTTTTCACTGGTCCCCATTCACTACAACTAGTGAATTCACTCAAAGTCCAATGAAATCACTTGGCGCATAGGGACACTTTTTGTTATAGTGCATGCATACATCATGGAAATCCTTCACTGTGTCTTCAATCAAATGGCACTATTTAACCAAAACTTTTAAATCCTACATGAAACAATTAGAAATTATATTAACTTAGTATTAAAAAATGATTTCCAAGATAAATTTAATTTTATAAACACCTAATCCAAAAAGTTCGAAAACAAATCATAAATTCAAAAAAACAACCTTTGTGTGGTTACAATCCCAAAATTGATTTCACATTTTGGCAAAAAAATTGTACTAAAAGAAAAAACATTGTACCTAATGCCAATATATGAACCATACAAATTTAAGCTATGTATAGTATAATTAATTTAAACTTAAGTAAATATGTTATCATAGTTAACCTATGTTTATTAGCTTAAGTATATTAAAAGTAATAGCATAAATATACTAGCCAAAGCTACCTATCATTGTGCCAAAATGTGGCATCCACATGATTAAAACAATTTGCAACTATTGTCTAAACCTAATCATACAATCATATGTACCATGTGACAACCATTTTCACAACTACATTCATGGTTTCAATTAAATGATTGTAGTCATTTTGTCAAATTTACTTAAGTGATTACATAATTTACTACATATTACCAATTTTTTTTAAATTCAAATGAGGGGGCCTCTAATTTAGCCCTTTAAAATGAAGTAAATTAATTTAATTTAGTACAGCCAAAACCATTTAATTGAATATTAAGTGCCCTAAATAAACTTGGGCTTTGCATTATTTTACAATCCCAATGATGATCACCCTTTCCTCCTTTTCTTATGTTTTCATATGATTTCGAATAATTCATCATTATTTGTGTCAATTTCAAAAACAAAAAAAGCAGAATTTACATAAATATCATGAAAAAAACACACGTTAATCTGTATTTTCATCATGTATCCATGTTGATGCTAAGGGGAAAAGAGTGAGGTAGGTATTAGTTTTAAATATTGATGGTGGAAGAAGGGAAAATTTTGGAAAGATGGAATCAACATTTGAATGATAAAAAACTAAAGTCTTATTTGTGTCCAACTTAAATTGACTTCAATTATAGTTATCACTATAAAATAAAAATATGAATTCTAGGTTTTGCCAAGGCTAAGCTTAAGAATAATGTAAGTTATGTTAAATTAACCATGATGAAATATAAGTTTTGCTAATAAGTGGATGTTTAGTTAGAAGAAATAGAGGTTTTGTTGATATATATATAGCTAAAAATGTAAAGGTTTTGTCAAAACATATGGTTTAGCCATGAAGTAAAAAGGTTTTACCAAAACAAAAGGTTTATCCATAATAGAATAACCATTTTGCAAAGAAGGAAAGATTAAAAAATTGCAAAAGTTTTGCCAAAGGTAGAGGTGTACCCATGAAATAAAGAGGTTTTGCAAGGAAATGGAGGCTTAGCTAAAAACTAAAGAAGTTTTGTCAAGAAGTAAAGGTTTTGCCAAGATTTAGAAGTTTAGTCAAGAATATATAGGTTTTGCCAAGAAGTAAAGGTTTAGCCAAAAAGTAAAGAGGTCTTGTAAACTAAAGGTTTAATTAAAAAGTGGAGGTTTAGCCATGAAGTGAAAAGGTTTTGCTAAGTGGTAGAAGTTTAGCCATGAAGTCACAATTGTTAAAACTGATGTCACGCACTGAAATTGCGTCCATTTGTCCTAACATGTTTAAACAAATATACACATTCAAATGCCAATCATTTTTATCGATGACCAAAAACTTTGAGTCAAATTAATTTTAGTAACAAAAAGCAACTGAAATTTTTTTGTCACACAAGTTTCATGTCACTAACACTACTAGAAATTTTGTCTTTTGCAACTTGTCTTATGCAACTAAAAAATCTCACATGCAACTATTTTGGAGTTGCATGCAACATGTGCAATTGCATGCGACATTTTTTAGTTGCATAAGACAAGTTGCAAAAGACAAAATTTCTAGTAGTGTAAAGAAGGTGATTAAAAATTTTCAATCGCCAACTTTCAGTCATTAAATTAGGTTTGCCCAAATTTTTCGAATCCGCCCAAAAAAATTTAAGTGTTTAATTGATAATGACCATTAATTTAATGATTGAAAAAATGAATTATTGCCAATAAAAAAAATTTATTGACCAAATTATTCTGGGCAATGCTTGAAAAATTCTATCACCAATTTTTGGTCCCTTTCAACTACCATTCTAGGCAACCAAAATTTTTCAATTACCCTTGGTTGCAAACTTCATGACCAAAAATTTGGCCACCCAATTTTTCAAGCAATGCCCAAAAACATTTCAATCACCTTCTGAAGATTTTTAACCATTCGATGGACCATGGTTTAATCTCCAGCATTGATCTAGTAATTGAATTTGTTTAGTTTTTGCCCAAAAACATTTCGGTCATTATTATAAAAAAATCAATTGCTATGAAAATTGTTTTTAGTCATCATAATAGTGTGGCAACCAAAAGTTGTTTCAATTACAACTTGCCACATGGTTTAGGGTGACCGAATGACAAGATTTTTAGTCACCCATTATTATATTATGGGTCATTCAACTTTGTTTTGACCTAGGTTAACCTTATATTGATGTGACGTTGGGTTGCATTTACATGCAAATTCGTTCGACACGTTGTAATGAATGCATGGACGTAATGACAACCCTACATGAAATAAAAAAGTTTTGCTAAGAGGTAAAGGCATAGTCATGAAGTAGAAAGGTTTTGTCAAGAGGTTAAGGTTTAGCAATGAAGAAAAGAGGTTTTGCTAAGAAATAGAATTATAGTTAAGAATATGCAAAGGTTTTGCCAATAGGTAGAACTTTTGCAATGAATTAAAAATGTGTTGCCAAAAAATAAAAGTTTAACCATGAAGTAAAAAGGTTTTGTTAAAAGGTAAAATCTTAGTTGCACAAATAAAAAGTTTTTGCCCAAAAGGTAAAATTTTAGCCAAAAATTTGGAAAGGTTCGCCAAAAAATAACAGTTTATTTAAGAACTAAAGAGGTTTTGTCGAAAGATGAAAGTTTAGATAAGAAGTCAAAATTTGCAAAAAGGTGAAAGTTTAACTAATAAATAAAGAGAATTTGTCAATGGCTAAAAGGTTAGCCAAGAAGACATTAAGGTCTTGCTAATAGTTAGAAGTTTACCCATGGAGTATAAAGGTTTTGCCAAGAAATAAAGGTTCATCCATGAAGTAGAAAGGTTTCGGTAAGAAGTAGAAGTTCATCCATGAAGGAAATTTTTTTTGCCAAAAGGCAAAGGTTTAACCATGAAACATAAAGGTTTTGTCAAGAGGTACATGTAGTTTAATCATGAAGTAAAAAGGCTTTACCAAGAAGGAGAGGTTTAACCATGAAGGAAAAAGGTTTTACCAAGACATACAAGTTTAACCATGAAGTACAAAAGGGTTTTGCCAAGAGATAAAGGTTTAGCCATGAAAGGTGTTGTTAAGAGGTAGAGATTTAACCATCAACGAGAAGGGTTTTGCTAGGACGTAAAAGTTTAACCATGAAGTAAAAAGGTTTTGACAAAAGGTAAAGGTTTAGCCATGAAGCAGAAAGATTGCCAAGAAATAGAAGTTTAGCCATGAAAATATAAAAGTGTTGCTTACAGGTGGAAATTTAACCATGAAGCAAAAAGGTTTTGCCAAGAAATAAATGTTTAGCCATGAACAAAAGAAATTTTTGCCAAGAGACAGAGGTTTAGTTTAAAAATAGAAAGGTTTTACCAAAAAGTAAAGGTTTAGCCAAAAATTGCAGAGATTTTGCCAATGGGTGGAGGTTTAATCAAGAAATAAAAATTTAACCATGAAGTATAGAAGTTTTATTAAAAAATAAAGGTTTAGCCAAAACAAAATACAATGTAGGAAGGTAAAAATAATAGAGGGATAAACATGTGAAGTATAATTTATATGGAATTGGGGTTCATTTGACTTGAAGGTGAAAACCCAAAGAACCAAGGTAGGTAGTGTGTTCCCAAGTGCTACCTTTCCCAATCAAGTGCTAGCTCTCCCAATCTAGGTCATGGGCTCTTTCTTGAGTGGACTAAGCTACAAAGGCTCTTTTCTAAGCTACCTATACATTTTCTTCCTTGCATAGGCTTTAAACTAGGATGGCTTTTTCCTTTTAGTTGTCTAGGCTTTTTTATATGATGCCTAGACTCTTTCCTAAATTGCTTAGTTCTTTTTATAAGTTACCTAAATTGGCTCCTAGTAGGATGCTAAAGCTTTTTCCTAGGCTATTTAAACTTTTTTGAAATGTGCTTTTTCCTCAACATTGTAAGGTGCCTAGAGTTTATCCTAGACTACTTAGGATATTTCATAAGTTGCATGGGTTCTTTAGCACATTGGTTGCCCATGCTTTTTCATAAACATCTTGAGGTTTTTCTTTAAGTTGCCTAAGCTTCTTGATAGGCATCTTGGGGTTTTTCCTAAGTTGCCCATGCTTTTTCATAGGATTTTGAGCTTTTTTCTTAGGTTGCTCAAGCTTTTTAACATGTTATTTGAGTTTTTTTCCTAGCTACTAAGACTTTTTCACAAGGTGCTTGGGCTTTTTCCTAAGGTGATTAAAGTTTTTCTTAAATGTTTAAGGGTTTTTATAGGTTACCTTGGCTCTTTCTCATGTTGCTTAAACATTTTCATAGTTTACTTGGGTTCTTTCCTAGGGTGCTTGGGCTTCTTCAAAGGTTATCTAACTTTTTGCATAGGTTGCCTAGGCCCTTTCCTAGGATGCTTAGGTTTTTATAACATGCCCAGACTTTTTCATAGACTACTTGAGTTTTTTCCTAAGGTACTTACCCTATTTTAGACCTTTTTCATAAGATGCATGGGTTTTTTAATAAGTTGAGTAGGCTTACATTAAGGTTCCTAGGGTTTTTCATAGGCTTCATGGGTATTTTCTTAGGCCTTTGTTTAGAGATTTTTATAGGTTGCTTGGTGAGTTCCTAGGGCACATTTTGCTATCAAGAGGCTAGGGTTCTTTGCCTTTGGGCTCCGTATAGGCTTCCCATCTAGCAAAGACCTTTGAACATAGCATGACTCTTTTGCTTTATGAGTCATTGAGCTTTCTTAACATATGTAGGTGGTTTAGGCTTCTTGGGCATGGGCTTGGGTTTCTTAGGCTAGATATGACCTTGTGTAGGTTTTTATGGTAAGGCTTAGTCTTCTTGGACATAGGGCCAAGATGATTCCTCCCTCCTTGGCATGGGCTTGGGCTTCTTGGATAGGGAATGGACTTGTCTAAGTCTTTTTAGTGAGGTCTCATGCTTTTTGAATATAGGGTAAAAGCAATTGCGGCTTCTTAAGTGTGGGCTTGGGCTTCTTTAATTGAGGAGGGGTTTGTCCAAGTCTTTTGGTGAGATCTCAAGCTTCTTGAACATGGGCTTGGACTTTTTAAACATAGACAGGACATTGTCCTCAAGCTCTTGGATAGGAGGATGGGCAACCATGAATCTCTTGAACTCAAGAGGCTCATTGCTTCTTTGTAAGGGGCTATGTCAATTCTAGCACTTTACACTTGGGCCAGAACTTTCTAAACATATGCATCAAGGTGGCCCAAGCCTCTTGGGTATGGGCTTCAGCTTCTTGAACATTAACATGGGCTACTCTGAGTCCAATAAAAATCACAGCCTTATTCTAATAGTGAGCACGGCCTTTTTGGACAAGGGCTTAAGCTCCTTGAGCACATGCCATTTTCAACACACTATTGGGTTAGGCCAAAGCTTTATAGTTAGATGAAAAACCCCCCATATGCATGAAGACATATAAAATATATTTTAAGAAATACATAAATACAATATAGAAAATTGTGAACAACCCAAGGCCAATATGCATAAATTTTTACACCTAGGGCGAAATGTGCATGGAACTTTAAAACCCAAGGTCAATATTTGTGAACTTTAAGACTAAGGGCAAGTATTGCATGAATTGTTAGACCACGGGTTGGTTGGGGTGGGTGAAAAACCCTTATAGAACAACACGTTTGAAATCACCTAGCATATTTTATGTGTGCTCCTAAGATTTTTGGGATTCCAAATACTAAGATGAGATATTCCATTTTGATTGGACGAAAATCATGGGTGAAGGCTTGTTACAAGCATGGCCTGTTTTCTATTCCATACATGACACAGACTGAGTTTTAAATGTAGTTGTGTTGTGTCTTTTGGGTTGGCCCAGATGTCCTCTCAACCTAGCAATTCCGATCTGTTGAAAAAAACTCTTCGAGCTTCTTTTGGGGGCGGAGGGAGAAGGTGCAGGTGCCTGATGATATAAGAAATTGGTATAGCCATATTGGAAGTCCGGGCCAAATTAAGGGAATGCTTAAAAGCAAGCTGAAAAGGGCATGAATTGTTTGAAGTGGGTTCTTCCCATTTGACATCAACTTATCTCTTCAATGATTTTGAGCTTTGTCCCAATGAATTTGTGAAACACAAATCAGTCATGTTTTTCTCAATTAGTTTTAAAATATGGATGCAACTTGCAAATGCTAAATTCATCCTCTTGTGTAATGAACAAACCAAAAAACAATCCTATGCACTCAATGTTAGCAATAACTCCCCTGTATCTCATATCAAAGAATGGAAGTTAGAAGACCTATCACTAGCTTTTATCCAT
>Ga0116229_10016185_pt1 | contig 10047 bp, 7 predicted proteins | sample S1TSphgellanicum_3_FD_87313 | JGI IMG/M metagenome (GOLD analysis project Ga0116229, IMG submission 87313) | Host-associated microbial communities from peat moss isolated from Minnesota, USA - S1T2_Fc - Sphagnum magellanicum MG | ecosystem: Host-associated > Plants > Peat moss > Unclassified... | reverse complement strand
GCTAATTCTAATAAGCAGCTGCTCATTGTGTAATGCCTCCGTTCCTTGTCACAAGTTCAAACCAGCAACACTTTGAACACAGGAAATGTTCCATGAAATTCCCAAAAAACTGAACTCACAGTTTCAGACCCTTAAAATAGGCAATGTTCCATCAATTTCCCCCAAAATGAACTCACAGTTCAGATCTTCACCCCTGAAAGCTTAGGAATTGTTAGACCTATGAAGTTCCAAACAAACCACGCTGTGCTCCAAAAATAAAATTGGGATTCTCATTACTGAGACCTACAAACGTCTTCGAGTTTAAAGTAGATATAAATATGATCAAATGGACACAGTAGGCGTCAACATCAGAGTGGCGCAGCGGAAGCGTGGTGGGCCCATAACCCACAGGTCCGAGGATCGAAACCTCGCTCTGATAACACAGAGTACAAGCTTTTGGTTATCTGATGGCGTTCTTTTATTGTAACCCTATTTTTGTCAGAAACGTTTTTCTTTTCGAAGTGTTAAAAAATGATCCTTTTTCAGGTCTATCCCAATGAAAATATCACTTTTTGTACACTTGGAAAACAATGCTCCTTTTTCAAGTCTTATACAAAAGAAATTGCCACTTTTCACAGGTGTAAAGACTACTCCTTTTTCACATATATCCCAATGAAACTACCAATTTCTTACAACTGGAAAAGAATGCTCCTTTTCCACGTCTATCCCAAAGAAATTACCACTATTAGCGTTTTGGAGTTGGTAGGGGTAAATTTTTAGAGTCTTGCTAATAATAGTGCTTTTAACAATAGTCTTGAATGCTTTTACAACATGCCCAATGGTGTAAGAAGCACTACTTCATGTATGAAGATGAGACTTAGTGCTTTGAGTGGGGTTCCATAGTGCCTAAGCAACAAACCTAGCTTTGAAAAAAATGATGATTACCTTGGGAAATCCTTGTTGAGACTTGCCAAAAAATGTTAAGGTATTGAGTTCTCAATCATTCGAGGTTTGTTTCCAAGTGCAATGCCCCAAATTGAAATGACATGATGGCAAGGGGAATGATGGCAACACAAGGGGGCAATGATAAAATAAAGGGGACACTACAACAAAAAGTGTCTTTTTCAACTTGGGTTTTGTAATTTCTATTTTGACTACATAATCTTTTTTAAGTTTCAAATCCAAAGTTGCTAAATTCAAGTATTTCACCTAATTGAAAATGACATTTTTTTGTTGTAGTGGGAGCTGCAACAACAAGTGAAAAAGAGCAATGACAATGCAAGGGCAAACCTTTTTATGCTTTGTTCTTTCTCTACAAAATCTTCCCCTCTATGAACCTCCCTTTTCTTTTAGGAAATTCTTTGATATGCACTCTTTCTTTATTCAAGTTTATCTCTCTATGAAGTTATTTATGAATATGTCTATCTTTGAATCTCCTTTTGTTTCTATGAACCTCACAATTACTAGCCAATATGCTTTTCCCCTATGCTTTCGTTTATTGGTTCTTTGTGTATGGGTTGATATTCTGGTGTCTTAGGCGTAGAGGAACCACATCAATCCATCCTGAACTTGGTGGTGACAATATTATGGGGGAAGCCCTATGGAAAAATAGTTCAACTCTAGGATGAAAAAAAAGTTGCACGCCTCCTTTTTTTTTTTTAAAGGTCACATGCTTTAGAACCCCATACATACAAATTTTGATCTCCTTTCTCTCCTCTTACTCCACACTTCAAAATGTAATACCTCTTTTTTTCTTTTATAAAAAAAACTCCTAAACTTCCACATCTTCCTTGTTATTTTGACGTGATGGGCTAAAGAGAGGAAAAATTGATTTTGGAAAAGGTGCCTAATAATAGATCCAGTGGAGGCGGGGCCTAAAGCTCAGAAGATTAGAGCATGTGGTTACAAACCACAACGTCGGGGGTTTGAATCCCTCCTTGCCCACAACTAGCCCCAAAGGTTCTTTTTGGGGTTGTAAAACAAGATATTCTCCTAGCCAACATCAGATCTACTACAACTATACCAAGATCTTGATGCATGTTATGACCTTATTTATTATCAATGATTTCTAAGAAATAAATTGACACTTTTGATAGCTAATAATTAATAACACGTTGGTAGGCAAATGGAAAAAACTTTTTGTGACTTCTTAGTGGCCATTACACAACACATCCTAAACATAATGTTACAAAGAACAATTCACACCAAAACACTATAACAAAGTAGAAATATTTTATTTCAATAAAAATTGGAGAATTTCAAGGCTCATTAATGTTCAATCAAATTCAAACTCAATAAGAAATGTCTATTTACAATTTCAATTTCTTCCATGCTTGATATTTGTAAGTTGCAAATGTTAATCCTTCTTAGTTGAAGTCCAATGCCATGATCAAATAAAGCTTTTAAATAATCATCACGTTCATCGCACATCCATACCTTATGTTCAAAATTGTTTCCACATGTCCCATTGTTGGCAACGATTATGGATTACCCAACTTGATTGCAAGACACCATAACATCATTCAATATATTTCCTCACAACCTCTTGCATTTCGGCAAATTTTTTTTTCTCTTCAACTTGAAGCTTGTGTATGGTTTGAACAAAATAATTCCATCTTGTTTAGATTTCACCTACTAATAAGTAGTGTACCATGGATATCGCATGGATCCATTCACCATGAAATTCAAGACTTTAGTTTCACTCTTCAACAAATCAACAACTAGGGCAAACATGTCAAACACATTAATGTCATTGATGCACCTCCGAGAAACCCAAAAATGCATGTCAAATACTACCTAAGGACTAGTTTGCAATGGCTTCAAACATGATGCTTCTATTTTATCTTTGTCTTGGAATTGCCTTTCCTCTACAATGGGACAATTCTTCAATCTCTAATGCATGTGTTTCCCAATGTTTAACTTTGTTGGTTACCTCAAGCTCCTAGACTCAAAACAAGCCTTAATAGATTTCAAAGATTGTTTCATTGACTCCATAGACAAGAGTTTTAGACCTTAAATTGTAATATTCATTAATAACATCATCATTGATGCCTTATTCATAGATGTTGTGCACTAATTCCGAATATAGGACAATCCTAAGATCCTTACAAAATCTATCAAGTGCATAAATTAAATCCATGAAATGAAGAAACAAACCTCTCTTCATTGTAAACCATTTTCTAAAGCATTTCTCATTATAAATAGTTGAGTCATTGGAATCATCTTTGAAAAACCTTTGATGCCCAACTTCAATGTGTCTTTCAACATTGGTAGATTGTTCAAGTTTGGATCCATTATATTGTTTGGACATTTTTTAACCCTTCAATTTCACCTCAATTGATTCACACTAGGCATTAAAGCTTATGAAACAATGACAAAGGAAGTTTTATTAACATTCTTGAAATGCCCTGCACAAAAAAAAAGAAACGATAAACAATTCTATGAAATACCATATGCCCTCCTAATGAACAAAATATTTTTCAAGAATAAAATTGAATGAAATGTGCTATGATTGGACCATTAGAAAAAGTTGAACATTTTATGAAATATGATGATTCAAGTTGGAAATTATGTACATGCACATCATTTTGTACACTACAACAGTAAACAATCAATTGATATTGATAAACATGAACAATAAAAATATGTGTGCACATGTTAAAACTTAATATCTAAACAATGATTGAATATTGATTCAAAGTTATTTGAAAGTTAAAACGGCCTCCTTGTTGACAATGGCCTTCACCAAAACAAATGTTTCATTTTCAATCATATTCTTTAGTAAGTTCTCAACCCATCCATGATGAACAATAATCTTAATTTCTACAAAATTTATGTTCATAAATTTTGTAAGCTTGATGTCACCAAATCTAGTTTTAATTTCCCCTCTCAACTCCTAATTCATAAACAATTGGACAACCCATTATTTAAGTTCATTTAGTTGTTGCAAACAAAGTAGGAAACATTTAACATTTTGTAGTGCAAAATGTTGCCATTGTATTTTGTAAACTTTCAATGTTACTAGATCCACTTGCAACTTCCCCCTCCTAACAAACAACACAACACAATAATCTAAATAGGCTTAGTTGCTTCCAACATAATAAGAGGTACTAAGATGAATCTTTTGAACAAAGTGTTACCATCAATTTTGCAAGGTTGATGTCATCATACCCACCTACAACTTCCCCTCTCAAGACATAATTCATAAACAATCCAAATTATCATTTAAATTGATTTAGTTGTTGCCATATGAATAAAATGCTTTTAATATTTTATAAAGCAAATCATTGCCATCAAAATTTGTAAGTTTGATGTCACCAAATCCAATTGCTATAACTTCCCTTCTGAAAAAAAAATGCAACATAATCATTTGAGGGATTTAATTGTTACAATTAAAGTAAGAAGCACCAAAGTTAATCCTTTGTCATCTTTTCAAATTGAATTCGTCCACTACATATTGAGGTAATGATGAGTCTTAACCTTAGTTAACCTTGTTGCCATATCATCAACATCCTAATCAAAACAACTTACATAGATCCCATATATATATATATAATGTGCTTCCAAGTCTTCCATTTGAACTTCAACTTGTGAAAAGAACTTCAAAACTTTAGATCAAGTTGCGGAAAATGAATTCATAAACACAAGTGCACTCAAAAATATAAGTTGGTTGTGGTCCTTACAAGGTTGATTGCTTTTAAAAAATGAGTGGGGAATTATGGTTCCAAACTTAAACCTTAAACACCAACAATACATGTGGCATTCTAGGTGTTAAAAATTAAACCCTTAAATAATTCAAGGATGCAATAAAAGAATTCTAAAAAAAAGGTTCAATTATGATTCAAAGTTTACCATTTGAGTTCCAAAGATGTGAAAATAGCTTAAAAAGTTGTCCAAAATGAACTCAAGCACAAACATGCACTCAAAAATAGAAATTGGGTTTTGATTCTTTAGTTAATTATCGATTGCCTTTTTAATCAAAGTGAAAAAGTATGACTCCAATTGAAATTTCAAACACCTATAGTACTTCAAACATACAAACAAACAAGTTAAAAGATTAGGGTTCACTTGTGTGTTATAAAGTCTATTATTTGAATTTCAAGAATGTTAAAAAAACCCCCAAAATTTAGAGTTTCAAAAGTTGTTGAAATTGAACTTAGGCACACACATACATGAATTTAAAAAAAAAAGAATTGGGTTTTGGTTATTATGTTTATTGCAAGCAAAATCAAAGTGAGGAATTATGGTTCCAATTGAAACCTTATATGTTTAAAATATCTACAACATTTTGAGTGTTGAAAAGTAAACTTCAAGTACATCAAACATATAAAACAAAGGAGCTTAGATATCAAGGTTTAAACATGTTTTGGAATTTTCCACATGACTTTCAAGCTTGTAAAAAACTTCATTAGAACTTCAAAAGTGGTCTTAAATGCTTAAGCACACATATGAACTTTAAAAGTTGCTTTTTGACAATGAATTCAAACATGCATTTGAAGAATTGAAGACAAGAATTTGAAGGATGACATGCAAATTAGAAAACAATAGACTACAAAGTGCATACACATTTAGAATAAAAGACATGACTCCCCACTTCTTTGTAAAATTTAGTCGTGAAAATTGAGAATTTGCATCCAAAGCAAAATGCACCCACATACAATTTTTCAATTTTGAGCTTTAGATTTTTCCTTCCAAGAATTCAAGTGAAGCTTGGAATTACATTCAAGGATAACCACAAACAATATATTGTTTCATGTGGTTTTCTAATACTTAAGATGGTGGCCATTGAAGGGTTAGACCCTTGGAACAATATTTATCGACACACTGCCAAAAGAGAGCCCAAAGAATAAACATGTGTGAAATTAATTCAATGTCTACATTTTTTTGCCAAATAAACAAAAATCTAAATGGATGAAAATGATTTTTGATGAAAAAAAATGATGATGAAAAAATTGGATGAGAAGAAGATGAAAAACCTACTTAGGTGAATTACAAATGTTCACAAAATATTATAAGAGAATATTGTTGAATATCTAGAAAGTTAATACTACCTAGGTTGGGTAGGATGTTAAATGCATATTAATTTGTTTCTAAAGTGGCAAGTAGGTTATTTGCTACCTTGCACTAGACATCGGTTGGTAACTAGGCTATTTTTGAATGATCACCCAACATTGGTATCAACTATCAACCTATTGTCGAATTGATCATCACATCTAAGCGTTCCTTTGGATTATTACTATTGCCTTTGTAATTTTAGCTTGTAATAACCTTGGTAATTTTATTTCTAAAAATAAAAAGAAAAAAATCTTGCATTGTGATACTTTTGTGAAAATGTATTGTTCGATTCCAATTTATTTACCCCAAGTTGTGTGGGAAGGGGGTTTGAAGATTTTAGAATAAAAAAAGAACTGAAAAAAATGTTCCTACTGTGTTTTCAATTATATCTTCAACATCCCCATTCAATATGTTTTTTTAGAATAAACTTACTTTCAAAATGATCCTCAATATGGATACTAAATTTACCCCCAAACCCTTGTGTTCTTTCCAAGTGCTAAATATTTCTAAATTGAACAAACTTTTCAAAATATGAAGATCAAGTATTGAAATAACAACTAAACATATGTGAAACCTATGTTAAACTTAGAAACTAAACTTAAACGTTAAATCTAGTCTAAACCTAAATAAACATGATTAAATTTAATTAACCTAAATAAATGTAAAGCTAAATTTAAAAGCTAAACTTAAGCCAAACCTAAAGTTAAACCTAGGCTAAGTATAAATTAAATTTTAAAAGCTTAGGCTAAACCTATGTTTATTAAGGTGATACCTAGATTGACCAACCTTAAACCTAAGGAAAACCTAATATGGATGTATTTTAATATTGATTCTAAAAAGAAAAATGTTCTATGACATCATGTTGGATTAAATCTATTTTTGCAATCATGTATAAAATTACAATATTTTGGTACTGAAGGTCAATCTAAAAATTCTTCAAACCAATAAAACCATGGTGAAATGCCCCTTTATAATTCAAATAAAAATAACAATGAATTCTTGTAACTAAATTATGTAAATAGTAAATAAAACTTACATTGGCAATTTGCCCAAAACTAGTGGAGGGACTTGGTAGTTTTGAACTACAAAAAGATAAAACAATAAGGGATTAAATTGAAAAAACCTTTTAAACTTGAGGTTAAATTAGTTTGGTCCCATTTTGCATGAAGGCCAATTTGAATAGGTAGTTTAAGTACGTAGGTAACATTATTGGATAGGCACATGTGAATATGTGGGCGAATAGGTAAGTAGGTAACCTAGATAGTTGGATTAACAGCCTAGATGAATATGTAGGTAGGTAGATTAGTAACGTAGGTAGTTGGGTAGGTAATTTAGGCAAGTAAGTAGATAGGAACACTAGGTAGGTGGGTAGATAGCATAAGTAAATAGGTAGCCTATGTGGGTAGGTAGGTCGATAAGTTGATAATCTAGGTAATTGGGTAGGTAATTTAAAAAAGTAGGTAGGTACATTAGGTAGGTGGGTAAATAGGTTGGTAACATATGTAGATGTGTAGCTAGCCTATGTAGATAGGTACATTAGGTGGGTGGGTACATAACTTGAATTACCTTAGTAGGTAGGTCCATTAGGTAGCCTCACTAGGCCCCTAACCAAGGTAGATAGACCTTTTAGGTAGGCACAAGTCTCTTTGTTCCATTTAAAAAAAAAAGAACCATGATCAGAATTTTGGAGAGCTTGTCCTTAGTTTTGAACTTTGGGTCCAAGTTCGAGAGGGAATTTTAAAGATAGCTGCAAAGTGGGGGTGAAAAGGGGCATAGGACTAGGTATCACTTTAGAGATTTGTATCTCATTGTCCTTGATGACAATAATAAGTTGAGAATGAACCCACTAAAGAATGTAAATTCTATGCCTCCAAATGAACTTGTTCAATTACCACATCATTCTTTTTCCAAAGTCCATCCTACTCATGTAAATGTACTATGCAAGCCAAATGGACAAAAAAGGTAATAGACCCAAAAAAAAAGGGTTGTATCTTGAGTAGGTCCAAAGTTCCTTAAACCCTAAATTTTTTTAAAAAAAATTTGAAAAAAGAAACCCAATCTACAATTTGAAAAGAAAAACAATTTTTTTTATAGAGTTGCACCAAAAAAACAATTAATTAATAAAAAATATACACCATGACAATAAGTCCTCCACTAGCTTACCCAAATAGGTAGGTACCTAGTAGGTAGGTAGCTTCAAATAACCCCTCCCTTCCTTGCCCCCAATAACCTAACCCTAAAATTGTCAAACTTCATCATCATGCATTGGCTTTGGTTCCTAGTGGAAAGATTTGATTAAAAAGCAAACATGACAGCACACAACAGCTGGTACCTTGCACTCTAAAACACATGGAGTAGAACTTAAATGGGAAATTATTTTAAAATTATTATTTTCCCTCCCTCCCTCCCTCCCTCATAATAGGCTTTTTATTAAAGGGTATGGGAGAAGTTACATTCCCTCTCCATCAAAGCTTTTGCATAGATATGGGATAAGTTGATGATTCTATTTTTTTTGGAGATGTCCACTTTTTTAATAATAATAATAATAATAATTTATTTATTTATTTTTGTGTTGGGCCAATTAAAGTAGGTCCTTGCATTTTATTTATTTATAAATCAAAATTTGGGAGAACCCCCACATCTAATTAATATAAAGAACAAATAGAGACCTCATAACAAATCTTGTAATTGAATTGTGGGATAAGTTAAGGATTCTATTTTGGGGATTTTCATTTTTTTAATATTTTTTTGTTTTTTGGGTTTATTAAAGTAAGTTCTTGTAAGTTTTTTTTTTTTTTTTTTTTAATTCAAATTTTGTGAGAATCCCCACATCTAATAAATAGAAAAAACAATAGGTAGGGTGTTCTTTGCAAGGGGTATTAGCCCATGCCAAAAATGGTGATGAACTCTTTTAGGAAGAGTAATTTCATGGAGCCAATGGGAAGGCCCAAGCATGCACTCAAGGTGCCTTGCTTTTTTTCATTTTAAGTTTAGGGTGGGGGGGGGGAGGGGGGGAAGGATTTTTTTCATTTTTCCCTAGTTCCTGATGTATTCCCACTATGTTCCCTTCAAGTTCCCAATGGGTTCCCATCATGTTCCCAATATGTTCCTCAAGTTCCCAATGTGTTCGCCAACATGTTCTCCATCGCACCTCCCTTTTATCCGATATGCTTTGGCAAATGTTGTCCTCCTTTCACCTATATAGGTGGGCCAAAGGGGAAGACCTCTATACTTAAAAATATAACCTTTTATTTTCTAGAACCTCCATAGTTTTATTTGTTTTGAGTGATGGGCCAATCAAATTGGTTCATTGCAAAAAAAAAAATTGAACTTGGGAAGCACCTCATCTAATGAATAGGAGAGATGAGTAGGAGAGGGTTGCATTCTGGTACCTGACAACAAATCCGGTGCAGTAATTGAATTGTGGTATAAGTTATGGGCCTCCCTCGGAGTATTTGAACTTTGCATATAAGTATTGGATATTTGAGAAGAAAGGAAGGGAGGGGATTTTGTTTAGTATGCTTCCAATTCTTCCAGAGAATTTTTGGTCAATTTTTTATTCGAGGTTGGGGGAAGAATGTCATACTCACGTGTGAGTGGGTTAGGGGGGTTTCCCTTTTTTTTTTGGTTTGTTTTTGTTTTTTTGTGGCGTACAAAGTAAAAGAACCTCAGAAGACACTAAACACCACCTTACAAACTTTTGCAGGTGTCAGTGCACAAGAAGAACCACCAGTGCCACGAAACCCACCCACAAACTTCATCGAGTCATCAGTCCCACACAAACCCACAAACAAACAAACAACGAATCTAACCTGCAAAAGGAAGGAACTCGAGGCTGGCCTTTTTCTTTTGTTTACATTCTAGTCAACAAGAGTGCAAGTTGAGGGGGGCTATTTCCGTCACACATTTGCAACCAAAAAAAAAAAAAAACCCATTTTCACTTAATTTTTTTTTTTAATAAAAAAAATATTCAACAAAAACCTATTTCCACCTTTTTTTTTTTTTAATAATAAT
>Ga0116229_10016183_pt1 | contig 10048 bp, 6 predicted proteins | sample S1TSphgellanicum_3_FD_87313 | JGI IMG/M metagenome (GOLD analysis project Ga0116229, IMG submission 87313) | Host-associated microbial communities from peat moss isolated from Minnesota, USA - S1T2_Fc - Sphagnum magellanicum MG | ecosystem: Host-associated > Plants > Peat moss > Unclassified... | reverse complement strand
TGTGAGGGTTCACTCCCTCACACTCTTTGCACTCCCGGGAGCATGTGATATGACTCCCGGGTCTACTTATAGGCCCGCAACCTTGCAACCCCCTTGCCTTGGTCGCGAGCCAAGGCTAAGGTTACGACAATTTACATATTATGCATGTATGTTATAGATTTGTAACTAAAAAGAAATGAGATCTAAAAGAACTTATGAATTAACATGCTCCAAAATCCGTAATTAATCCCAAGTTGGGGCTAAGTTACTCAAGTTGCAGAATTGTGGGAGACTTGGGGCGTGTTCTCAGCTCTCAGGTTTAAAAGGGGTAAAGGGGCGTGCTGAAGCTCTCGGATGGGACTAGGAAGAGTGACAAGCTATTCATTTACTCGAACTTACATCAAAACCAACCAACAAGTTGGTTAGTTCACGTTCTAAAGCACCCTTAGCGCTAGGACAAGCCACGGGCAACTCTAGACTCACTTGACTCACCATGACCCGAACTTGGGAAAAGCCACCACCTTCCCCCATATAGTATACTTTGTGCCTCTCTGCGGCACCCACATTCGAATGGTTTTTTTGTCCCAAGACTCCCAAGGAGGAGTCCCAAAATTGTCCCAATTTGGACTCCCGGGACTTTACACGATCATAACTCTTTGCTCAAACCTCCGATTGGGATGAGGTCCAAAGCAAAGTTGTAGCTCTCCTCGAGAGCTTTTCAACGGTGTGTCGCACTTCACCTGCACGCACCAGGGTCGGGTCGATTCCTGACTTTTAGTGGTCGGGAGTCAAACTGCTAGTTTGACTCCTGGCCCTTCTTTTTTCCATACCTTGTGTTGGAAATGTCCAAATGGTCCATGCGAGGCCATTTTCGACATCTACATTTCAATAGCTTTCTAATTATATAAAAAACGTCCCAATGCAAGGTGTTTTGACCCTTGCAATCGAACTCTGAAGTTTTGGGAGTCCCGAAGGACTCCCAAGTCCCCATTTCGGGAGTGTGAGTCTCATCCTCACACTCTCCCAAGTAGGGTTGCAACATGAATTGTGTGGTCTTTGGGTTGCATGTCATGTTTGGCATACTTTGTAAAGTTTGGACCAAATGTTTCCAACTTGGGCTACTTCAACACCATGTACAGTTGCTAAAATCTTATAGTTGAAAGCCAATCTATGGACAAAAGCTTTCCACAAGTGGCACCAACACAAATAGTGGCTTTACTCTCTAAATGTATAGCCATGCAAAATAGGTGGTAAGTGCATCCACACAATGCAATAACAATATTTTTGCATGCATAATACAACCCATAGATTAGACAATTTGTGACAAGCACAAGATATGAATCTCTTTCAAAAGGTTCAAAAGGGTTTCCAATGGGAAGGGGAGAGGTAAACACACCACTTCCATGGATCATGAGTTGGATCTAATGAACTAATCCATCAATCCATACTTTGTTATTGCCCAATTTTTTATCCAAGGTCTGAAACTATAACTTTGAATGTTGGAATTTTCTTGAAATGTTTACAAGCTCCTTCTCTCCTTCATCCATTCTTTTAGCCAAAAATTCCATTGTATACTACTGATTATCTACATGTTTCTCAACCTTTCACAACTTCTCAACCGACATAGCAAGAAAATGTTTTGCATCATCAATAATGCTTTGACATGAACCTAAATCTAATGCCAAACATATTGCATTTTCTTTGACCTTAATTATCTCTTTCAAGGTTTACAGTTTCAACTATAGAGGCACCATTTTTTGTTTTTGCTTTTCAAATGCCATCATCTTATCTTGTAAGTTGTTAGCCAAAGCTTGGGCCTTGTGCTCAAATTTTAATGTTTCTTTTCCTAGGACTGCCATTTTGGGACCTAGACCCTGATCTTCAACCTAGGCATTTAATAACTTCTTCACTATAAAAACTTGATGAGGGAGGAAATTAATGGCAGTGGTCTTGTCCCCAATCAAAAGCACTAAATCATCATCCTCTACACTATTAGACTCAGTATTGTAACTTGAATTTACAAGCAAATTGGTGGACTTTGAGCCTTGCAAACTATGATGACTGCTTTTAGGCCTAAAAATAGCCTGAGTGGCCTTTTACATTTGCAGTTATGTGTAATCATACACATTGGGTCCAATTCACTTTCTCCCCCTTGCAATGGGCCAACCAACCTTTGAGGAAAACTACAAAATATTGCCCATTATTAGGGGGATGAGAATAAACTGCTTCATAAAACTTCAAGATAGTTTCACAATTAACAACATTCAAATGTTCACTGGGCTTTAGCTTCTAACCATTTTGTTCCTTTTTCCCAAAAACTTTTTCTAATTTTGCATGTGCAAGAATGTTAGAATCTAAATCCTTGCATGGATCCATCCCAATATTGCTCAATTTCAAATTCTTCTAGAAGTCATTTAAAGTCCACAATACTCTCCCCAATGTTTGACTAACCTTACCCAACTTATCTCTTTGCCATTTGTTTACTACTTGAATAGCCACATTAGGATTCACAAGTGCCAAGCTCCAACTGACTTCATTAGGTTTGCCCAAATTCAAAGCCATCATTAAACAATTTGAGGAAAAATAGAAAGCTTTAGATAATAGGCTAGAGAAATTCAAAACCATAGGTCACAAATATTCACTTTAATAAAATTTATAAAAACAAAAACATGAGAAGTGCGTATTGAACAAATCCTCCAAAACCATGATTATGAAAAAATAATACAAAACTAGATAGGTTTTTAAAAGCACAAGTTCATGAAATGAACAAAAGAAAAACTTTTAAAAGTGAAGGCTTTAGGTCAAAGAATAGACACCACTAAGCTCTAAAATTGTGAACTATTAGTTGCACCCTCACATTTCAAAGCTTTTCATGAGTAAATAAGAGAACTTTAGGGCACAAAGTAAACACAAGAAAGATTTAGTAGTTCCCTTACTTGATCCTCACACCCTAAACTTGATGGAATGAACAATATGAAGGAACAATGGAAACTGTAAACAAATTGAAAGTTTAAGCTTGAGTTACCTATCCTCTTACCCACAAAAGGAAACGAACTTAAGAATGAACCCACAAAAGCAGAAGGAAAGGAAAAAAACTTATAGGTGAAAGGGTGCCATCGTTGGGCTTGTTTGCAATCCTTGGGCTGCAATTGTTATTAATGTTATGCCACCACCATAGAGTTTAACTTTTTGCTTTCTTGTGTGTGCATTGCTAAGGACCCAGTGCTAACCCTAATATAAACCACCCCCTTGTGTGTGGGCAAAAACTTTTAGATCGCAAGTTTTCAAAACTTGAACACTTTGCAAACTCCTTTTCTTGAACATTGAAAGTAGATGAAACCTTAAGCAAGTACCCATGTCCAACCTTTGATAGTCTATGATGTAGATACCTATGTCCTATTGAGCTAGGCATTCAAAATTTCATTTTTTGGTTTACTTTTACTTAGGCAGTAGGGATCACCATTTGGTATATTTTTCCATGCTTACACCCTCCAATACCAATACCAAGTTAATATGAAAATTTCAATTCTAATACTTGACTTGTATGTGAAAAAAGGACACACAAATACAACCTTGGCAAGCATACATGGCAAATCAGAAGTCTTCATATTCCTTTAAAAGGAAAAATCAAACACTAATTTGTTGATTTTAATGTTTCTTTCATGTTTACCTATGTTACATTGTAGCACTAAATGACATGGAATGGAAATATATTTGAAAATTTGAAAAATTGGTGTGAAATTGGAAGTACATTTAAATGATGAGTGAAAAGATGTATGTGTATGAAAAGGGGTATGGTTTAAGATTGAAAGGAATAATTATCTACTTTTGACAAAAATTGAATCACAAATTGGTTGGGATGTCATTTACTTAGAAAGAGAAAGTTGCATTGATAGAAATAAGTGAGAAGAAGATAATACTTTTGGCCATGGATACCTTTGTTACATTATGTTTGGTCTTTTTGCAGGTGAATGTTGTTGTTTTCTATGGTTGCTAAGTGTAATGTGATAGGTGTAAATTCAATGCACCATCCTAAACACCTATAAGGTCTATGTGGTGTAGAGAATTTTGTGGAGAAGAATATCAAAAATTGTATGCTACACATGAAGAGGACAAACAAGAAACTAAGTAGATGATGACCATCTTATACACTTTCGTTATGATTTTGTGTGTGGTTAGCTTGGAGGTTGGTTTGGGTTCAAGTTGATAAAATATGTTTTTTGTTGTGCTTAGTAGTTTAGAAGAAAGATTCATTTATGTAAGCAACATGAATAAAATGGGAGTTTGTTGAAAATGCATTACTAAAAAATGTGGGTGTAGTTCACTAGTCCTCGTTCACTAAATCAGTGAATTCTTTGCATCCCCACTAGATCCAATTCATTATGACCAATGAATTCACACAAAATCCAATGAAATCACTTCACGAACATGGATGATTTTTGTTGTAGTGATGATGGAAATCATTAAGAAAGTTTGAACTTTAAGTTTGTTTACATTGAAAGAAAGATAGTTGAGGCATGAAGGTATGACAACATAAGAATTAAGTCAAGTGGCAAAATGTTGCCATAGAAGTGAATGAACTACATGAGAAAGGTAATGGAAATGCAAGAAACCAAATGTTGAGTTAGTGTGATTTAAACGGTGGGTTTACAAGATTAAAAAAAGAAGTTTTTAAAGTACAATCTTAAAATTTTATGAACAAAAGGGTTTAGTAAGTCATAGATTTAGGAGCTCAAGGGTGTTGGGGTGCATTAATATTGAAGAATTTGATACTTAACAAATATAAAATTTCACCGATTTGGAAAGAAAACATTAAAGTTTAGTTCATAATTGCATTTATGGCATGGGGTTTAGATGATCAATAGACTCCAAAACATAGAAGGATTTGACTTGAATGTTGATGTGTAGGTGAATTATAGGATTGTAGAGTTGGGTTATTAATTAAAATTGATAACAAACATAGGTTGGTTAAGGAGTTGTGAGTTTTATATGTAAGGCTACAAAAACGTTCTTCCATAAAGCTCTGACGAGGATTCTAAAGGAAACTAGGATGAACAAAGAATGGCACATGTTGTCTTCTTGATCCACCGGCCTCTCTATAGACAAAAACCAAAACATTAAAAATAGCTGAAATCATTGAATTTTTTTAATTGCATAAGTAAAGGGATGCGGTTAAATTTACTCACAATGGGAGAATCATCATCAAGGTTGAAGCTAGGCCTAACAAAATTCTCGCCTGACTTTACATCCAAAAGTGGTTTGAGAACTTCATCAAAGATTTTTGGATCAACTTCGAATGCAAGGATCGGCCTCCCCAACACCCGATAAACACAAATATTATTCCTTGTAAGAATAGTCAAATGTAAAAGTTAAACACACAAATGGTTACAAAAATAACTTGGAATCCAAAAAAACAAAAGAGGGATGAAAACAAATACCTGACCTATAATTAAGGTCCACAACTACAAAATTTGGTGGCGACCAAACATTGATAAGAGTCTATAGTGTTATCAAATGGAACTTTTTTACCACCCTAAAAGCCCATCCAGTTTGGGATCTGGTCATTAAAGTGGCATCGGTGTAGTTATAAAGGACATCTTCAGGTTCAAGATGAATACCTTTTTCAACCAACTCGACAAAAAGGCCAAAGAATTAAAACCTTGAAGACAACATGGCGCTTGAAGTTGGATCTTTCATGAGAATAGTGACATGACTTACAAGAATCTACAAGAAAAAGGCATAATTCAGGTCAATCCTAACTTTCAAGGAATGCAAAGAAAGAAGACATATGTAGAAAGAGAAATTCTTGGTACTTGAGAAGATAGATCCTTTCTACTCATCTAGGGGCTTGAGTTAACAACAACCCACTTCATGTGAACCTTCGATTGGTAGCTATCCAGGATGGAATGAATCTACTTCAACATTCGCGGGTCATCTACATGCATGATAATGATGGCCTTTCTATTAAATAGAAACCTATTTGCAAAAAACATAGGGGATCGATAAAATTATCCACTTACCTATTCTAAGGAGGAATGAGGGATAGTGGTTTAGAAACGTGTGAAATGGGGAAATTGGATGGTACATTTGTTATACTAAGGCCAACCTTGTTCTTAGAAGAAACCTATAAAACACAATTGTTTACAAGATGGATTAAACAAATTAATCCAGAAAAAAAATTAACGTCAATCCAATTAACATCATAAAAATGAATAAAGATGTACAAATAGTTGATGTGAACCATTAACATTCAACTTTTATTGCCAAAAGTTGAATCCCAAAAGCTCTAAGCTCTTAGTCCTCAATTTTTGGTGCTGAAAGATGAAGACCTAGATGTTTGGGCTCTTGGCCTTCAACTTTTGGTGTCAAAAGTTGAAACCCAAGATTCCTTTGTAATCCACATACTCCTGGAAAAGAAAATTTTGTCATGAGAAGTTGCTTCAAAATTAATGAAAAGTTGAAAAATTGGGACGAGAATTACCCCATGTAGTTTGTAATGCTTGAATGCTTAGTTGGCCATACCCAAATCTAGATGCAATAATTGAGGCCCAAGAGACATTCATCGTTTTCACAATGGAATGGTAGTGAACAAAATAGGGAATCGGTAAAGGAATGAGTAATGGCATTCGCTTCTCAATACTTGATGCTCTTGCACTAGGGGTGGTGTGCTCCTATCATCTTATATGGTGTTCTTGCTAAGGAGATCAAAACTCCTGGAGGTTTAAAGTCGCATCCTCTTCCTCGGTTAGGATGGTCCAAGTGGAAGTCACTAAAACTTTTTGAAGAGATGCCATGCCCAAGCCAAGCTCTACTTTCTTTAGGATTGAGTGGGAAAATCTTCCTTATTTTGCATCTTTGATGCGGATTCCAAAATCTATCTTTTTCCCTTCCTCCTACCCCTCTCCAATTTCTTCTTGGTTGGTGTTTCCTTTTCCAAGGCTCCAAGTCCTTGAAAAACTCTTGGCTCATGTTTCTCTTGAATCTTGAACTCTAATGAAGGAGTGTTCTCCTTTGAAAAGTCAAGATACCGACCACAATCCAAAAGATGTGGAGAACTCCAATCTCTCAACATGTCCTTCTTGTACATTGTGTTATCTGTCTTTGGATCTTTTCATATCTTGAGGAGTTTTAGAATCTTAGATATGGCACCCCTTTGAAAATGCACAAAATGGAAATACTAGTAGTGGTCAAAAAATAATACAAAGTTAGTGGCAATGAAATCTAGATGCCATTGGAAGATTAAAATGAAATTTACAATGGATCATACAAATGTGGAATGGTTGGATAAAAAAAAACCTATAAACCACATGTTTAAGGGCTTCAATCCCACCAATTTGCTACTCCCACAACTTACTTTTCTGAATCATCTTTGGACCTGAACCCCCTAAAGAAACGAGTTTCCCAAAAAGAAAGTTTCCATTCCTAAATATAACTAATAATGTTGGCAGATCTTTAGACTCAAAAAGTTGAATGGAAAGATCAATAGTGGTGGCAAAATATAGTTTCAGCGCCTCCACCTCCAATTGCAAAATGTTGAATGTGAATTTTCAATCACTTCGAATACAAAGAATTCAATGTTTCAGATGGGAAAACATTTACCTAAGACCAGAAAGTTGCCTTATGGATCCATTTATCAAAAGTTCCATTCAAGAATATATCCTAGTTTTGGGAATTTCATTACTTCTCTCAACGCATCGAATTAGTTCCAAAGTTTCAACCAAAATACCTTCTGTTCATTCAAGACTTGTGCAGAAGCTAGCATTTATAGCTTCTTGGTAAGCATTGTAGGCTCTAAGTTCATATCATAGTGGACCAAAATCTGTTTCAAGAACTTGGGACCAAAAGCAGGGTCGTAAACTAGCAAAGGTTTTGTGAAGGCGAAGGTATGATCCTTCCAAACCTGATCCATCATTGTGTCCATAAGTGCTTGTAGATTGGAAGGTGACCTCAGTTTCTCATCTAGAACTTCTTCATAATAAAGTTTATGGCCATGTCCGTTGTAGTCAAAAGTTCACGCTACAACAAGAAGAAATGATTTTTATAAATCACATGTTTTAATTAGAAAAATTAACAGATTCAAATGGAAAGATTGGGAAGGAATCAAACCTTGTACATATAGTCAAAAAAACTCCCTTGCATTAGAGAATACCAATTCTTCCTTGACTTATTTTCACATCTTTTGTAAACATCAAAACTAATCAACTATTTGAACTAGACCAAAGGAATCATGCCAATGTTCTAGATGTGGAAGAAATCATGCACCAGACTAAGCTTCATGTGATCAAATTTGATAGACCTAGAGGATTGAAACAAAATTCACAAATAATTTCAACTTCAATGCACAAAACAAGGAATATAATGAAATAGATGAATAGTAGCAAAGGATGGGAACTTTGAAATTCACAGTGTTAAGTTTGAATCTTACTTGTTCATGTTTATCATTGTAGTGAGGAGGTGCACGAGGCCCTCTTTTGTATCTAACATGATGGAATCCATTGCTATGTGCCAAGAGAGGTCATGTGGGGTGAACTCTAGAGACGTAAGGCATCCATGTTTGTAGTCGATGGTCGTCATCCCACATATATAACGTTCTCCCATTGAACCTCTACAAATCTTCATTCGAGTTCAACCCCTCCTCAAATGATGCATTCATATGATCGTCCCATTCATGGATGTGATCTACAACAAATGCCTCCTCCCCTTACTAGTTTGTGGGAAAGACATAGAAAACTTTTTTGCCTTTTCGATAGCCCATTTGGAATGCCTATTCCATCTTGAGCACATCAATCTTGAAGGCTAGCTTCATAACTAACATGGATATCATGCAACAGAAACGTATTTTCATTTGAGCCTTGGCCTTAAGATGAATCTTATGCCTCTCTAACGCTTCGACTATCTTAATCTTATGCTCCATCTAGACCTCGAAAATCTCCTTGTTTCTAGTTACACTTATTACCTCCAATTGTGTAGAAGGCCTAGAGGTCAAGCCCACCTCCTGCTCATAGACAATGTCATAGTTGAATTAAGTTACATTGGAAGCAATTCATAAGAATAAACAAGGGAGGAAGAAAATGCAACTTTATTTCAAAAGAAAAATTAGATAGCAAGTACCTATGTAGAGGTGGTTTCTAGCACCAATTGAAATTCATTGCACTATTAGAAATTTTGGGTTTTGCAACTATCGCATGTAACTAATCATGTAACTAATTCAGTTGCATACGACACATGCAACTACAAATTTGTGTACTTGCATAAGACAAGTTGCATAGGACATGCAGTTGCATGCGACATTACGTATGCAACATGTATATACGGTGTTAGTATATATGTTCATACATACATACCAATCCAATGTAGTTGCACCTTATGTGCAACTTCCTTGCAACTACATACAACTAATCAAAATATGACACATGTTTAAAAATTAGACAACTAGCTTGTGGACACTTGTCATTATTTAATTTTTTTGTGTTTTCAAAATCAAAAATTCATTGGATTAATTTTAATCATTAAAGTTTTTGCCACTAGGATGATGACACGTGGCACACCATGGAACGTTCATTGACCATTTGACACGTGTTTAATATTTTAACACCAATTATATGGTGACACGTGGCAATCAAAGCCCACCTATTTTAAAAAATTTAAATATTAATTAATGAAATCTAAATCATTTAATTTATGGCTAATAACATGTTGACACGCAGTTCCTAGGTAGGTAGATAATAATTAAACCCTATTAAGTAAGTAGGTTTATTTAGGTATGTAAGTAGATTGAAAAATAGCTAGGTCTAGGTTATATAAATAGGTTTAGAATAATCCAATTTTATTTTCAAGTTTGACCATTTCATAAAGGTCAAGCTTTTTTCATTCACTCATGCCCAATGGCACTTGGTATTTGGTTTCAACATAACTATTGCTCCTAATTATATACCGAGCCAAATAAAATTGGAAGCCAAAGGATATGGGTTAAAACATTCCATTGCAAACCTCATGGACCAACCTAGTTGCACATTAGATGCAACTACTGTATTAAAGTATAACAGCCAGGGGAGGGCTCTGTTGCTTT
>Ga0116229_10016181_pt1 | contig 10050 bp, 13 predicted proteins | sample S1TSphgellanicum_3_FD_87313 | JGI IMG/M metagenome (GOLD analysis project Ga0116229, IMG submission 87313) | Host-associated microbial communities from peat moss isolated from Minnesota, USA - S1T2_Fc - Sphagnum magellanicum MG | ecosystem: Host-associated > Plants > Peat moss > Unclassified... | reverse complement strand
GGTTTGCGCGAGACCGACCGAGCTCAACACGAGGCTGCCCGCGACCGCGCCGACCCGCGACATGCTCACAATCAATGCAAGAGTCTTGCGCATGCTCACCTTCCTCGCGTTCCCAGTGATAGTATTTTCTTCGTGCACTCCGCGTCAATGAAGTGAGCAAGATGCCCAAGGCTTTCAGCGACCGGCTCATCGAGTCGCGCTCGATCGATTACATACCCATTGCGGAACGGCATGGCAAGGTCTGGCATCTTTGGCCGGTCTGGTTTTCCGGCGATGCGCATCTCGCCACTGTGGCGACCGGCGCCGTGGGTCTTGCGATGGGCGGCCATCTTCTGTGGATGGCCGTCGCCGTGATTCTGGGGTGCGCCTTCGGCACGTTTTTCATGGCTTTTCACTCGACCCAAGGCCCGCAACTCGGTTTGCCGCAAATGATTCAGTCGCGTCCCCAGTTCGGCTACATGGGTGCCTTGCTCGTGTGGGGCGTCGCCTTGCTCGCCTATATCGGCTTCAATGCATTCAACCAGCTGCTTGCGGCGCAGACCGTCAAATCCCTTTACGGCGGGGCCGAGGGGCCCGCGATGCTGGTGTTTGCCGGAATTTCGGTCGCACTCGCGGTCGTGGGCTATGACCTCATCCATGTTGCGCAGCGTTGGGTTGCCTATGTCTTGATCGCGGCGCTGCTGGTGTTTTCAGTCGCCGTCGCGACCCATTGGCAGCTCTACGCGCGATCAGCGCTGTTCGGCCCGTTTCAGACCGTGCCCTTTCTCGCGCAATTTTTCGCGGCCGCGTCGTATCAAATCGCGTGGTCGATCTATGTCTCGGATTACTCGCGCTATCTGCCGCGCGACGTGGGTGTGCGCCCGTCGTTCTGGTGGACGTACCTCGGCGCTTTTGTCGGCGGCGCCTGGACCATGCTGGTCGGCACCCTGTCCCTGGCGCTGTTTCCCGCGGCCGAAACGGCGGCTGCGCTTCAGGCGACGGCGGACGCCGTGCTGCCGGGATTCGGCAAGCCGTTGCTGGTCTGTTCACTGCTCGGGCTGTTGACGATCACGGCGCTCAATTTCTACGGCGCCTCGCTGACCTTGATGAGCGTTGCCGACTCGGTGCACCCGAGTCCGCCGACCACCGCGAAACGTCTCGTGACCTTGGGGGTATCGGCCATCGCAGCGACCAGCATTGCCTTCGCCTCGACGCACCATTTCATGGAAAAGTTCGGCGATTTTCTCGCCATCCTGTTGTACCTGTTCACGCCTTGGACCGCCATCAACCTCGTTGATTTCTACGTCGTGCGCAAAGGTCACTATTCCGTGCGCGAGATTTTCAACGCGCACGGCATGTACGGGCGCTGGAATTGGCGCGGCTTGACTGCGTATGGAATCGGTTTCGTGGCGATGATTCCGTTCTTCAGCACGGGGCTTTACACGGGTCCCATCGCCGCGGCTTTGGGCGGTGCCGATATCGCGATGTTGATCGGCTTGCCGGTCGCCGCGATCGTGTATCTGTACACCTGTCGCTCGCTGGACGTCGCGGCGGACCGCCGCCTGGCACTCGCCGCCGATGTCGGTTTGGACCCGGATGCCGGCGCGGCCCTGTCGGCCACATCGAGTGGAGTTGCTTCGTGAGCCTCTATCTGGAAGATCTGCAAGTCGGTGCGCGCTTCACGAGCCGCGAGATGCGCGTCGAGGAGGCCGCGATCCGGGAGTTCGCACAGCAATTCGACCCGCAGCCGTTCCATTTGGATCACGCCGCCGGCGCCGCAACGCTGTTCGGGGGACTCGTGGCGAGCGGCTGGCATACCGCCGCGATGACGATGCGGCTCCTGGTCGACGGCGGCCTGCCGTTCGCGGGCGGTCTGATCGGCATGGGCGCCAATATCGAATGGCCCAAGCCCACGCGCGCGGGGGACGTGCTGCACGTCGTGTCGGAGATTCTTGCGGTCGTGCCGTCGCGCTCGCGACCCGACCGGGGCAGCGTGAAGATCCGCAGCCGCACGCTGAATCAGCGCGGCGAGGCCGTGCAGATCGCCGAGACCAAGGTGCTCGCGATGCGGCGCCCGTCGCCGGGCTGACGTCGGCTCAGCCGGTCGCGATCCGCGCGACCAGCGCGCGCGTGAATTCGGCGGTCGTACTCTTGCCGCCGAGATCGCCCGTGCGGACGAGGTCGATATTGAGCGTCGCGTCGATCGCCTTGCGCAGGCATGCCGCCTGTTCGAACAGCTTGCAATGTTCGAGCATCATCGCCGTCGCCAACAACAGGGCCGTGGGATTTGCGATGCCGCGTCCCGCGATATCGGGCGCGGAACCATGGACGGCCTCGAAGATCGCCGCATCGGTGCCGATGTTGCCGCCGGGTGTCATGCCGAGGCCGCCGACCAGCCCCGCGACGAGATCCGAGAGAATGTCGCCGAACAGATTGGTGGTCACCAAGACGTCGAATTGCCAGGGATTCAAAACCAACTTCATCGCACAGGCGTCGATGATCACGGTTTCCAGCGCAAACCGGCCCTTGTATTTTTGTTCATAGAGCGCAAGGCCGGTCTCGAGGAAGATCCCGGTCAGCGCCTTCATGATGTTGGCCTTGTGGACGATCGCGACTTTCTTGCGCCCCGTTGCGACCGCATGTTCGAAGGCGAATTCCAACAACCGTCGGCTGCCCTGGCGCGTATTGACCCCGGTCGCCATGGCGACCGCATGCGGATCGTCGTCGATGGCGATGTAATGCTCGTGGCCGATGTAGAGCCCCTCGAGGTTCTCACGCACGACGACGAGATCGATGTTGTCGAATCGACCGCCCGGGATGATCGTGCGCGCGGGACGTAGATTCGCGTACAGCTTGAACTCTTCGCGAAGCCGCACGTTGGAGGAACGATAGCCGCCGCCCGAGGGAGTTTCCAACGGTCCTTTGAGGGCCAGTCGTGTGCGGCGAATGCTGGCGATCGTGGCGGCAGGCAGCGGGTCGCCGGCCGACTCGACGCCGGCCAAGCCCGCGCTCTGCGCGTCCCATGCGAACGGTGAACCGAGGGCTTCCAGCGCAGCCAAGACGGTCTCGACGATCTCGGGACCAATACCGTCTCCTGCGATCAGCGTGGCGGGAATCTGTTGCGACATTTCTTGACGATCTCGGGATTCGTTGCGGGTTGCGGCGTCTATCGCGACTAGAATACTCGAAGTGCAGACGAAGCTACGCGAGGAATGATGACCGACACGAATGACATCGAGGCCGGCCGCGTGATTGCTGCCACGCGGATGTGGCTGGAACGCGCGGTCATCGGTTTGCAGTTATGCCCCTTCGCTGCCGGCGTGTACCTGGATGGCCGAGTGCGTTTTCGCTGCAGCGAGCAAGACACGCCGCCGGGCTTGCTCGAAGACTTGCGCGCGGAGTTATTGCATTTGCAGGCCGCTGACCCCGGCGACTGCGAGACCTGCCTGCTGATTCATCCGCGGGTCTTGACCGATTTTGGTGCATTCAATGATTTCTTGGGCGATGTTGATGCATTGCTCGTGGAACTCGATCTCGAGGGCGAACTGCAGGTGGCGAGTTTTCACCCCGATTATCAGTTCGCAGGCACGGCTGCAGCCGACATCGAAAACTATACGAACCGCTCCCCGTATCCGGTGCTGCACGTCTTACGCGAGTCCAGTATTGAACTTGCGATCGCGGACATGCCGGATCCGTCCGTGATCTATCGGCGCAATATTCAACGCTTGCGTCAACTCGGCTTGGACGGGTGGCGACGGCTTTGGGCCGATCCCGTATACTCGGGCGGGACGCGCGGGATGAATGCGCAAGACGAGCAGCAGGAGAACTCTTAAGATCATGAATTCACCGAGTTACCGGGCGTTGCCCGCATTGATCGGCGCCGTGTGCATGGTGTCCCTGTCGACGCTGTCCCTGTCGACGCTGTCCGTGGCGGCCGAATCTGAATTCCCGAATCCCTTGCCGGCGGAGACGATCCCGAATGTGCGGACCCTGCCGGAGAAGTATCCGACCGACTGGGCTTTCCTGAATTTTTCGAGCGATCGCATCGAGCTGCGCAACGTCGGTGGCGATGGCCGCGAGGTCGAGGGCAATCTTCAAGCGCGCGATTCGTCCTTGCTGCTGATCTCCTCGACGCGTCCCGAGATCTATGTTGCCGATACGGTCTGGTCGCGCCACACGCGCGGCACACGCACCGATTACATCACGGTCTACGATACGAAGACGCTCAATCCCGTCGGCGAAATCGTATTGCCGACCAAGCGCGGATTGATCACGGCGATGGAGGGCATGTTTGCGTTCACCGACCACGAACGGCTCGGGCTCGTATTCAATTTCACGCCGGCCTCGTCGGTCACGGTCGTCGATCTCGTCAAGCGCAAGGTGCTCGGTGAGATCGAGATTCCCGGGTGTTCCTTGATTTATCCGACCGCAGAGCGCGGGTTTTCCACGCTGTGCGCCAGCGGCACTTTGTTGACTTTGCAGCTCGGCGCCGACGGCAAGGTCACGAGTCGCAACGAGTCCAAGGCGTTCAACGTGATCGATACCGATCCCTTGTTCACCTGGTCGGCGAGTCTCGGCGGCACACGTTATTTTCCGACCATGTTGGGTCACGTGCAGCCGATGCAGACCGTTGGCGATACCGTCACGATCTTGCCGCAATGGTCGCTCGTGTCGCCGCAGGAAGTCGCGGCGAACTGGCGCCCCAGCGGTTGGCAGCCGATCGCGGGCGACGGCGACAAGCTGCTCTATGTGTTGATGCAGCCCGATGCGCGGGAGGGCAGCTACAAGGACCCGGGAACCGAGGTCTGGGTGTACGACGTCACGACCAAGATGCGCACGCAGCGGCTGCGCCTGGCGCGACCGGGTTCTTCGATCGCGTTGACCCATACGGCCCAGCCCTTGTTGCTCGTGCAGTCCGGCGAGCGGCTCGACGTTTATAACGCGAGTACCGGTGCGCTGTTGCGCAGCTTGAATCTGCCCGGCTTTCGCACCCGCATGATGATCCAACCCGTGCCTTGATGATGCCGGATTCTGCTCACCTCTGGTCGGTCGTGGCGCTCGTCGAGACGCCGGCTGCTTGGTTTTTGGCCCTGTTGCTGGGCGTGGCCGCGGCTCACAAGTTGCTGTGGCGTCGGCGTGCCTTGACCGCCGTGAGTGGTCTGACCGGCCTGTCTTCATGGCCGGCGGGTCTCGCGCTCGGCGCGGCCTTGGGTGTCGAAATGCTGGCCGCGATTGCACTGCTCCTGCCGGACTACCGGACCCAGGGAGCCCTGCTCGCAGCGCTGCTGTGGAGCCTGTATCTGGCGTCCATGGTACGCACGCTGCTGAGTCGCCGCGGTGCTGTCGATTGCGGTTGCAGCTTCGGCAAGGCCCATCGGCCGCTCGGTCGATTTCAGATGCTGAGGACCGCTGCGCTTGCCGCGCTTGCATTCGCCATTGGGATGCAGCCGGCGGGCCTCATCGCCGAGGCCGGCAACGTGTCGCTACCGGCGCTCTTGCTTACGCAGGCGCTCTGCGCCTGCGCGCTGCTCGCTCTGTATGCCGCGCTGGACGCGGTGATGTCGCTCGATGCTCTGCGGCCGGGAGTATTGCGATGAGCTTTTTAATCGCTTCGCAGATCCTGCTCTGGATCGGTTTGATCGTGCTGGGCGTGGTCTGCATCGCTCTGGCGCGCCAGATCGGCGTGCTCCACCAGCGCATCGCGCCGGCCGGCGCCCTGTCTTTGCAGCAACCTTTGAAGCTCGGCGAATTCGTCCCGCCACTGAGCTTGGCTGCGCTCGACGGCTCCGTGATCCAGGTGGGCGGTGAGCGGGGCGGGCGTAGCCAGCTGATTCTGTTTCTCTCGCCGGATTGCAGCATCTGCGAGGCTTTGCTGCCTTCGGTGCGTTCCGCGTTTACGGCAGAGCGCAGTTGGCTGGATATCGTGTTGGCGAGCGACGGGGAGACCCAGGCGCATGCGACCTTCGTGCGGGACAAGGGCCTCACGAAGTTCCCGTACGTGATCTCCGAGCAATTGGGACGCCGCTATGGGGTCGCCAAACTGCCCTATGCCGTATTGATCGACCAGGCCGGTAAGCTTGCGGCGACCGGTCTCGTCAATACGCGCGAGCATTTGGAGAGTCTCTTCATTGCGAAGGAGCGCGGCGTCGGCAGCATCCAGCAATTTCTCAAGTTACGGGATCGGGAACAGGCATCGTTGGGAGAATGAGAGTGGCGCAAATCGATCAATTGGCGGAGAAAATCTTGCGCGGGTTCGCGAGCCGAACCTCGCGGCGCAGTGTCTTCACGGTGCTGGGCGGATTTCTGGTGGGAGCGGCGAGCTTGCCTTTGCTGCCGGTTGCTCGTGCAGAAGAGCCCTCGGGGAATTCCTCGGATCCGAACTCCGGTCTGCAACCGCCGCAGACGAGCGGTAATCCCCAGGACCCCGGCGATCAGACGAAATGCGATTATTGGCGCTACTGTGCGATCGATGGATCTCTGTGCTCCTGTTACGGCGGAACGGTCAATTCCTGCCCGCCTGGCACCGAGATGTCGCCGATCACCTGGATCGGTACCTGTTTGAACCCGGCCGACAAGCGCAATTACATTATTTCGTACAACGACTGCTGTGGCGGCGTGCCTTGGGGCCGCTGCAATTGCCAGCGCAACGAAGGCGATCGGCCGGTCGTACGGCCGCAGAGCAACAACGAAGTCACCTGGTGTTTCGGCACCCAGAGTCAATCCTATACCTGCTCGACCGCGATTATTTTGGGCGTCGCCACCGATCAGAAGTAGTGTCATGCGCCAATCCCCTATTTTCTCGCTTGGCCTTTTGTTGACTGCCTGCTTGGGTGTGGATGTGGCGCTTGCGGGCCCCACGCCGCCGGGCGGCGCTGTGTTCGCGAATCATTGCGCCGTCTGCCACGGGCCGGACGCCGCCGGTATTCCCGGCAGCTTCCCCTCTCTGCACGAGCAGATCGTCGGTTTTGCGAAGATTCCCGCGGGTCGCGAATACCTCGTCATGGTCGTGACGACCGGTTTGATCGGTGAATTGAATGTCGCCGGCTCGACCTATCATGGTGTCATGCCGGCACAATCGACCTTGACCGAGGCGGAAGTGGCGGCTGCCTTGAACTATCTCGCGAGCGGTCTCGGCAAGTCGAAATCTGCGCCGACCGCCTTTACAGCGAACGAGGTGATTGCCGTGCGCGCGCGACATCCGGACAAGTCGCCGCAGAACACGCATGCTTTGCGGCCCGCAACCGCCGCGCAATGAGGTGGGTTGCTTGCGCCTCGGCGAGGCGCTTCTGGCCGGCCTTGGGAGTCGCTCTATCGCTGCCGGTGGCGATCACGCTTGCGCAAGGCTTGGGGGGCGCGCCGCATCCGGGAGTTGTGAATGAGCAGCGGGCTTGGCAACATTGGACGCTCAACTGCCAGGGCTGTCATCGACCCGACGGGACGGGTTCGGAAGGAACGGCGCCGAGTCTCGCGGGTACGGTCGCAAAGTTTCTGAACGTCCGGGGTGGCCGTGAATATCTCGGGCGCGTTCCGGGCGTCGCGACCTCGCCGTTATCGAACGATGATTTGGCGGAGGTGTTGAACTGGATGCTATGGCGCTTCGATGCGCCGCATATTCCCGCCGACTTCACGCCGTACACGGCCGCGGAAATCGGCGCTCTGCGCACCCAGCCCCTGCGCATCGAGGCCTCGCGCGTACGCAAGGAACTGCTCAAGAAGGCCGACGCCGCGCAGCGCTAGCGGCTTCTGGAGTCGCGCCCGTAATAGTCCGGGTAGTCCGGACTCAAACCCTTGAAGCGTCGATGCACCCAGAGATACTGTTCCGGCACGCGTCGGATGTGTGCCTCGAGCAGCTTGGTGAAGCGCTCGACGTCGTCGATGGGATCCGCGCCGGGGAAATTCTCGAACGCGGGTCCGATCGTCACGCGGTAACCCTTGTTGCCCGGCAGGCGCTCCGGAAAATAAGTCAGCACCGCCGCATGCGAGATTTGCGCGAGTCGGGTGGTCGCCGTGGTGGTCGCCGCCGGTATGCCGAAAAAATCGACCATGGCCGCGCCCTTGTTCCGGTAGCTCTGATCGGGCGCATACCAAACCACACCGTTTTTGCGCAACACGCGAATCATGAGGCGAATGTCGTCATAGGCAATTGGAATGCCGTTGGTCTGGAAGCTCGCCAGCATGGCTTTGGCGAGCACCTCATTTTTCGGCGGTCGATAAACGGCGCTGATCGGCACGACCGCGCTCAAGATGCGCGTCGCGATTTCGATGGTCGTGAAATGGCCGCCGATCATGATGGCGCCATGCCCTTTGGCGAGCGCCGCCTTGAGATGCTCGAGCCCCACGACCTCGGCGTGGCGCAGGATGCGTGCATCGTCGCAGTACCAGGTCGTCGCGGTTTCGAACAAGGCCATGCCTAAGCTTTCGCAGTGTCGGTCCAGCAGCTCCGCCTGCTGGCTCATGCTCAGTTCCGGCAGGCAGAGTTCGATGTTGCGGCGCGCTATCCGAATCCAGGAAAGCGGCAGCCGGCGGATCAATTTGCCGAGGCCGATGCCTAAGGGCATTTGCAGCCAAAGCGGCAGGGGCGCCACCAAACGCAGCAATCCCAGGCCCAGCCAGGTCGGCCAATAGTTGGGTGCCAAGAGCGCTAGCCGCATCGATGCCGCCGGGTCGGGGTGGTGGACAACTGATTCATACTCAAGGGCGACCGCCGAGAAGGCCGAGAGGATAGCCGCCCTAGGATGCGCTTACCAGAAGCCATCAGGCGGTATTTGCTGCGATGCGCCTTGTTTGCTCGGCACATTCGTATTCATTCCTAAAGTCCTGTATGCTAAGGGCCGGTTCGTGAAGTTCTACTTGGTCTGTTTCTGGTCACTGATCCGCTTCGGCGTCACCTTGACCACAACCCTCAAAGCAGGTTTCTTCGATCCAGGTGGCAGACGCTCCGCAGTCGTTTTTGACGGCTACTGGCGTGATCGGCCGATAGTTTCTTTTGTAGTAGGTATTCTTCACATGACGAAAATGTATGTTGGCAATCTCCCGTTCTCAATGGACGAGTCCGCAGTACGCGCGCTGTTCGAAAAGCATGGCGCGGTACAGTCGGTGGCGTTGATCAATGACCGTGACACGGGTCGTCCCCGTGGCTTCGGCTTTGTTGAAATGGCGAGCGCGGACGCTGCGCGCGCCATGCAGGCCTTGAACGGCCATGACGTCGACGGGCGTGCGCTGAAGGTGAACGAGGCGCAAGAGCGCACCGGTGGCGGCGGCGGCGGCGGTGGTGGATCGCGCGGTCCGAAGCGCTGGTAACAGCCTTGCGTTGAAGTGATTACCGGGGCCGCAGCGATGCGGCCCCGGTCGTATCTGGGGGTCTATTCTTTGGGTTTTGGGGCAACAGGGTTTACCTTGACTGTCGCATTGCCTATAATGCGGCGCCTCAGCAGGGACCGGCGCTCCAGAGCGCATCCTGCGGACGGTTTTTGAAAGGCCCCTCTGGGGCTTTTTCGTTGAAAGAGGGGCCGATGGGCCCCTTTTTTGTTTGTGAAGGATTTGACGATGCGCGATGCCTTGGTGCGCCTGATTGAACCGGTGGTCGAAGCGCAGGGCTTGGAGTTGGTCGATGTCGAGTTCGCCAAGCAAGGCCGTGGCGGCGTGCTGCGAATCTTCATCGATCGCGCTGCCGAGACCGAAGGCCCCGGAGTCACGGTCGAAGATTGCGCGCAGGTGAGCCATGCGGTGAGCGAGGTGCTCGAGACCGAGGATCCCATCAAGGGAAACTATACGCTCGAGGTTTCCTCCCCCGGCTTCGATCGAATTTTACGCAAACGTGAACATTTCGCGCGTTTCGTGGGCGCGCGGGTATTGGTGGAATTGAAGCTGCCGCAGGACGGCCGACGGCGCTTCATCGGGATCTTGGAGGCGCTCGATACGGATTCGATCGTCGTCGTGGTGGACGGGAAGCCCCATCGGCTGCCGTTCGATCGGATTCAGAAAGCGAGATTGAGGCCGGAATGAGCGGGTGGCGGTGGCCGCCTATGACCAGGAGTTGAGGGTCTTTATGAACAAAGAAATTCTGATGGC
>Ga0116229_10016179_pt1 | contig 10050 bp, 7 predicted proteins | sample S1TSphgellanicum_3_FD_87313 | JGI IMG/M metagenome (GOLD analysis project Ga0116229, IMG submission 87313) | Host-associated microbial communities from peat moss isolated from Minnesota, USA - S1T2_Fc - Sphagnum magellanicum MG | ecosystem: Host-associated > Plants > Peat moss > Unclassified... | reverse complement strand
CTTGTGCCAAATTCCAATGTCTCCAGCTCCTTTTCCATGTGTGAATAACATGGAATTCACCTCAAGCATGTTCACATCCAAGGTGAACATTCGTCCATTCCTTTCTCCTTTTACAATCAATTTGCCTTAGTTCTTCATGTCTTCCACAAAACATCCATTTTGGTTGAATGTCACCTGTAAACCTTATTCCACCATTTGGCCTACAAAGACCAAATTTTTTATTATGGTTGGAACATGAAGTACATCTTTCAAATACTTTGTTTGCCCATCTTGCATGGATAATGACACCTTGCCAATTTGTGTGATGGGATGTGTAATGTCATCACTAATTTCCACAAACCCCGGTGTTTTCAAATCCTTTGTGTCTCTAAACCATTCTCCATGACTAGTCATGTGGTTTGAAACTCCAGAATCCACATACCAGACATTGTTGTCTAATAATTGAATTTGCCATGTGTTGCATCACAAATAGTTGCTCATCACCTTGATTACTAGTTGATGCATAATTCGCTTGTTGCAGCTTTCCATTTCATGCATCATGTTCCTTTTGATAACAATTTTTCACCATGTGCCCAGGTTTCCCGTAGTACTAACAATTTGAATTGCTATTTAGTTGTTGACCTCGATGACTTCCACCACGACCTCCACAACCTGCACGATCTCCACAACTTCCTCGACTTCCTCTTCCTCCAAAGTTTCCTCGTCCACCTCCATGAGTTTGACCTTCATGTTGATGATGTCCACCATGCGAACTTCCGTGTCAACCTCGAAATGAAGTTTTACCACCTCTACCTCTACCTCTATTAATATTTGAATAGAAAACACTTTCTTGTGTTCCTCCATTGGATGAAGTACCAACAATTCTCATCTTTTCACTTATAAGTAGAGTTATTAAGTCTTGGAAATTGGGAAATGTTTCTCGAATTGCAATTGAAGTACGAAACTAGCTATAGTCTTTTCTAAGTCCATTTAAGGTGACGGCCACTAGATCTTCATCATCTACAGGGGCTTTGATGCGCTCCTAAGTCCTTAGATAATCCCTAATTGGGACTAACTTGCTCAAGTTACGGAATTGGGAAGGATTCGGGGCATGCTCCCAGCTTCCAACACTAAAGGGGGGTGAGAGGGGCGTGCTGAAAGCTTCGCGATTAGACTAAGAAGAAGGACAAGCTACTTAGTTATTCGGTCCTGCATCCAAATCTAACCAACAAGTTGGTTAGAACTCATTCTGCACACTTTTGGTGTTGGGACTAACCACGGGCAACCTTGGACTCACTTGATTCACCACGGCCCAAACTCGAGGGAAGCCACCACCTTCCCCCATATAGTATTCTCTGCGTCTCATTGCCGCACTTGCATCCGAATGACACTTTTTCCCGGGACTCCCAAAGTGGAGTCCCGAAACTATCTCGGTTTTGACTCCCGGGACATTGGGCATTCATAACTTCTCGCCCCGAGCTCGGATTGGGATGAGGTCTGAAACAAAGTTATAGCTCACCTCGAGAGCTTTCCAATAGTGTGTTGCACTTCACCTGCATGCACCGCAATCGGGTCGATTCCCAACTTTTAATGGTCGAAAGTCAAAGTGCCAAACCCTAAACCTGGCCCTTCTTTCGACCATAACTTGTGCTGAAGATGTCCAAATGGCTCATGCAAGGCCATTTTGGACATCTACACTTCAAGACCTTTCCAACGGTATAAAGAACACTACATTGCCAGGTGTTTTGGCCCTTGCAATTGTGCTCCGAGTTTTAGGGAGTCTTGGAAGACTCCCAAGTCCCATTTTTGGGAGTTTGAATGGCGACCTCGCACTTCCCTCAAAGTGGGGTTGTGACAAGCTCCTATAGATGCAAGAACATCTGCAAGGTTTTTCACCTTTGTAAAATAGTCACTGATATTCATCTTGTTTTTCTATAGATTATGCAAATCTTGCTTGAACTACATTTTGCGAGCTTGTGTATTGGTGCTATACATCTTCATTAATGTATCCCAAGCTTGTTAGGGTGATTTTGCATCTTGAATATGCACAATCATGGAATCGGACACACTCATAAAAAGCCAATACAAAACTTTCCTTGCATTTTCATGCCAAGTTTTATTGGCTTGAATTTGTTATTGTGTGGGGTTTTCTGGAAGAGGAGGTTCTTTCTCATCACTAGTTATGAATTCCCAGTAGCCTTTCCCCATCAAGAAATTCATAATCCTTAATTTTCACACTTGAAAATTGTTCTTGTTTAGTTTCTCAATTGTAATATGACAAAGACCGTCCACCATCTCTCAAGGCAACATTCAATGTTTTATTGGGGTTTCACAAATGATTTTAATTCCTTCCTTGGGTTTTTAGGATTGGGATTAGGGTTTTCCTTCCTTAGGTTTATAGGGTTAGGATTAGGGTTGAACAAAATGGACCTTGCATATGTATGTATGTTTTGAGTATTATACGAAATTTTATATTATACATAAGTTTTACATATATGTACGTATCTCATATAATATTTCGTATGGTATTAAATACATGATTACATATTACACTTTTGTATGAAGGTCTTGATAATGTATTTGTGCTTCCCAATCTTCAAACTCCTTCTTTCAAATTCTCCCAAGTTGTATTTGCTCCACTTCAAAATTTTGTTTTGATATCTTCTCAAAACAAACTTCTGTCACAACAACTTTGCAAAGCTACAGTGCTCACATATGACCTTGGATCAATCTGAAATTTTAATTAAACATGAACAACTATGTTTACTACTATCTCTCAAAATTGCAGCTCATTTAACTTCATAAAATGATATATCTTGCTACTTCCTTGAAATCACTTCAAATTGGGACCTGAACACAAACTGACTTACAACTCACTCTCAACAACTTTAAACTCCTTGAAATCTTGTGAGAGACATCAAATATACGTCTTCTATATTTGATCACAATTTTAACTTTATTCATGATGACCACAAAAAGTTATCATTTTCAAAAGAAACTAACTTCAAAACTGAGATTGAAACTTTAGATGCTTGGATCTTTCTCAATACAAATCCAGATGATATGAAATTTCTTTCACATATATATTCCTTTATGATCTATAAGATACCAAATTTGCAGATCCACAAATGCTCAAACAAAGGAGATATGACCAAAAAACCAAATCTGACACAAAATCTTCAAAAGCTCATAACTCTCACAAAACATATCCTTTTCTTTTGAAAATTTGAGAATAAAAGCGTCTTATAGTCTTCTATTTCTCTTTAAGTTTCACTCTAAGATCTTTTCACATCTAAATCTAGATTTATAAATCTGAGTTCCACAACCTTTGATATGTTGATCTCCTCTCACCTCTTTTCTTTTCTTTTCTTTCTCTTCGCATTCTTTCCTTTCCCCGTTTCTCTTTTGCACTTAACAAACTCCTATGATATTACTAGAGACTCTTAAGCTTTAATTCTAAAAACTTTCTAACTCTAGATCTCTTTCGACTTTTTCATTCAACAACCTAAGTTTTGATACCATGTCAACAAATAAGAGATCTGCTCAAGTGCAAACATAAATCTTTATTGAAAGCAAACTACAACATGATGCTCACAACACGAAACATAACATCAAGAACTCCTCAAGGTTCTTGTCACATGAAACACACAAACTTGTGCAATGAAGAAAAGAGAACCAAACCATCACTACTAGAAATTGTCTTTTGCAACTTGTTTTATGCAACTAAAAAATGTCGCATGCAACTGCACATGTTACATGCAACTCCAAAATAGTTGCATGTGAGATTTTTTAGTTACATAAGACAAGTTGCAAAAGACAAAATTTCTAGTAATGCATCAACACCAAGGTATTTAACTAAAAGACCAAACCACAAATAACCAAATTAATATAAGAAAAGAAAGTGATTCAACCTTGTGACAATAACCTCATTACTTTCCAACTCCAATAACTAATGAAACCTAACTAGTTGAGTTTGAATTTTCAACAGCAAATAGCTAAGGAGGTTTCAAAAGGGTAGGCTATAGTTTTGGAAATGGAGATGGAGGTAGTAATTAAAAACCTGGCACTTGAAAAACAACGATTACAACACACAAGAGAACACATCATGCTCTAGTATGTGGGCTAAAGTGTAGTGGGTTTTTGCTTACACATAATATTTGTAATATTTGTTTGTTTGCTAGTTGTTAATATTTATTCCAACTCTTTTTGAGAGGATGGTTGAAGAAAGAATATCATCTGACTACAATGGACTTTGTGTTCAATCCTTTGTTGTCCAACATTAAACAAACTTTATGTATAAAGTTCACATTAACCTTTTGTTACTAACCAAATTTGAGAGATGCAACAAGATTTAATGTAGAACAATTTGCATCTCTATTACAATGAAAAGTTGTTAGTAGTAAAGATGTATTAATCTACATTGGGAGGCAATTGGGTTTGCAGCTTGGGAACTCATATGCGAGCATTCCATTCAACAACTATAGAAGTTACAACCCTACAGAAAAAACAATAAGAGCAACTTGTTGTGATGTTGAGGGCACTGGAGGATGGTGTTGCCGAAAAGATGAAGGGTGAAGCTAATGTGCCTAACATGAATCCATACATAAAAACAATACAAGATTCACTAAAGATTGGTGAAGGTCTAACACATAGAAATGAAAATCAAATTCTTGACAATAAAGAACAAGACAATTGTGTTGAAAAAACCTAGGAGGTTGATGAGAATGACATAGTTAAATCTAATTTACCATGTGATGAAGGCAAGGGTGAAGATTGTCATAGACCCATGATATGGCAACAACTTGGGAATGAAATCTTCTTTCCATAAAAAATGAATGCAGGCAAATTGGAGGAGCTAATGAACCAACAATTCAAGCTGTGTGAAAACAGCATGAGAGTGAGTGTTGAACAAGATGGTTGCAACATAATGCAAAAGGGAGAGCAACTAGATCCTCATAAGCTTGGGATGCGAGATTTGCAATTGAATGATTCTCCAAACATTAAGACCAAATCACAAAGCCCAAAAAAGGTGGAAAGTTCTTCGTATATGATAATTACTATGGAGGGGAATCATATTCATATGATAAATCTAAAACTACTGAAGAGGGTGAAATTAATAACTCTATTGAAACCAATGTTCAGCAAGTGATTGGTGGGGCTACTATTGATCCAAATATTAAAAACATAGCTAATTAAATGCTCTAGTATATTCATGAATTTAGAAAGGCAATAATCTTTTCATATATGCATTTTTGTAGAACATATGGCTTGTTGTATGCTCCAGTGCTTAATGAGCTTACGAAATAAGTAATGTTTCTTAGCTAGTTTGTTTTACAAGCTTTGTGATGGAAGAAGTTTCAACATTAATGTGTTTGTGCTACTCTATTTATAAGAACTACTCAGATTTTTAGGGTGTTTAGGTATAATGTCAAAGTTCATGAGTAACACTTCTAAGCAATTTCTGAAGCTTCTCTACAAATTGCCACTTTATTCAATGGGTTTGATTACAAGGTTGTGGTTTCAAGGAGTAGATTTTATACATGTGTGAATTCACATCCTTTCACATATAGCATGATGGTTAGGGTCTAATCGACATGGAATCACAAAATGCTCATAAGATGAATGTCGTCCTTGGGTGGCAAAAGTACAAACTTTAACAATCATACGTAAAAACATGGTGAACATTGTTCCAAGTTTTGATAACTGGTTTAGAAGGGAGGAGCCTTAATAGGACAAGTCAAAAAGTAAATAAAAGGTGAAATAGGTAACTATGATGCGACAAATTTTTAACAAGTGCTTGTTTTATTAACACGCATACAATTATTAGATAAATAAAAGGGATGGCAATTGATTCCAACATAGAACTAATGTCCAAATGTTAGAATGACTTGAATTAATAATTTTGAGCACAATAGAAATGCTTGATTTCATAGCATTACAATGAGAGGAACATGCAATGTAAGACTTGCACAAATGGTTTTGTTTGTTCATGGAGTAGATGCACATGGTTGTAGGCATTAATGAAGCTCATGTATTCATTCTTTTCATTGCCAACACCAATATCAAGCTCAAAAGGAAGTACACAAGCTTCTCTTTGACACAAGAGCCTTGGTAGTTGCACCATTTTCAAGCAGGTTAGTGAGAAAATTTTTTATTAGCTCTGCCCACAAGGAAGCAACTAGGCATATGCATAACATTTGGGCAGAAAAATTTTGCTCACTCCCAAAGCAATGTGGAGTTGACAAGTGGCCTGGAAATGTTACTTTTAGATGGATGAATTTTTTCATGTGTGATTGGACGTAACCCTAGATTGTTATATTACAAAGATCAACACTTGCACTTTGAATTTTTGAATAATTTTCCTTGGCTCACATGTATACAAAATTTGAGAGCAATGAGGATGATGTAAGAATGTTCAACAATTTGCCATCTTAAGATATAAATAGGTCCTTGGAATGTCATGATAGCACAATATTTGAAATTTGGTGAAGGCAACTTGGAACTAGATCTATTCCAACAAATGCATCAAGAAGGTGTGCAATTAGACCCTATCACTTACATGAGTGTGTCAGATGTAAGTGTTAGCGTAGATGCACTTGAAGCAATGGATGATGTGTTATGAATAGTTCATCAAAACTAATGCACGTTAAGTGGTTTTTGTTTGCAGTAGCTTGGTGGATAAATTTCCACCTATTATCCATTAGAAAAATTGGACACACGTTATTTGGTTGTTGTGAAAAGGTTGGATTTGTTAGGTCCTGGAGGTTGCCAAGCTTTTCATGTATTGCGACAATTTGTGTTACTAATCAACTAGTTATTACCTTCTATTTCATCTCATTCTACAACCAACTCTATGTTGTCACAATAGAAACATAATCAAATGGAAGCTTCACATGTTTTCAATTGCACCCATAAGGTTATGACTGCACTCGTTCTCGTGTTATTTTCATAATGTTGTCAAGGACATTTAGCTGCAATTTCAACCATACATCATGAGGATGGATATGTTAAACTTGTCAATATTTTTTTCTAATTGTCATGGAAATTGGTCTTGCTGAAAATGATGTAGGATATGACAATGAATTGGCAGCTAGGGTTTTGCAAGTGAGAAAGTGGATCTCATTTCACCTAATCCCTTGACATTGTCTACCTATGTTGATATCAAATCTCGGAGATGACTCTAGTGAGTGATGTGCTACTTGATATGTCCTACATTTGAAATAAATGTTTTGAAGAAAGCTATTGGTGGGGTGTGTTGTTACCGACATCCAAGGGCATTACAAATCTTGGCCTCTTCACATCACCATAAAGCCAACCTCCAATGCATGCTTCCAATATGTCTATAATTGTAGATAGAAGCTTGGGAAATCTTGGCTCCATATGTAGTTTGACATGAATGGTTTTGTCCATTATGGTTGAAGGTTAAATTGTTTAAAACACATGTGGTAACTTGTTGGTGAGGAAAAGGAGGTGATGTGCACTTCATAGTGATGTAGTTTGAAAACATGGGTAGATGGGGATCCAAGGCCCCTAGATGTTGTAAATGTGGTAAGCCTTGCGACTCACAAAACTTCAAAGTCTACCTCTAGATTAATGTTACTACACTACATTATAATGTATATTTGTTATCACCCTAACAATTATGTGGACTACTTTGTGTTGTTGCCACATCTTGTAATATTTGGAATAATTGTGTCTTTTTTAACAATTGAGCTATTAAACTTTTACACATGTACCATGGAACTATAGTTGTTTAATGCATGTGAAGTGTCTAAGGGTTTGTGGTGCTGATCACACAAGTACTTTGTATATTGTGTGTTTTAATGTATCCTGAATGTGTTAGACAAGGTCAACCACCTTGGGTAGTAGGAACTAAATATAGTTGAAGCTAATGAACTCTTGTGGAAATGGTCATGTGTTTTTTAAGCAACATTGAGGCACCAATGGAAGAAAAATTGAATCAAAGTACACTTCCATAACATGTGAGTTATATTAGTAGCTTTTGCCAAAAGAAATGACCAAAAGTACTATTGTTGTTCCTAATACACCTTAATAGTTCCTTTGTTCCAAAGCCAATTGTCGAGAGTGTCATGTGTAGGCAAGAGTAACATGACTCCTTTTTCATGGAACAATCAACTAAACCTATGCATATTCTTGCTTATCTCACTCATCCAAGATTGGCTACATGTTGTGGCCAACCAATTGTCATATATTTGTGAGGCCATGCGATTGAAATCAATTAGGTAAATAATTAGTGGCGTTCATGTACCTACATTTTGCTCTGGTGTGTGTAAAAGGAAGTTATCATGTAGTCAAGCATATTCTTTGAGCATTTAGGAAACTAAAGGAAGTCCTTCCTTCAAATAGTTGGAAATTTTTTATTATAAAGTTATATCTCTACTGCCAAAATTGAGAGTAAAAAATATGTATATGGGCTTCTCTAATGCTATAGACATGATAGAAAGTTAATTTTATGTATATTGGAGAATATTTAGAAACTTATACTTGCACATGGACAGTTGCTATGGGATAATGAGGTGGAAGCTACATATTGTAGCTACAAAAAAAGGGATGAAGTTTTGTAGCATTGTCAATCCAAAAGTTACCTTCTAATACATTATGCCTTTTGGCAAGGTGAATTTCTTTTCCAATATGTCATCATAATGAATGTTGTTATTGTTGATGGTTTAGGTCCTTTCCTATCTCAAAGTTCTTGTTTGGAAACTATAGAATGAGGATATATAGCCTTTACATGAGGCATCAACCCTTTGTGCGTTTATGTTTTTGGATGTTATCTCTGCCAATCATTGAAAAGTCTATTGGGAGAAGTGAAAATATGGCCATGTGTGTAAACTAGTTGCATTTTGAGGATTTGGATTGGTAATTCGAAGTTGTACTAAGGATAAGATTTGTTGGTAGATTGTTGATCTTTTTATGTTTACACATAGTTGAGTGGTGCCATTGTTATTACAAGTATGTAAAGTATGTTAGGGTAGCCAATTGTGAATTGTAATGGACATTGTGGATATGTTTGCAAGAAGGAACTACTGACCAACTTCTACCATATTTCTTGCAAGGTTGAAAAAATAATTTCTAAATGTGTCCACAACTCAATATCATGATTCATTAACAAGCATGATCAAGTCAACCAAGGCTAGTTTCACTTTTGGATTTACTCTAGTCTTGGGGCTTCATCAAAATGAATTTGATGTCTAAACTTGTTATTATTTCCCAAGGATTCAATTAGGAAGAAATATTCAAAGGATACTTCTTGTTATTATTCCAAGAGGTTGTGGCATATTATTGTTTGTGATGCATTTCTTGTTCAAATAATTGGATAGGTCATGAGATGTCAAGTACTCTTGCAATTATATGTTGGATTTTCTATGTTGGGTGTGCAGGTGGTAGGCATTGATATGTTGTCAAAGCCATTGTTGCCCACAATTGGTGACGCCAATGTTGGACAACACACGAACATGGGGGTATGTTTCATTTGTTGGTTTGTTGTGTTTTATTCAAAGCCAAGAGATGGTTGATATCCTTGTGACCATAGTGGCATAGTAGTCCAAATTTCTTTCTTTCACATAAAATAATATCCCATGCTTTGGGACACCTTTTATCTTACATGTACATATTTATTTGAAGCTAGCCATAGGGATGTGGAACATCGCACAAGGAGGTGAATCCACGCACAACCTTACCTTCAGATGTACTTTGGTCACGCCACATCCAATTGTTGCCACTTATATTGTTTAGATTTATCAATTTATTTGGAATATGTCTAAAACAAAAGGGTGCAGTTGAAAGGAAGGACCACTATAAATTCTTAATTTCTATTCACATTAGAAGAAAAACATGTATTTTCAATTGATCTTTGCCACTAAATTTTAGTTGCAAGCGACATTTTGTAACGACAGTAGAACCTCTATAAAATGATCCCCCCAAATTTTATAACCTCTCAAATTTTATCACTCCGGCCCGGTCCATCAATGGGACCAGGCAAAAAATTTATATTCTTATAACTTATCACTTTTCCTCTTTCCCGACAATTTTATAATTTTATAATTCGTT
>Ga0116229_10016178_pt1 | contig 10051 bp, 5 predicted proteins | sample S1TSphgellanicum_3_FD_87313 | JGI IMG/M metagenome (GOLD analysis project Ga0116229, IMG submission 87313) | Host-associated microbial communities from peat moss isolated from Minnesota, USA - S1T2_Fc - Sphagnum magellanicum MG | ecosystem: Host-associated > Plants > Peat moss > Unclassified... | reverse complement strand
TGCTTACAGAATTTTTGTTGCTTGCAGATTTCTTCATGAAGTACAAGGAAGAAATCATGAAAGAAGAACTCTACTCCTCCCTGAGAAGAAGGTATGAGATCTTTTTCTCACTTGCATGTCAAAGGGGGGGATGGATGTCATGGTGTGATTTACAATTTAATGAATGCACAAAAAGTCTTGAAGCAACCTGAAAATTAAACCATGATAGTAGATAGATGTACAAGTGCATCCTCTCGAACGAAGTTGTTTTTTGGTTCAAAGTTGTTTGATGTCGTCCTTCATCTCTGGATGAAGTTCCAAAAACTCAATTACTTAAACCTTAAAATCTCAAACCAAATGTGTGAACAATTTTGTTCATTGTTTCTTCCTAGCTCCAATTTGTGATCATGCAACCTTGATGTGATGATCTCTATGAAAAGTTACAACAAAGAAATAAGAAGCAATAATGCAAGATGAGTTAAATTCGTAAACACAACAACTTGTGGATCATGTAACAACATAGAGACTTAGTAGTTTGAAGCACTTGGATCTCCATGTACTTTAAATGCATGAATCGCTTCTTTTCTCACACTTCTTTTCTCTCTAATTATGTCAAATGAGTGTTGATTAGAGATTTTATTTCATTTCCCACAACAAGAGAGTTCTCTTAAGATGCAACCAGTCATATATAGTGCCTTAGTAAAAAATCAACAACTAATTCCTTATGATAGAGATTTGTTGTGATAACATGTTGTCTACATTGAGAATGAAATGATATGAACCTAACAAACTATGTTACAAGAAAAAGAAACGAGAAGGAAGAAGGAAATGTGGAAATGAAGGACATTGGTCTTTGATTAATTGTTGAATGATTGAAGGCCAAGAGCAAGATTATAGTTGAAATACCACTAATGAGTAATGGATTAGAAGCGGGAATGGGTGGCATTCAATCAAGTTCAAAGGCAAGAAGTAGCCATACCAATAACTATTAGTCAACCTAGAATGGTAGCTAAATGGTAGAATCTTGTTCTTGTGAAGAAAAAATTTAATTCACTATTTAGAGAAAGTCATTAAGATTGAATTTTATACCTCCATGCATAATTCTTATAAACATGTGAAAAAATCCTTAGCTTGTTTTTGCAAAGAATAAGGAATTGTTATTGTTAAAGGGAGGAATCATTTTCACTAATGACACTTAGCAACCCCCTTAAAGTATTTAAGACATTTTTAAACATAAGTTATTAGGATATCATGTATGATAGTTCATGTCATGTTCTTCATCGTTCTTAAAATGAATTCAACGTTTTGAATGAATTTCATACATCATTATTATTCATGATATGTATTTATGAAGTTATTTCAAAAGGTTTTTTAGACAATTAAGCCTTATGGAAACTTTTTCAAGGAACAAGTATGAGCAAGAGTAGGGCCACCAATTATTGTCAATTTAATCAATACATTAGTCTAACTTGTAAGTATACATTAGAACACAATCTTTCGAATGCATGAATAAATCATTTTCCTTTTACTATGCCACCTTCAAGATTGTGGAACCTTTGTAGATTTTGCTCAAGGTAGAATACATATTTTGGTAGTAGCAATGACAAAAATTTGTAGGGTGTGAAAAAATTTATATTGAATATTGAAATATGGAAAGGAACAAGGTTGAATAGAAAAGTTGTACTACAAATTGGTGTTAAAAATGCCAAAATGAATGTAATTAATGCAATATTTTTATTTTTATTCATTTGGAAATCACATTGTGCATTATTCAAGGAATCTTTTTAAGCACCTCAGAGAGAAATGATTAATGGTGAATGAATTTTATCATGGATGAAACTAAATAATGGTGGATAAACTCTTTTTATTGGATATAAATTTGACAATAACTGATAAATTTCATTCATGTTGGATATATATCGATGTGAATTAAATTAGTTGTTTCATCCAAAACCTTATATTTTGGTTTCCCTATGCTTTTAATGGACCTCCATTGCCTCCTTCATTTCATTAATGTATAATTATTGAGTGTATTTTTCATTAAATGAAATTTTATTAAAATGTATTTTTGAAATTTGTTAAATTGATAGCCATTTTTATGAAATGAAACTATATTTTGCTCATTTAATGCATTATATTGAACTTTGGAATGAAACACAAATTGTAAGGTTAAAATAAGGCTTAAAAGTTACATGATTTTACCAATAATCCTAACATCACCACACAATTTCATAAATTACATTAGCAAAATAAAATTCAACTAAAATTCATCAAATTATGTTATAAATTGCTAAAATCACAACCTTCTTTAGTGGTCATCACATGTATTCACATAAAAGAACTTTCAATTTTTTAATATATGCCTCTTAATGCTTATATTGATGAATTATCAAAATCATTAAACATTAAATATATATATATAAATAATCTCAAATCTATTGTGATATTTTCACCTTTTTGGCCTTGCTTACCAAAGTAAGGATATTGTTATGGAGTCTACACTTTTAATAACTACAATTTAGTGTTGGATATCATACATCACAAATAAAATTTTAGATTTGAAAAATGAAATTTAACATTGCAAAATTTGTAATATTTGAAATTTAACATAATTTTCAAATTGACTCCATCATTTCAACTTCATGGAAAATAATATGAACTAAATTTTACAATCCTTGACTTGAATATATGACCATGGTTTTGTTTTTCAATTTTGTGATATCAAATTTTGGGAAAAAATTTCAAAAATTAATCAAATTTACTCTATAAACAAAAAAAATTCCAAATTCTTTTCAATTATTTTATCAATGTGTAAACCATAATGGATATTTGAAAAAGGGATTTAATAAAAGAAATAATCATCAAACGACAAGCATTGAATCAACTGAAAAAATTATTATATGATATAGACTACCAAAATGGCCATGCCCTATCTTTAAAATCCTTAAATCAAATGCCTAAATAGCTTAGGGTTTTAAAACAAAGAGTCTAGATAACCTAGGAGGCTTAAGATAAAAAGATTAAGTAACTTAGGGTTAAAAATTTAAATAATATATAGTAAAAAACCTAAGTAACCTAAGGTAAAAGGTTTAAGTAAATCTAAAAGTTTAAATGGCCTAAAGCAAAAAACCTAAGTAACCTTGTGTAAAAAATATAAGTAATCTATAATAAAAAAAACCTAGGTAATCTAAGGTAAAAGGCTTAGGTAAATAAAAAAGCTTAAATAACTTAAAATAAAAAGTTTAGGTAACCTATGCATCTTAAAATAAAAAAAGTTTAAGTAACTTCCAAGGTTTGTGTGTTCTTGGTTATTTAGTGAAGGATTTAAAAGTTACTTAAATTATTTTATTTTAAGATGCATAGGTTACCTAAGCTTTTTACCTTATGCTACCTAAATTTTTTATTTACCCAAACCTTTTACCTTTAGCTACCTAGGCTTTTTACTATAAATTATTTAAATTTTTTACATTAGATTACCTAAGTTTTTTATTTTAAATTACTTAATTTTTTTTTTACTTAAGCCTTCTACCTTGAGCTACCTAGGTTTTTTACTATAAATTACATACAATTTTTACCTTAGATTAACTAAGTTTTTTATCTCAAGATTCTTAATCTACCTAATTTTTTTATTTTAGGACCCTAAGCTACCTAGGCATTTTATAAGTCTTTAGAAGGTCTAATGTTCATTAAAATTTTAAAAATTCATTTCACTTAAGCATCAATTTGGTGAAATTAAATTACACGCATGATGTCACAAGATAAGAGCTAACCAACAAGTTCAGTGACCAATGAGCCAACCAAACTATCAACAAGCACTACATAAAACCTAGCCCCCAAAAACATTATCTAATGAATCAACTAAAAAACAATGTTTTTAGGGCTTCATCTAATAACATCAAAAATTATACATGTAAATGAACTCATATTGAAATGAATTTTTAAAATTATTCTTTAATAAAAAAAATGTACAATGGGCAACGACGATACAAATTCATTTCATGTATATATGTTTTTGAATAAACAATTTAATAAATCTTTAGAAGGTCCAATGTTCACAAAGAGTCGAATTTGCAAAGCGGTCCGACCACGGTGCTCCCTCCACCTCATGGCTTTTGCAAAACATGGCGGTGCCGGAATTAAAAGATGAAAACAACACTAATTTCATGCGTACAACAAACTCCAACTATTCGGAGCTCTGTAAACCAACACATCCTGAACCAACGTCTGCACATTGCGCCAATTTCATGGCAACGTGTTGACAAACGTTCGTTGCGCTAGCACTGATAACATCTTTGAACCATCAAAAAATGCCGCCAAGATATCAGATGGAATCACACTTTTTTTTCTGTTGAATCAAGTTTTGAGAAGAAAACATTGCCGGAATAAGTTTGCACACGTATGGAGTTGAATTTGCAATGTGATCCAACTGCGGTGCTCCCTCTGCTTCCTAGCTCCTGCAAAACACGGCAACGCCCAAGTTAAAAGATAAAAACAACACAAAAAATATTACAAAGATATCAAGTGTAGTGGTACAAATTTTAGTGCTCAGGTCTCATAATCCTATCTATGAGAACAAGCTCAATTTTACAACATGTTACATCACTCGCACCAAAGCTTTCCATTATGAAAGATCTTTGGGTGCACTTCGAAGTCACAACGATAATGACGCTAGATGAAACATTGAGAAGGCGCAAAAGATTCCAAAATGGATCTGTGAATTTTACATGGGGTTGTACATTATGTTACTCCACTTAGGGTTTAGGGTTTAGGGGGGGGTTGGAGAATCGTGGGCCATCGCAAAACATTTATGGACACGTGTGATGCATGGCCAATTTATCTTTTGTATATTTGGTGGGAATTAGATGTGATTCTTGTTCTCGTTGTTCAAAAAACATTGATTCATCCTCCATGCTAACAAACCTTTGGTGCAATTAATGCTTGAAAACTAAAAGGATATGTGATATATTAAACTTGGTGCAAGTGTGAAACTTTAGTACAATTTACCAAAAATGTCCATGGATATTTAATAATCACAATTAACCACAACTCGCCACGTTAACATATTTTAGGGCATGCGTGCCATACGCCATTGCTATAATGTTCCTTTTGGCAAAACAAGCGTAGCCGTCATTTGGTCGCCATAAAAAACAATTCTTGATTTATTTTGCGATGCGACTCAAATTGTTCCATGCGAATTAATATTAAATGCCTCTTTGATGGTACAGATTCTGAATTTGACAATTTATCCATTTTCTCCGAACTATTTTATTATTTCCCCAAGTGAAAAGTTTGTTTTTTACAATGAAAATCTTTTGAAAAAATCAATTGTTCGTTCGTATGAAGCGCAGTGGCTTGGAAATGAACAACAATTATCTCGAAGGCTGGTTTTTATTATGCATAAATAATGTTTGGAAGTCTTTGAAATATTTGTCCAAATATCCACAATTTCGGGTCCCATCATCCGAGGCATGTTCGGATTGTGGCAAACTATACATATGATTTCACCACTGCATTTGGAAAGATGCAAGGTGGAGGCTATTTGACCAAAAACAAAAATTTGTTGCTCAGGACGAGCTCACTTGGTGCCTCGTCAAGTGGCTCCCTTTTCCTTTTTTTTCACTAAACTCAATTATGGTGTAACATGGTTTGAGACTGTTTTGTGTTTTTGTACAATTCGCGGTTTAATTAGTTTTGTTGGCATTATATTTAGCTTTTGACCACCGGGCAAAATGTCACCTTTGAAGGAACTTTGTAAAATTTTTTTAAAAAGAAAACCCTCAACGATAGGGCTTGCAAGGGCCGATTGGCAAGGTTTAGGGTTTAAGGAATTTAAGGGGGGGGGGATGTGGCAGCCCCGTGAACATTATTTATAAAGGTGCTGTAAAGTGTTGTATTAAGAGGACCCATCAAATATGCAATCACATCACATCTACCGACACGTGTGATTCATGGCCAATTTATCTTTTGTATGTTTGGTGGGAAATAGATCCGATTCTTGTTCTCATCGTTCAACAAACATTAATTCATCCTCCATCCCAACAAATCTTCGTTGCAATTAATGCTTACAAATCAAAAGGATGTGTGATATATTAAACCCTGTGAAAGTGTGAAACCCTGGCACAATTTACCAAACATGTCTCAAGATATTTACAAATTACAATGAACCACGACCCTACATGATAACATATTTCGGAGCATGCATGTCATGCGCCATTGCCATAATGTTCATTTTGGCAAAATAAGCATAGCTCTTATTTGGTCGCCATAAAAATCAATTCTTGATTTATTTTGTGATGCGGCTTAAGTCATTCCATACAAATTCAGGTCAAATACCTCTTTGATGGTAGAGATTCTCGATTCGACAAGTTTATTTTGCCCATCATTTCTGAGCTATTATTCTATTACCCCGACAAAAAAGTTTATAGATTTACAATGGAGGTCATCCAAAAAAACAATTGTTCGTATGAAACAAGGTTATTTGGAAATGAACCGCAATCATGCCGAAGGCTGGATTATTATGCACACACAAGATTTGAAAGTCATTGAAATATTTGTCTAGATATCCATGAGTACGAGTCCCATCATTTAAGGCATGTTTGGATTGTGGCAGACTGTTTGGGATTGTTTCGAGAACATGTGATGTTATCCTGATTTTCAGGAAGTGGTGGGAGGCAATCGTCTAAAAGCTCAAACTCAATGTCCTATGACACGGGCCCTTGGGCCTCGAACAAAAGGATTGTTTTCATTTCACTTGAGCATCAATTTGGTGAGATTAAATAACATGCATGGTGTCACAATATAAGGGCTAGCTAATAAGTTCAATGTCCAATGAATCAACCAAACTATTAACAAGCACTAAGTAAAACCTAACCCCTAGAAACATTGTCTAACCAATCAACTAAGAAAAATTTCCTAGGGCTTCATCTAATAACATTAGAAATTATACATGTAAATGAGCTCATATTGAAATGAATTTCTAAAATTATTTTTTACAATGGGTAACAACAATACAAACACAACAATTACAAACCTTACAAACATGTAAAACACTTTAGAACACAAATGAAGTTACAAATTCATTTCATGTATATATGTTTTTAAATAAACAATTTAATAAGTCTTTACAAGGTCCAATGTCCATTAAAATTTTAGAAATCCACTTCACTTGAACATCATTTTGTTGAGATTAAATTACATGCATGATGTCAGAGGATAAAAGCTAGTTAATAAGTTCAGTGACCAATGAGTTAACCACATTATTAACAAACATTAGATAAAACCTAACCCCAGAAACATTAATTAACCAATCAGCTACAAAACAATGTTCGTGAGGCCTCATCTAATAACATCAAAAATTATACATGTAATGAACTCATATTGAAATGAATTTCTAGAATTATTCCTTATAAATTATTTTGTACAACAAACATTACAACAAACCAATAAATCTAATAACATAATTTTGAAATGAGAAACAAATTGAGAATTACACATACATGGCATTTACAAACATTTATAATTATTTAAAAAGACTATGCAAAAAGCATTTATATGATAAATTGAGGAATTCGACAATCCTAAAAAAGAATAGAAAAGAGAAATAAAAATATATAAGAAAGGAACAAAAAGGATTGTTCTTACATTCTTTTGTAAAGAGAGTATTTTTTTCTCCTAACAAGCTAACTCGTTCTATGATTTGTAAATCAACAAGTCACATGCACCTAACAAAACATTAGATAGTGATCAAGATTCTTAAAATTCCATAGGTAATTCATCAAACATCTTCGTCTCATTTTCAAGATGCAAACCCCTTTTGAATGATTACCAAAATAACTTCCAAAAAGCAACCATTATTCAATAATATTTCAATGACCATTCATTTGAAAAAAAAAAGTTTAATAAATGCATAAGATTTTTGTTAATATAATAATACTACTTATGTTAAACTACTTTCAATTATTATATGATTATTTTCATTAGTTTAAATTATTTCACCCTACATTATTTATGATTATTTATGGTTATTTTAAATTATTTTTGACTATTTTTGGTTATTTCATCTTAAACTAATTTTGGTTATTCTAAGTTTTTTTTTTTTATTACAAATTATTTCACTCTAAATTATTTTTTACAATCCTAAGCAATTTTAATATATGGTTATTGGTTGTTTTTTTATTGGGGCTATTGGTGGTTATTAATGACTATTAATACCTATTATATTGGTGGCTATTAATGGTTATTTTATTCATGGTTATTGGTTGTTATTTTATTCATGGCTATTGGTTATTATTATATTAATGGTTATTGGTTATTATTTTATTAATGGTTATTGATTGTTATTTTATTAATGGCTATTGGTTATTAGCATGAAGTTCTCCATTCAGATATTGATGGACGAGGGTCAGGCACAATAGTGGTCGAAACTACCACTTTATCCAATCCAAAAGCCCATCATATGTCTATAGGAAAAGGGTGGGCTAATAAGTGGATGGTGTTATCCTTTCACATGTCCCCAACTATGTGCTAACAGGAGAGGATATGGGGCAGAATCCTAATATGTTAAGGAAGGACATTCAAGTTAGAGTAGCTTACAAAGGCGGTGATTGTGTAAATGGGAGAAACCGCCAACGCCCACCCTTGAAGGTAGGATCTAAGTGCCTAACATGACCAACACATTAAAGTTAAAGTCTACACAATGCCATGGATTGTTCAATTGTGGGAGTAATCTTGCACTTTTTATCAAATGTGGCATATATGTGGGATGTTGGGAATTGCACCAACTACATGGCTAAAATAGGACATAAGCTAGATTGTGGAAGCTAGATTTGTTATTCTTTCTGTTACAATCTAAAGATTAAGAACATACCCACATTATTTGGGGTCTAGGTACATACAAGCATGAAGGAAATCATTGACATGGTTTCACATTTGTATTCATTGGTGGATTTGGTGTGGCAAAAAGTGCAAAAAAAGACGGTAATTATGTCAGCATCTGAAAGAAGTGTGAGTAGTCGGCTACGCTCTAATATTGGTGCAAGGGTGGGGAATGTAGGAGAGAAGGCATGGCAACAGGTAAGTTAATACCAACATGCTCTTGAGTTTCTATAGTTCATAACTACGGAACACAAATGCCCTGTTTGACACAATGTTGTAATAAAAATTTATTCCATTTTCCTAAATTGGTTGCTCATGGTAAATTGAATGAAGCTTCTTTATTGGCGTTGATGTGCAGTTTAAAGTAGGGGAAGCAATTGTCTTATGTAACCTTGATGCTGAAGTTGTAGCAAAGGGGCTGATAATAGGGGTTGGAGGACAAGGATGTGTCCACCATGGGGTGCTAATCAAGGAGTCATGGTTCCGAGTCTAGTTAGGTGAAATTGTGGCAGCTAAAGGCAACACCCCATTGTTGGTGCCAAATGAGAATGATGATCCCCCACAATGTGTATTAAAGGATGTAATAGGTTCAAGCACTATATGGGAAGGTTGTTTAATGCGAAAACATGCTTAAGTTAGGGGCATTATAGGTTGGGAGCTAGTTGATTTTTGAATCCTAAAACCCTAATGAGTAGTTATGGCCTTTTTTGGGTGTTAATGATATTTTAGACATTGTATGGTTTGATAGACCTGATAGTGATGGACTCTTGGTTGCTGTAATTGGAACAATGGCCATTAAACCCCATTGGATGTTATTACAAAGGGTAATTTGTTGGTTAAGTAATTGCAGATTTTTTACATGCAAAATTACAAATCACAGATTGATGTGTGTAATATTTATTAGTTGATTTTTCAGCACTAGTGGAGTATAATAGAAAAGTGATATGTATAATGTACATTAGTTAAAGTAGGTGTAGGTGTGTAAGGAACCCCAATATGGGCAAGGCATTAATTAATGCTACTAATCTAGTTGCACATGTAACTATAGTGGCACACCTTAACCTTAAAACTAACAATGACAAAAGTTACATGCCATGGGCCAGCAGTTGCATTTGGAATTAAATCTAATAGTTGTTGTGTTACCATGTGGCACATTATAAACGATATGATGAAAACCCTAAACCTTAACCTTAACCTT
>Ga0116229_10016176_pt1 | contig 10052 bp, 4 predicted proteins | sample S1TSphgellanicum_3_FD_87313 | JGI IMG/M metagenome (GOLD analysis project Ga0116229, IMG submission 87313) | Host-associated microbial communities from peat moss isolated from Minnesota, USA - S1T2_Fc - Sphagnum magellanicum MG | ecosystem: Host-associated > Plants > Peat moss > Unclassified... | reverse complement strand
GTGTTTCTCAAAATAATAATAATAAATAAAAGAAAAAAATTCCCTCAAATAATATTAAATATATATTTTAAAGAGTACATTTTTTACCCAAGATCTACCCCATCATATTGTGCTTTTGCCTTGGTGATGTTTATATGTTCAATTCATGAATTTTGGTGATTTCATTGATGATGCTAAAATTTATGTGATTTATGTGCAAAAAGGTTATAGTTCATTCAGGCATGGTACTATTTATGGGTTAGGTTACAAATCCTATTAGGTATTGTTTTAGCAATTTCATTAAACATGTTTGTGTTCAAGAAATTTGGCATTGTATACAATGTCCTCTATGTTACAAGCATGTGCAAATCACTTGTGTTTTTCCAATTGCTGCAACACTTTATGAAAATGAAACATAAAAGCGGAAGGGAATTAATGCATTGGCCAACTCAATTACCAATCACCAATTGGTCACCACAATAAATGATGCCTTGTCGTGTGAAAGAACCATATGCTTTCAAGGAACTTTCTTCATCGTGACTAGAAAATGTGTAGTACTTGGAATTGTGTTTAATTTGGTGCTCATTACATGCACCCAACATGCTACATCACACTCTATGGAAAGCACTGGGAAGATGGGGTGATGATCAATAGTTCAAAGGGCCAAGCTCCATTCAAAAGGACCAAGTTATTGTCCATGTTTACACATAAACTCTAACTAGATGTTGAGGCTACTAGCAAAATGCAAAATTATAAAATCAATTGTGATTGGAAAATGCAAAGACTCATTGGGTGATCTAAATGCAATTGCAAATGGTTTAATGCAAGTGATGAATCAACTTTTGGGAATTAGCTTTATCGTAAGTATATTTGAAGGAGGTAATTGAAGGAAGATTGGATAATGCACATACTTGTGTGTGATCAAAATTTGCACACTGTCCATATGCAATAAGCATCGATTTTTGAAAAATATTCTTCATATCTTGGTATTCCATTACCACAAGTAAATATATCCTAAGTTAAATTGAAAATAATATTCTCCAATTGTCAAGCTATTTGACCTTAGCCACAATTTAAAAAGATCGGATTTTTTAAAAATATTTTTCATAACAATGGTATTCCATTACCATGGATCAAGATAACTTAAGCTTTTGAACAAATAATACCAAAAATTTGAAATTAGCTAGCCTTGCTCAAGGTTAAGAAACTTGAACTTTTAAAATAATATCCTTCATAAACATGGGTAATTCATAACCTCGGGCAAGGTAGCCTAGGTTTTTGAAAAGGATGTTTCCAAAAGATTGAGCTTCTTAGCCCTAGAATTAGAAGTTGGGTTAAAATGAAAGAAAAATAATCCATGAACAGATTGAGGAAGATGGATCGAACTTTGGGATAAATATTTTCAAAAGCCCAAGCTAACTAACCTTGGCCAATGTTAGAAAACCCAATTTTATTTTTTCAATTCTCAATAACAAAGGTATTGCAAAACTAGGTGCAAAATTGTAGTCTAGGCTATCTAACCTTGGCCGAGGTTAAGAAGCTCAAGGCTATCTAGCTTTTTAACCCTAAACATTGAACATGATCATAATGAAAGATATGTATGAAAAGCCTGAGCTTTTTAACCCTAGACATAGAACCTTGGTTATAATGAAAGATATCTGTGAAAAGCTCAGGCTTCTTAACCCTAGATGTAAGAATATTCTCATAACTGAAGGTGTTCCCACCCCTGACTATGGTGGAATATGGTCATGGGTACCATGGCCAGTGGTAATATAACCTTCTTGCTATTGGTAGGCAAGGCCTAAACTTCTTGGAAACAAGGGACATGGATGGAAATTAAACTACATATGGATGAGAAAATATGACATATATATTTTGAAATATATATATATATATAATACTTACTAGGTGATGAGTAAGAATCATGTGTTTAGGGTTTAGTGTTTAGGATTTAGGGTTTTTCCCATGCCTTAGTCATCACCTTGGCCATGTTTAGGCATGTGGAAAACTTTAGGCCAACCTAAGGTTATAGAATCTCTTTTGGCATCAGTTATGTAGTAAGGTACCCTAGACTTTTATGAAATAATGGTCCAGAGTAATGGCCATTTTGCTATTCGATAGACATCACTCTATAGGTATGTAACCCATCCTCGATGATGTGAGATTGGCTTGGTTGCACAGCCGAGGAGCATGCACATGCTCATCTTCTCATCCACCTTCCTAGCATTCATTAATGGTTTTTTGGGAAGATACCATAGCCTAGGGTCAGTTTCCACAATTGACAAAACGAATAATTATTTTTTTCCCAAAAAATGAATTCCTTTTTAAAATTTAATATTTAAATATTTTTTCAACATCTACTATAATAATATTGTGATATGAGTAATGAAATTATTCAGAGTGTAGCCTATGATAATTAGGATGATTATCAACATGTCAACTTGATATTGTCACAAATTTTCATTTTATTATTTTGAGGATTATTTAATGACAAAAAATGACCTTAGGGTAAGGTATTTGACAATATGGACCATCACAAATTTAATGCACTTGTGATTGATTTTTCATTTTTGCAAAGGGCATACAAAAAAATTATCTCAAAAACATAAAAATAAAATTCTATTTCATTTAATTTCCTAGTAAAAAGAAAAGGGGAGCCATGACCCTAAACCCTAAACCCTGTTTAGTGGAAACATCTACTCAAATTTTCTCTTGTAAATGCAAGGAATCAGAACATTGCTCTCATTTCAGAGAGCTTGCTCTGCACCAACACTGTTGCTGATCAGCTTGGTTTGGATTTCTGGTTTAGGACTGATGTGGTGTCTTGAATTCAAACACAGGTAGACACAGAGAGACACTGGGTGCTCAGCAACAAAATGAACTGCCACCCATGGGTGGGAAATCTTTCAAGACATCATGTTAGGGCTGGACAAGTTGAGCAGGTAATCGAAACTTTTTCAACAAATGTAATAAGCATGAGTCCTGTCAAGCTTTTGTCAGAGTGCTCAATGAAAGCGCTAATTTGCAAACATTTGTAGAAGGCAGACACATTAATACACAGACAGGCTCAATATCGTTGGGCTGCTTTTCAGTGTAAATTTGCACTGTCCCGATGTTTAGTCGTCAATTATCCGAGAAGTGCAACATCAAGGGTCAGCCCAGTCCTTGTGATCCTGTTGCAGATGCTGAATGTCTGTGCCAGAATAGCTGCACTTGGAACAACCAGAGATATGCATACACTGATTGTCCAAAGTGAGTGTGAATCAGATCTGTATGTGGGTAGTAACATTGACATGTGTGTGAAATGCAGGCTTGTGTAGAAGATGCATGAAGATTATCAAGATTTAACAAGTTGCCAGAAAAGGAAGGAAACTAATTCATGGACTGATTGCACAGAATTACATATAACTCACCCAAATGAATTACAATGTTTAACAAGCACATCTATTGAAATGACTTCAAGTATGCAGGTGTCAATCCTCCTCCAGGGAATCAAGCGTCAAAAAAAAATAGAGGATAATCTGAAGCAAGATACTTCCTGTGGTTTCCACAATCCACCAGAATCAAGTCCCGCTTCTGTACATAAAAGATTTATGACTTTCTGACCTTCATCGATGGCCAAGGTTGGTACAGCTACAGTCTTCCTTGCAGATTATCTCACATGATTGGAATCTGGGTTTCATTCTTCAAATGTTGTCAAGGTGAGGATAGTGGGGCTTTTTTGTTAAGCTAGACACCCCATCAAGTAACCTCACCATATTGCCAAGAAACCATTCAGTGGGCAAGAAGTGCCACCTGCTGCCTCATCAGCATGCATGTTCCTGACAAAGTCTGGAAAGAAGGCTAGTCTTTTCATTTGTGATCAATTAATGGATTTTGTGGATATGATTACAAAGCTGCCAAAAGATTCAGATCTTCTTCTGATTTCTCACAATCTGGATCTACTATGGTGGAAAAAGATGTTCAGAATAAACTTGACACACAACAGGCACATTCATCCAGATCTTTCATGCATGGGGCAATATATAAATATATAGCTCAAGTACTCTACAGAGGAATGCTCTTCACGTACAGACTAAGCAAAGCTGCTAGTTTACACCTTTTTGTGTTTTTTTGTGTGTGTGTGTGAACAGGATTTTGGGAGTCACAATGATCAGTGATTTTAAAGGAGCAAGGTTGAGACATTACTGTGCAGATGGGGCACATTGTGAATGCTGAAACCATACCGAAGCCCATTCCAACTGTAGCATCGGCAGGTCTGATTGACTCATGGCTCTTGACACTAAATTTTGGTGTAAACTAGATGCAATCTGGAGAGAGAGAAATCCCACCCTCTCTTTCATTTGGCTCCTCTGTGTGTGTGTGTGTGCAGGAACTTCAACAATCTAGAATTTTTTGAACTTTACTGTGTACCCACGAGATGCAAGCTATATATCTCCTTGCCCCATTTACCATAAGCATAACCTGCAACACATTGTTGCCGGCAGAAACTACAATTATATTGTGTGGAAGGGTGCTAATGATTTTTCTACTCTCATATTTTGAACATTGCCAAATTTGGCTAAAAGTATTCTTACAGACAATCACCACTTGAGCAAAAACACAAAATTGGGGGACCAAAAAAACACTGCTTTGAGTATGGACTTCAGTAGTAGTCAGATTTTGGTGTTTCATGATAAATCTTAATAAATTTATCAAAAGATGAAAATGTTGTCATAAAACAAACACAACTTGATGAAATCAAATGGTTTCATTAGAAGAAAAAAATCAATATGTGACCAATGCATTTACAATTACTTGCGACTATTTAGTTTTTTCAAGTAAAGTTTTGCCTTCTGCAACTAATGTGAAATCATGCTAATATCAACCGAATCACCTAGGACTAGCTTACAACTACTCTGCAACTAAATTGGTTTACATCTATATATGGGTAGGATAATCCAAAAATAACCATCTAAAGTCCCAATAGTCGCAAGCGAAATGGTGCTTAGTAACCATCAACATATATTTATATACATCAATTCTATAATTATTTGATTTATGATTAAATTTAATATTCATAGTATTTTTATTGTATTTAATTTATAATTATAATAAAATATTAATATTTAAAATAATTATAATATATACAGAATTTATAATTCTGCTTAAATATTCATATTTTTAATTTTTATATTTTTCAAAATTAAAATATTGCCACTATAATTAAATGAATTAATTTAATTTTTATAATTTTAAGAATTACATTCCAGTATACAAGAATATTTAATTATGTACTTACAATATATAATTTTTAATATGTCATAAAATTTTAGAATAATTTTACTGAAATTTTAAAATAATTACAATAAATTATTTTACTTATTATTTGTTAATGCTTATATAAAATGAATAAATAATATTACAACATAATTTTCACATTAATTAAAATGGTAATTGCCAATCATAAAAAATAACTATTGTATTTACAACATTTATGTTTTAATAATAATAATAATAATAAATTTCATCCTAATTGAGAAGTTATGTCTTATAGTTAAGATTTTTATTTCAGAATTATAATAATCTTAAAATAATGAGCAAAGTTGTTCTAATTATTCTATTTTTTAAAAAATATACAATAAAATAATTGTATGTATTACTCATTATTTACTTATTTACAACAAATTTTTAATATAAAACATAAAATAATTAATGTTCTGACCATAACTACATGGATTTTAATATAATAAACTAAATTATTTATGTTTTGTAACTACTTGTTCATAATATATCACATTTATAAATAATTATAACTTATTATATTTACTAATTATAACTTACACTAAATAATTATTGTTACAACATAAATTTTATATTATATAATTTATATTCATACAATAAAATAAATCAATTATTGTAATTAATGTTACATTACTTTAAAATCATTGTAATTATTTTAGATAAGAATTAGTTATAATAATTTTATAATAACTTTCTAATTGAACATAATTATTCACAATCTGTAATTTATAAATTCAAATCTGAATTTAAATTCTGGAAAAATCAATAATGTAGTTAAAATAATTATTGTAATGATTATAATTGCAAGAATTATTGTACATTAATATTTTTAATAAATTTTTTTAATTACTTATTTATGATAAATATTTTATAGTAATATTACTGTAATTAAAAATATTAATATATATTCAGTAGATTATTGTATTCATAGTTATTAATTACCAATAGAAAAAAACATTTACTTGATCAATAACAATTTTTACAATAACAAATGTAATTATATAATAATTATAGTAATTAGTTTAATGTTACTTTTTAAATAAATAATTTGTGTATGAATTTACTTTTTGATAACAATGATTAGTTCATTAATTTAATTTTAAAATAAATATTTAAAAGATTTATTTTTAAGTATAATTTTTAAAAATTGCATTAATTATATTATCTATAATTTGACCAGATTTTTTTAAGTAATTTTTTAATATTTAAATTATTTATTTACCTATGAATTATGTATTGACAAGTTGTGAGTAATCAAATAGCTAATTAGTTAATATTAAAATAGTTGAATAATGAATACTTAATATTTGTAGTGCATAATTTATATTTTAAACATTTTTAAATTTTAATCATTATTAATTAAATGATTGTCTAATTATTTAATGACGCATGTACTTGAATTGCTTAGAAATCTAAAAATTAAGAAAAAAAACACGAATAAAGTTTTCAAGTTACAATTTAATTTGTGAGGAAATGCAACTTCAAAACTTATCCCATATTGTTTATTATTCATTATTAGTTCGAACACTATATAAACAGAGGGTGTGATCATTCAATTTCACATTAAAAACATGTGCACATGGATGAGCCATTCAAAAGGTTTAACTTGAAACAAAAAGAAAAATTATGCACAATTTTAAACTACTTGCTTCCCCAACCTATTTTTCTACTTACTTAAGTAGGTGTTTAATTTGACCTACCCACTTAGGTTGACCTATGTACTTACCTACCTAAGTACCTACTTATATGAATAGGTATTTAGTTTAGGAATGTAAGACTTACTTATTTACCTATTTACTTAAATAAGTAGGTAGGTATTTAACCTAAGTTTATAGGCACCTATTTATGTACGTAATTAAATACCTACCAATTTAATATTAATATTTTGTATTAAATTCATTTTAATGTCACGTGGCATATTTACATTGGGCCACATGTCATAATATGAATCATCCAAGCATGTGAATTGGACGTCCTAGATTATTTCAAAATATTATTATTATTATTTTAAATAATTAAATATTGCGATACATGGCGACGCATCATTTGCCTTGAATAGTGACAAAAATAGTTGCATCTTAATTACATGTGACAATATGTATACAATGGAGTCAAAGGATGAACTTGTATTTGTTGACCTTTTCATTCATCTAATACCATTGTTGTTTGTGACTAATATCACATGTGACTTATCCAAGGCAACTAAAGGGATTTTAGTCGCAAATGTTGCTTACAACTAAAATTTAGTTGTAAAAACCAATCGAAAATATGTTTCTTCAAATGTTTATATGTATTTTAAAATTTGTTTGATGATCCTTGTCCCTTATGCAAATATGACCTACTAAAAAAAAATAATCAATCTTGTTTATTGCATAATTTATCGTACATTGATTTCATTTTTATATTTATATATTATTTATTATTATAGTACCTTGGCATCTTGACACAAATTATATTCGTAAAAACAATGTAATTTTTAAATTAAATTTTTTCAAAGAATTTTTTTTGTGAAGGAAAATACACAATCTTTTGGAACATTCAAAAATATTTTATTCTTGACATGAAATTTTCAAAACTCATTAATTATTTTTATAACATGTTTTGAAACTGCCTTTGTACTACATTAATCAAAAGTATGTAAATAATTTTGAAAATATTATTAATTTATTAAATTATGCATGTTTTCTACATCCCATGAATATGTTGGGGTTTGACGTTATATGTGTGTCATTAATTGAATCCATCAGAGGATGAATGAATTGTTGCCATAGAAGTTTTACAAGAAAGAAAAAAGAAAGCAAAGAAGGTGACAAAAATGGAAGACAAAAAAAAATTGATCTAGTTTATGGGAAATGCACCAATGTTTGCAAATTAGGTGCAAAATGAAATGGGCAAGGCTTTAATAACCATAAAAGTCAATCACAACAATTTTTAATTTTCAATTATAAAAATTTGGGTGAATCCACATTATGGTGACCCTCTTTGGGATGTCACATTGCACTACTTTCCAAGTGTGTGCATGTTTGAATGTATCCCACCTCAAACTTTTTAAAGAATTTTACAATATTTTTGTATATTATGTTAGAATACAATTTAAGCAAAACATTAGAAAAAAATTTATTTCATTTCATTTTATAAAGTGGGATATTGGAATATATTTATGGAAATGAATGTAGTGTACCTATGTATTAAAAAACACAAATATATTCCAAAAATAATTTTAATGATTTTTAATCTTTATGAAAATTGAAAGTATATTGAACCATGTCATTTCACATAATTTGACCCATGTTTGGATACCATGTGACTAATTTGAAAATTTTCATGTCAAAAAATGAGTTTTTCAGCAATGATGTAACAAATGTGTAATAAATTAAAATTTTGACAAATAATCACATTCACATGGAAGATGACAAGCATAGTTAAATGGGCCATTTTTTAATTCCATTAAAATTGATTATTTTCATGACTAATGAAAATTTAAAGTTTATGCAATCAAAACGAAACAATGGCCCTATTATACCAATGTATATTATAAATATATTCATGGATCCTTCAATATGCATAATGAAATTTTTTATTATTATTAAAATAATATTACATGAAATTTTTATAAAATAATAATTGTAGGTCCTAAAAACCAAAATTGATACCCAAAATTAAATGTGCCATATTTTTGGAACAATTATATTGTATGTACTATAGTATTAGACCCAAAAGAGTTCCAAAGGGGGTCACCATAGTGTGCTTTCACCCATTCCCATTTTTTATGTAGTTGAAATATATTCAAATTTTGGCCCTTGATTTCAAATTTAACATTACTCAAAGATTTAATATTTTGGTTAAATCAATTGAATGTTAATTATAAATCACATGTCTTTCGACCTACTATTATTATGTGATAATAATAGGTTGAATAGCAGATAATAGTAATGCATGATTCACATTTAAATGCATTTGTGTTTCACCATATCATTCAACAATTAGATTTTAAAGTTAATTAATGGCCTATTGAATAATACATTATTTATGTTTTGAAAGATGAATCTTAAATTATAATTAAAGTTTTCGACTTACACATCATGAATGTGAATTTTTTTAAATGTCTTAAATTTCAACATATTCTTTTCATATGAAAGGAACATGTCTTGGTGTATTTTCAACCATTAAATCACATTTTAAATCCATACACTCTTTAACAAATTTGATATAGATTAATTTTCATAATGTTCATAATTCCAATGAGTGGCAATAGTGAATTTAATGTGATGGTAGCTTTTGGTTTGTATTTGAAAAATAAATAAAAAATAAATCAAGATGAAATTTCATTATAATTTTAATTTTAAAATTAATTATCGAGTTTTTAATAATGAATTTTTAATTTAAAAATATATAAAGACTTAAAACTATTAAATTAAAAAAAATTAAAATACTTTAGTGGACACCTTTTAATCATCAATAAAAACATTGAAAATGAAACATCCATTATAACAATTTATCAAAATTGAATAAATCTACATTTTTTTATCAATGTTATGTTTATGAAATTAATTAGATTTAATAAATTCATTCTAAACACTGATTTTTAAAATACTTAATAGGAAGTGGTGTAGCCGAACGACGGGTGGCAGGACAGTGACTCCATGACTGTGCAGTTTGTGTGAACACAAAAACCTTGATCAGGGTAATCTGGCCGCCTCTATTGATGAGTGGCGGCGGATTTCTTCTTCATTAGTGTGAGAGGGAAACTAGATATGCATGGGGTGCATGGGAGAAGGTGGTCTGTCTGT
>Ga0116229_10016174_pt1 | contig 10052 bp, 8 predicted proteins | sample S1TSphgellanicum_3_FD_87313 | JGI IMG/M metagenome (GOLD analysis project Ga0116229, IMG submission 87313) | Host-associated microbial communities from peat moss isolated from Minnesota, USA - S1T2_Fc - Sphagnum magellanicum MG | ecosystem: Host-associated > Plants > Peat moss > Unclassified... | reverse complement strand
TGTCGAAGACGACTTTCCAAAGCCCGAACGCGGCCACGTAGAGCGCGAAGAGCCCGAGCGGCAGCGCGCACCCGAGCACCCACCAGCGGACGCTGCCGGCCACGTCGGCGCCGGCCCGCCGGGCAAGGCTTCCGCTGGCCACGGCCGCGCAGATCGCGACCGCTACCGGCAGATACAGGAGCTTGAGCAGGGTGACGCAACCCGCGGCCACGCCGGAGGCAAAGGCCGATAGGGCGCGGCGCTCAGCGGTCTCGACGGCGGCCAGCGCCGCCCAGGCGCAGCAGAAGAGCGGCAGCCCGGCCAAAGCCTCGACCTGGGTGAGATGCCACGACGTCGTGCCGGCGAAATAGGCACCGGGCAGGGCGAGGATCGCGAATGCGGCGACGACTGGGCGCCGGACCGTTCGTCGCAGCGCGAAGAACGCGGCGACGCCCAGCGCGCACTGCCAAACGACGTCGGCCGCATGCAAGGCCGTCTGCGTGAAGCCGAATCCGGCGCCCGCCGCCAAATAGAAGAGGAATACGCCGGGCTGCTTGATGTCCCAGAAATCCCGGTAGAGCACGCCCCCCGCGTGAAGCGCGAGGGCGCCGACCGTGAACAGAGCTTGGTCGCCGGCGAAGGGATCGAAGGTGCGCAGCGCCCCGAGCGCCGCGACCAAGCCGAGAGCGACGAGCGCGGCCCCGATGCCTTGACGGTAATGCCCGGGGTCGTTTATGATAAGCGACGGCTCCGATGACCGTGGGTCCACCTTCGGGTGGTTAATGCGCGAGCGCCTACCGAGGATGACGACACCGCGACGATTTCGGCTCGAAGGCATTCCGTGCCTCGACCCGAGCGGCAACGCTGGCGCTCATCGCACGATTGGAGCGCCGTTTCTTTTTCGGACGAAGCGGTTGCCACGTCAAGAAAGAGACTCATGCCTACCGCAAAAAAGGAAGCAACGATCGAGGAGCTGCGAGCCAAACTCGCGGACTCCAAGTATTTGTTCTTCACCAACTATGCCGGGTTGACGGTCGAGCAGATCACGCGTTTGCGCACGGAATTGCGCAAAGACGGGTCGACGTATTCGGTCGTCAAGAACACGCTATTCTCGCGCGCCGCGGGCGCCGAGCTGGCAAAGCAGATCGATCCCTATCTCGCCGGCCCGACCGGCGTGATCTTCGCGCCCTCGGACCCGGTCGCGCCGGCCAAGGCGCTCAAGCAGTTCTCCGACGACGTCAAGGCGATCGCCGTCAAAGGCGCGCTCGTCGACGGCCACATCCTCGACTCCAGCCAAGTCGAAGCGCTGGCGTCGCTGCCGCCCAAGGTCGAACTGCAAGCCAAGGTTCTCGGCCTGCTGGCGAGCCCGCTCCGCGGATTCGTCGGCGTCCTCGCGGCCAACCCCAGCGGCTTCGTCCGCGTTCTTTCCGCTCGCGAGAAGGAACTCGCCGAGTCCGCATCCTAAAGGAGTCATATCATGGCAGTTGCCGATCTCATCTCAGAAGTTGAGAAGTTAACCGTTCTCGAGCTCAACGAGCTCGTAAAAGCCCTCGAAGAGAAGTGGGGCGTCAGCGCCGCGGCGCCGGTCGCGGTCGCCGCGGCATCCGGTGCGGCTGCAGCGCCGGCAGTGGCAGCCGAGAAGACCGAGTTCGACGCCGTCCTCACCGATATCGGCGGCGAGAAGATCAAGGTCATCAAGGCCGTGCGCGAACTGACGAGCCTCGGTCTGACCGAAGCCAAAGCGTTCGTCGAGAGCGCGCCCAAGGCCATCAAGACCGGCATCCCCAAGGACGAAGCCGAGCAGATCAAGGCGAAGCTGGCGGAAGTCGGCGCGACCGTCGAGATCAAGTAAGCCGAGCCCTTCGGATAGGTGAGAGCGCCCGGTGGAATTCCGCCGGGCGCTCTCTGCTTGTTACCCGTGGCGCTTTCTTCGTTACCGGCCCGGAAGCGCTGTCGCGCTCCGGATGTCGGGTGAAAATGCGCCGAACAACTGCGGGTCTGCGGCGAACTCGCGTTTGAGGTTGCGGATCCGATGCCGGTCGTTGGGATGGTCCGACAGCACCTCGAGCGAGCCGCCCGTATCGGCTTTTTCGTAATTCTCGAAGAGCCAAACCATACCCCACGGGTTGAAGCCGGCCTGCGCGCAGGTGATCGCGCCTTTGCGATCGGCTGCCGCTTCCACGACGCGCGAAAAATGATTGGTCCCGAGCTCGTACACGAGCCGCTCACCGACCTGTCCAACGTGCGTTCTGCCGATGCCGGTCAGCCAGCCGACGAAACCGATCATCTCACCCGTGCGCTCGTCTCTAACGTTGTTGTGCACGACGTCGTGATGAATGTCGTGCGAGGTCTCGTGGCACAACACTCCGGCCAACTCCTCGGTGTTCTGCACGAAGTGCATGAGCGAGTCGGTCACGTACACGTTGCCGCCCGGCACCGCGAACGCGTTGGGCTGCTTTTCATGCACCAAAAAGAAGTGGAACGGGAACTCGTACTGCGGATCGGCCACTGATGCGATGCGGGTCGCGATCGGATCGAGCGTATCGTAGAGCGGGCTCGCGCGGCTGATAAGCTCGCCCTTTGCTTGCAGCTCTCGGTACACTTGGCCGCCGATCTGCTCCTCGGTGGCCGCGAGCGAATCGTCTGCGGTTGCCGGACCCGCACAAACGAGGAGGAACGCCACGAGTGCTGCCGCGAGTCCCTTCATTCACGATCCTCCCAAGGCGGCCGCGGGTGTGCCGCCGCCGTTAGATAGGCGAAGCGTCGCTCGTTCCCTCTCTCGTCGGCGTTGACGTTTCCGAAGCGGACTGGTCTCCGGCGGCGGCGCCTGCGTGCACGATTGGGTAAGAGATTCGAGTCATGCAACAGCAACAGGATGGCGTCGCCCCGCCGCAGCAACAAGAAGCCTCATCTCCGCAGCAAGAGCCCGCTGCTCAGCAAAGTCAGCAAGAGCCTGCAGCTCAGCAAAGTCAGCAAGAGTCCCCTGCTCAGCAAAGTCAGCAAGAGTCCGCTGCTCAGCAATCGCCGCAAGCTCAGCCCGCGCAGGCGCCGGATCCGCAAGCTGTGCGAGCGCAGCAAGCAAAGGCAAACGAGGAGCGGCGTTTCTGGGCTCGTGCGCGAGCCTTTGTTTCGCGAAACGGTGCGGTGCTCGCAGTCGCGGCGTTTGCCCTTGTCGTCGTGTATGCGGCGATCTTGCACAGCGTCTGGAGAAGCGGTGCGGAGGGTAACGCGGCCGCCGACCCGCGGAGCGGCTATTCCAGCGCCAACGACGCGCAAGGCAGCAGCGGCGGCGGCGGGGGCTCGGCGGTGGGTTCCGGCACGTCCGGCGGCGCGATGGGTTCGGGAGCTTCCGGTTCAAATTCCGCCGGCGTCGCGGGAACCTCGAACGGCGGCGTCACGACCGGAACCGACAACGGCGGTAACGGCTCGACCGCGAACACGAACGGCAGCACCTCGAATGGAAGCCCCTCGAATGGAAGCTCCTCGAATGGAAGCTCCTCGAATGGAAGCTCCTCGAATGGAAGCTCCTCGAATGGAAGCTCCTCGAATGGAAGCTCCTCGAATGGCAACTCCTCGAGCGGAGGTTCGTCGAACGGGAACTCCGCGAACGGAGGTTCGTCGAACGGGAGCTCCGCGAACGGAGGTTCGTCGAACAGCAATTCCGCGAATGGCAATTCCGCGAATGGCAATTCCACGAATGGCAACTCCGCGAATGGCAATTCCACGAACGGCCAGAGCGGGCCCAATGCGGGTGGTCAGGGTGCACAGAACAATCAGAACGCGTCCGGAACAAATGGTAATAACGGAAGCAACGCCAACAGCGGCTCCGGGAACGGCAGCGGTAACGGCGCGGCCGGCAGCTCATCCGGAAGCGGCAGCTCCAGCAGCGGCAGCTCCGGCAGCGGCAGCGGCGGCTCGGGAAGCTCGGGCGGCGGTTCAGGAGGCTCGGGCGGCGGTGGCGGCGGCGGCGGCGGTCACTGACGCCTCGGCCGAGAGGAGAAACGAAAGCGGACCCGCTCGCGCGGGTTCGCTTTGTCCGGACGCGACCTGGTTAGTGAACCAGGAAACCGACCAGGAGCAGCGCGACGATATTGAACACCTTGATCATCGGGTTGATCGCGGGACCGGAGGTATCCTTATACGGGTCGCCGACCGTGTCGCCGGTAACGGCGGCGGCGTGGGCCAGCGATCCTTTACCGCCGTAGTGTCCGTCCTCGATGTACTTCTTCGCATTGTCCCAGGCGCCGCCGCCGCTGGTCATCGCGATGGCGAGAAACAAGCCGGTCACGATCGTACCCACGAGCGCCCCGCCCATCATCTTCGCGCCGCCGAAGTTGGGCAAGACGAACGATAGCAGAACGATGACGATCGGCACGCCGATTGGAATCAGGGCCGGCAGGATCATCTCCTTGAGCGCGGCGCGGGTGACGATGTCGACGGTCGTGCCGTAGTCCGGTTTTTCGGTCCCGTCCATAATGCCGGGCTTCTCGCGGAACTGACGGCGGACTTCCTCGACGACGGCGCCGCCGGCGCGTCCGACCGATTCCATGGCAAGCGAGGCGAACAGGAAGGGACACAGGCCGCCGACCAGTAGGCCCGTCAGCACGTACGGGTCGCCGATGCTGAAGAACGCGGTGAACGCTTCCGGACTCGTCGTGTTGCAGTACGCTCCCGCGGTCGCGTGACATTTATCTGAGAGTTCTTGCAGAAACGACGCGAATAGAACGACCGCCGCGAGCCCGGCGGAGCCGATCGCGTAACCTTTGGTAACGGCTTTGGTCGTGTTGCCGACCGCGTCGAGCGGATCCGTGACGGCTCTGACCGAGTCCGGCATCTCGGCCATTTCGGCGATGCCGCCCGCATTGTCCGTAATCGGCCCAAACGAGTCGATGGCGACGATGATCCCGGCCATCGAGAGCATCGCCATAACTGCGATGCCGACGCCGTAGAGTCCGGCGAAACCATAGGCGACCAGGATGCCGACGACGATCGTCAACGCAGGCAACGCGGTCGCTTGCATCGAGACGGCCAGACCCGCGATGATGTTGGTCGCGTGGCCGGTGATCGAGGCCTTCGCGATGTTCTTGACCGGTGGGAAAGTCGTGCCGGTATAAATCTCGGTGATGTATGTGATCAGCCCCGTGACGGCCAGTCCGACCAAGGCGCAGACGAAGATGCCGATTCCGCTGACCGACGCGCCGTTACTAGTCGTCGCGCCGCCCGCGAATTCAGACTGGGAGACGAAGTAGAACCCGATCGCCGAAACGACGCCCGCAGCCGCGAGGCCGGCATAGAGCGCGTTCATGATCGAGCCTTTGCCTTCTTTGTTCATCCGAACGAAGAACGTCCCGATGATCGAAGCCACGATCGACACGGAACCCAGGATCAAGGGGAAGGTCGTGGCGCTTTCGAGGGTCGTCCCGAGCACCAGATGACCAAGCAGCATCGCGGCCACGGTCGTGACGACGTACGTCTCGAAAAGGTCCGCAGCCATGCCGGCGCAATCGCCGACGTTGTCGCCGACGTTATCGGCGATCACGGCCGGATTGCGCGGATCGTCCTCTGGGATTCCAGCCTCGACTTTACCGACTAGGTCGGCGCCGACATCGGCCGCTTTGGTGAAGATACCGCCGCCGAGGCGCGCGAACACGGAGATCAGCGAGCATCCGAACGCGAGACCGACGAGCGCGCCCAGGGATTCGCTGACCTGGCTCGGCGAGCCGGCGTTGACCTTGAGCATGATCGCGTAGTAGCCGCTGACGGCGAGCAAGCCGAGCCCAACGACCAGGAGTCCGGTGACGGCGCCGCCGCGGAAGGCCAACAGGAGCGCCGGCGCGAGCCCGCCGCGCGCGGCTTCCGCGGTGCGAACGTTCGCGCGAACCGAAACGATCATGCCGATGAAGCCCGCCGCTCCCGATAGCGTCGCCCCCAGGGCGAAGCCAAAGGCGGCCTCCCAGCCAAGCGGAGACGGTGCGATGCCGATCAGCACGAACAAAATGACCGCCGCGATGCCGACGGTCGTGTATTGGCGTTTGAGGAACGCCATGGCGCCCTCTTGAATCGCCCCCGCGATCTCCTGCATCCGCGCGTTGCCCGGCGACTGCCGCAACACGACCGAGATGAGGAAGACGCCATACAAGATGGCGAGGACGCCGGCCCCGAGCCCGAGACCGATCGCTAACGTTGAATCCAACTGATTTCGTACCTCTTATTAGGCAGCAAACGCCGCCGTTCCCGAAAAAATTGACGCGGGATGTTCCCCGGCTATACCTATATATGTATTGCGTCGCTCGAAAGCGCACACGAAAAGAGTCCCCCGCCGCAAAAGCAGGGCCCGGCACAAATTTCCGGCTTCGTCATCTTTAATGCCGGTGTCCTCTCGCGCCCGGAACCCGCGCCGGCGCGCTTGCGGCAGTAAGCCGCGCCCGCCGAGCACCCGCGCCGCCGCACGACCGCCAAGAACGCGCGCGCGCGCGGCCGGACCTCCGCCCAGGACGCGCGCGCGTCCTGGGTCAGGACGCAGCGCGCGTGGGAGCCCGCCCGTGGAGAGCCGCGGGAGTCCGCGGCGGGGGTTCGGGGGGCGTTGCCCCCCGTTTACAAGGACGCGCGCGTCCTGGGTCAGGACGCAGCGCGCGTGGGAGCCCGCCCGTGGAGAGCCGCGGGAGTCCGCGGCGGGGGGTTCGGGGGGCGTTGCCCCCCGTTTACAAGGACGCGCGCGCGCCCTGGGTCAGGACGCAGCGCGCGTGGGAGCCCGCCCGTGGAGAGCCGCGGGAGTCCGCGGCGGGGGTTCGGGGGGCGTTGCCCCCCGTATAAAGTGAGAACTTTGGGAGACCGCGAAACGTCCCAGGGACATGCAAGAGGTCGAGTTGTTGGTCGTCGGCTGCGGTCCAGCCGGCGGCGTTGCCGCGCGTGAGGCGTCGCGCGCGGGCGTCGAGACGCTGGTGCTGGAGCGGGACCCGGTCGTCGGAGCGAAGCGCGTGTGCGCCGCCGGCCTACGTCCGGGGTTTATCGAGCAGTTCGATTTGCCGCGTGAGATCGTGCACTGCGATACGCCGACGATTTCACTGCACGGCCCATCCGGGCGGCGTTTCGACTTTCCCGTGGGCGGACAAGCCCACACGACGACGCGCGAGCAACTGGACGGGACGATCGCCGCGCAGGCACGTTCGGAGGGCGCCGAGATTCTGACGTCGACCCTCTTCCGGGGGTACACGCCGGACGGCGACGGGGCGATCGTTGAGTACGCGGATCTCGCCGGCGGCGAACGCAAACGCGTGCGGGCCCGGTCGGTCTTGCTCGCGCAGGGCTCGAGCGCGCGCGTCGACCCGTCCTCACCGCTTGCATATGAGGCTTGGTCAGGCGGCCTGATCACTTGCTACCAATATCGCGTATATCTCGAACGCCCGGCGATCGGCCAAACGTACGAAACGCTCGAGATGCATTACTATTTGACAAAAACCGGGCGGAACGTGATCGCTTGGATGTTTCCCAAACGAGACCACCTCTCGATCGGCCTCGGCATCGCCGGCAAGTATTCCGGCAAGGACTTGCGCGCGGAATTGGACGCGTTTCTTCCGACGGTCCAAGCCCGGCTTTTCCCCGGCGTCCCGTTCACGGTTCGCGAGGAGGGCAATCTGCTCTACGGCGGCGCGCCTCGCCCGACGATCAGCCACGGCAACGTGATGGTGGCGGGCACGGCCGCGGGCCTTGTCGACGCGACGACCGGGGAGGGCATTCACGAAGCCGCGATGTCCGGTCGACTGGCCGCTCAAGCGGTCGCTCTCGCGAAGCGCGGCCGAACTCGCCTCGCCGGGTTGCACTACGAACGCGCGCTCAAGAGCATGTTCTACGGGCGCTTGCGCCACCGCCATAAGCTGATGACGTTTCTGGAGCGGCGTCCAGTTCGCTTCGACGTTCTCTTCGAGCAACTGGCCCGCGCGCCGCGTTTCGCCGATATGCTGCAGCGCGACCGCAACGATTTCTCCCTCGCAGAGTGGGCCTACTTGTATGCCCAGGCGGCGCTGTTCTCGATTCGAGCGATGCGAGCGTAAGCTGGCTCGTGCCCGCGGCGTTTGCGTTATCGTCAATCGCGCGGTGGATTTTAGCGAAGCCGCAGCGAAGGGCCGGGAAGCGGTATGACTGATGAACCCATGGTGAGCTCTGCATGAGCGCTGACGGCGGCGCGAATTACGTCATCGCGGGGGTTGGCTACACCCGCGAAGAGGTCATACATCGCTACATCCATTTGGTGAAGTACGTCGCCGGCCGGATTTCCGTCAACCTGCCGCCCAACGTCGAACTCAACGACCTGATCAACGACGGCGTCGTGGGCTTGATCGATGCGATCGAAAAGTACGACGACCAGCGCGGCGTCAAATTCGAGACCTACGCGATCACGCGCATCCACGGCGCGATCATCGACGCCTTGCGGGCCCTCGATTGGGTGCCGCGCGCGGTTCGGCAGAAGGCGCGCGAACTCGAACGCACCCAGCACGATATCGAAGCGGAACTGGGCCGCCAAGGCACGCCGGACGAAGTGGCCCAGCGCATGGGCGTCACGCGCTCGGAACTCGAAGCCCTCCAGCAGAAGGTCCGCGGCACGTCGGTTCTTTCGCTCGAGGAGCATCTGCCCAACGACCGCGGCAACGACATCCCGTTGTTGGACACGCTCAAGGGCGAAGACGGGAATCTCGGCACCGACGTCGAGCAGCGTGAGATTCGCGACACCTTGCTAGCCGCCGTCGAATCACTCTCCAAACAAGAGCACACCGTGATCAAGCTCTATTATTTCGAGGGCCAAACGCTCAAGGACATCAAGGGCGTCCTCGGCGTTTCCGAGTCGCGCGTATCGCAGATCCACGCCCAAGCCGTGATCCATCTGCGCCAGAAACTGCGCATCCTCCGCGCGGATCTTGGTTTCCGCGAGAACGACCCGACGATCAAGCAGAAGTATCTGCGGCGGCCGGCCGCGCCTTCGTCCGGCGCGGAGCTCCGAAGCTAACGCAGCGGCGCATCCGGGGCGCGCGCGAAGCCCCACTCTTCTCGCTGTTCGCGCTTCCCGAAGCGGCCGGCGAAACGCTCGTGACCGGCTCGGGCGACGTGCGCCTCTACCGCGCGTGGCTCGCCCCCGTACGCGCCGACGCCCTCCTGGCGGCCATCCGTGCGACGACGGCGTGGACCCAGGAGCGGCGCAAGATGTACGACCGCTTTGTGGACGTCCCGCGCGAGCAGGCCTGGTTCGGCGACGACCGTGAGCGTCCGTTCACCCCCGAGCTCGACGCCGTCCGCCGCGACCTGCAGACCCTGACCGGGGCCCGTTTCAGCTATGTCCTGGTCAACCGCTACCGTGACGGCCGCGACAGCGTCGCGTGGCACAACGACCGCGAAGTCGAATCGATCAGCCGGCCGGTGATCGGCTCGCTCACGCTCGGCGCGACCCGCGCCTTCGATCTGCGCCCCAAGACCGCCCGGCGCAACGTGATCTCGATCGACCTCGACCACGGCGACCTCCTGGTCATGCGCGGCGACACCCAACAGAACTGGGAGCACCGCGTCGCCAAAGACCCCCGCATCTCGGGCGAACGCATCAACCTAACCTTCCGCCAACAACCCGAATAGACCGAACAGGAGTTCGATTGCGCTTGGGGAAGTGGGTAGCCCCGAATGAGTTGGCTCGCAAAGCTCAAGAGCGCTCTCGGACGGTCGCGTGAATCGCTTGCGGGCGTCGAGACGCTGGCCCAGCAGAAGCGTCCGCTCGACGAAACCTTCTGGGACGAACTCGAGGAAATCTTACTCGCGGCCGATTTCGGCGTGCCGACGGCGGAGAAGATCCTCGACGGCCTCCGGGTCGTTTCCCGGCAGGAGGGGTGGCGCCGCAGCGATCAAGCGGTCTCGCGTTTCAAGATCGACGTTCGCAAATTCCTAACGCTGCCGGGCGGCGCCCTCGCGCTGAAAAGCAAACCGGCCGTCGTGCTCGTGGTCGGGGTGAACGGCAGCGGCAAGACGACGACGATCGGAAAATTGGGCCGCTACTTGTCGTCGCAAGGCAAACGCGTGATGTTCGTAGCGGCGGA
>Ga0116229_10016173_pt1 | contig 10052 bp, 5 predicted proteins | sample S1TSphgellanicum_3_FD_87313 | JGI IMG/M metagenome (GOLD analysis project Ga0116229, IMG submission 87313) | Host-associated microbial communities from peat moss isolated from Minnesota, USA - S1T2_Fc - Sphagnum magellanicum MG | ecosystem: Host-associated > Plants > Peat moss > Unclassified... | reverse complement strand
GGGGGTAAAGTGCTCTACTAGGGCTTGTTCCAGAGCCGTTCCCAACGTTGACACACATCAAAAGCATGTTCTCTCCACTATCAGTTCACATTACAACTGAAGCACAGAAGCTGGCTGTCTGTTACCACATAGGAAGAAACATGAAAGGTGCCTGAATTGGACACCCAAACCCCTTACGTGTACAGTTGAGCCCCAATGTCAGGCATACTCAAAATAAGGGCCTATGATGGCAAGGTACAGCCCTTATTTTGAAAATGCCCCCACCCCACAAATTTGTGTGCCTTACCCACCATAAAGCATGACGTGAATATTATCATAAGCCTAAACATACATAGGTAATGACCAAAGTAGGAGTGGGATGGATCTTTCACTTACTCTTTAGGAGTGGTAGGGACCTTACCACATGTGAGTAGGCCTAAGATCCTTCGTGTTTTTAAATAGTAATTTAAATAGTAAGTGTAATATCCTTCCTCTTCTAAAGGAGGGATATTCACAAATATAAAGCGCCTTTCATGTGCAATAGAAAATTTGTGTGAGTGCTTTATGCAAGAATATAGGAAATTTCTCTGAGTCCTTTATGCAAGAATATATGGAATGACTGGATTTGATAATTGATGCTAACTTCAAAAAAGTTCAATAGATTCTGGAGGGTTGCGTACTCAGCACCAGTGGGTATGCTCTAAGGGTGTCCATGGGAGGTGGAATCAATCCCATAAAGCCAACAGTTTTGGCTCTACTGTACATAAAATTCAGGTGGACTTATTATTATATTATTACTTTTTAGTTTTTTTTCCTCCCTCAGGATGCCAGGCCTCATGGAAAAAACCGACAAATTGGAAGGGGCGGGGGAGAGGTGTTTTCAAGAACCGAATCGCCACTCCAAAAGTGGAGTCAAAAGTCCTCCCAGATACACAACAAATACCTCGAGGGTTTTAAATAGAAAAATATATCACTGACTGAATTGTGCGGTGTGAAACTCCCCCAACATGCCTGAATTTTCTTAACATGCCTAAGCCCTGAACACAGAATTGGCGGAATGTGACCACCCTATGGACGATATTTTTCTGCGCTTACCAAATCCCCTCAAGCAGAGACACTCCTGCTCAGAGCCGAGGTGCCTATATAACCCAGCGCTCTCCTCTACCTCTCACAATCTTCCCTGACATCTTCCCTCTTTCTTGAGCTTTCTCACTTCCTGCTCGCCTCCATCCCCCTCGCGACCTCTCTTCTTTCCTTTGTTTGTTTCCAGCACGTTTCTTCGTATCTTCCAGTCGTCATTGTTTTATCCCCACATGCTTTCTTGCCATTTCTCTTCGTTCTTTCTCACTTAGACCCCTGGCTTTTTCACATGCGGGCAATTTTAACAGCTGCCGCAATTGCATATTCCCACAAGATTCGTATTCTTCATGGCTTCCATGTGATCTACATCTGCAATCCAGTCTTGAAGTGACGTCATACTTAATTTAGCGCTGCCCACGACCACCCAACATTGTGCTCCACTCGGATCCATCTAGCTTTAACTCAATACTAGTATTATACTCGGTTCAACTCAAATATGAATCTAGAGTTGTACAGTTGAAGCATACGAACAAAAATCAGCTCGTTCTCTTCTTTGGTATTCTGGTGTCTTTCACGTATGTTCTGTCTAGCAGCTTGTATTGATCTGTCACTTTCCCAGATATTGTTTGTTGTCTACTACTACTGCAGTACAAGGGATTCAGATTTTTCTTGCAGCCGCTCTCGGAACAGATTGCATACATCGATTTGTGATGCTTGCTTACTACATCGACTAACTTCTGTCTACCGCGTAACGCACGCTTCCGCTTCCCCGGAAGCTTAGTGCGTCAGTAACCTCCAAGTTCACCAAGTTGCTTGCTCTCTACCACTTTCTTACGCACAACGCACTGTATTATTGCGTAGAGGGTCTAACGTCCACGCAATTAGGCAACTCTCGCTCGCAATACTCCGATCTCATTTGCCTTCCACCGGTAACTCAAACATGAAACTTGGTCTACAATGTTTTGCGTTTAGTGTTTTGTCTCGTGATCGAACTGCTGATATTTTTTTATTCAATCTAGTTTCACGATAAATTGCTACACTGGATTGTTGTATTTGCACATTTGATGTCTCCGGCTACTCCTTGAAGAGATGGTTCAATTCTTTGTTGTGCATTGGATGCAGCTTTTGGATATTTCCTCGAAGAAAGGATTCTAAAGATACATTGTTGTAAAAGCGAAAAGGATTCAGTAATAGGAAGTTGTACAACCTCTTCAGTACTATCACGGTGCGTTTCATTTGATGGATCCGTGCATCGATGTGCTTTTCATGAAATAACATGTTTACAATTAGGCCACGATCACTATTTCACTATGCGTTCATAGACTAATATTATTGTTAATTTGTTATCAAAAATGAGGTTTATGAAGTAATCTTTTCTTAATCTCCGTGAATCCCTCCCAAAAAATTAGAAGTGTTGACACATACCCATCAATTTCCGGGCATGGGTCATTACAAAGCTTCAGAATGGTGAGGTCTTTTTAGCGTTGGATCATCGAAATTTGTAAGCATCTTGGGAAGTAGGTTTGTGCTACATGTTTCATTTACATCGTCTAATTTTAGTTACTAAAGTTTTTCTTTGTGATGTTGTCACAGAGGAGGTAATTTTGCATATTTGTTGTCATCAAGATTGCAGAAATCCTGCCTCACACAGGCATTGGAGGGCAAGGGAACTCCCATACTGAAGGGCAAATGGCTAACGTCATTCCTGACGGAAAAACATCTGATTGGGTCATTAATTTGGATAATGCACTTACGACACATGAAGTTTCGGAAGTAAGGAACGACGTTCGCGTAATGATATTACCAGCCTGTTATCGTGTACCTTCGAAACAATACACTCCGAAGCTATGGCATTTTGGCCTCCACAACCGTGATGTCCGGCACAGTGTGGAATCAGAACGTCTGAAAATAGCCTTAGCTGCAGCATGCGAGCTGAAGCCATGACGTAATTTTTGTGCTTCGGTTGTGGATGACGCTGAAGATGTTTTGAAAGCATATGGTCTAAATCACGGCGAACCTAAGTTCAGTTTGAGCCAGGTTCAATACTTATTAACTTTAGATGCTTTGACAATATTTTTTGTATTTGCTCATTTTTCGTCTACTTTTACCCCTGTAAAGGAGATGGAAAAAGGTGCTAAATTAATAAGCACGCGCATTTCTTGGGGGTACGTACACGTGCCCATTGATCTTTTTTTGTTTGAGAATCAAATTCCCATTGCTTTATTGACGAAAGTCTATAGCAAATGTTATGAGAAATGGGGAATATCAAATTCGCCATCAACCTGGGACATGCTCTTGAAAGATAATGTTCTCGGGATGTGTGGGTATATCTTTAAACTGCCTGACGACTATATGGCCAAAATTGAGGAGGCGTATGCTCCAGGCGAATTGGAAAAATGTCCACACATCTTCGATTGTGTTTACAAAGTACTGTGCGGTAAATATTTGCCAAGGCAACCTGAAGGAACAAAGATCACCATACAATCTGCAACTGATTTGAAGAAAGCTGGCATTCAAATCAAAGCAATCGAGGGAGTGTTGGATAAAGTGGATTTCAGTAAACGTTGTTTATACCTGCCAATTGTAAAATTATATGACAACACCGAATCTTATTTACGCAATCTAGCGATGTATGAGTACATGGCCGATCATAATTTTTTTAAATGTCCAGTTGGCGAATATGTACAACTCATGACAAGTCTTATCAAGGAGGTAGGAGATGCGAAACATCTAATCGACTGTGGTGTGATCGAAAATAAACTTGGGACCGATGAGAATGTTTTTCAAATGTGGAATAGCTTGCAAAGTTATTCATTCTTGCCCGGAAATTCAATAGACTACGAAGACATGGTGTCTAAAATTAATAAGCACTGTAAATCCAAACTGAACGTCATGAAAATTGAATTTTATCAGAAATATTGTTCCAGACCATGGTATGTGACAGCTGCTATCGCAGGCATCATTGCAACCGTTAGCGCTCTCACTTCTATCATTAAATCTGATAAAGTGCAACCCCATTGTCCACCTTCATAAAATCATTGTATTGGAAACACTAGATGGTGTATTTTGTCTGATATATCTATTTCACATTTCGTCTCATATTTTGATACTATTCGTATTACTTTACAAAATCATGCCCAATCCTCAAAATGGAAATGTTGAGGAAAAAAAGTTTTTAGTATGTTTTCTTAATTGTAGTTTTGAATAGATATCACAAGTTTGTATTTCAGGATTTAGACTTTTTTTTCAAAAAATTCAGAAAGAAAATTAGACTGTTTTTAGAAGATATTCTCCACTTTTGTGAAATCAATAAATTGTGGAGGAGGGTGGCAAAATCTGATGATACATAAAAATAATCATTTTACATCAAAATAAAAATAGTTTGTAATATCTATTTTCAATTGTAAGATATTACATCACAAGTTTTTATTTTACAATAATAAATAATAATAAATTGATGTTTTGATTTTTTTTGAATTTAAGACAATGAAATTGTGGGTTTTATTGGACCCTCGGGTTTTTTTCAATTAAATGTGATGTAGCCACACTGGCCATCAGCCACAAGAAGAATTACTCAAAATCCGGCCATTGCAAAACATTTTTTCCAAAAATGTCCTTTGTACGAGTCATTCTGGATTTTTATTTTTCTGCAAATGGAAGAAAGTTTGTCAAAATAAAACCCATGGTTGGACCCCATTTCTTTTATTGTTAAAGAATATTTCCACATTTTGTGTGTTATGTACATGTGTGTCAATTACAGCTTTTGATCCAAGAAGGTGAAATGGTGAATATCTTTGCTTCATGGAGGTTGTGGGGGAGATGAAATGGGTGATATTCACATATGTATTTAAAACCCTAAAATGCATGTGGGGTGAAAGAACCATAATTTGATAAATCGCCGCTAACAATAAATGTTCAACAAAATCCCATTAACAAGCAAACACAAGAAAAAAAAATCTTAGATTAAAAGTACATTTAAACATGAAGATAATGTGGTTGATAAAATGAGTGATAATTAACCATGTTCAAATAGGGAGAAAATTATCTGGAAACAATTAATGTTGCAAATGATGTGCCACTGCTATCATTAATTTAATATTTAAATTAAAAAAAGGTTTTAAATGATTGTAGTGTTGTTCAAAAAATTCAAAAAATGAAATATTTCATCCATAAAACCACCAATAGTCTATGATCATTCTTCCACACCTCACCATCACCGTTGTGTTTTGCACTTGTACTTCATGACCTACACCTTAGCATCACAATTTGCGTCTAAGCTCTCTTCTACCTCATTTGAACTTCACCATTAGAATTCACATCTAAATTTTGCACTTGCACTTTTATATCTATTTCTTTGTGTCATAACATTTGTTTGTTTCTTTGCATTTATCATTTCTTTGTTTATATGCCTTGCACAACATCAATGCATTCATTTCCTTACATCTATCTTCATGTTTGCATCTTTCACAATGCCATCATCACAAATTTGGTAGCAATAATGGATAATTCAACAAAAATTAATCAAACACCAAACAATAGTAGAAGACATTGTAGAGGCAAAGGAGGTGAAATTATTTCACAACAGTACAACTAGAACCAAGAGGAGAATCATATGGATTCAATGGAAAATTCAAAAGACAATTCATTAGAATTGGCAAGCAACGGCAAAGCAAAGGCAAAAGAAACAAAGGTTCTCGTTAGCATAACATGAATTGGAAGGTCATAAAGAGGTGGTGGCCTTAATTAATTAAACACAATGAGCACATCACTTTGAAAGAACTTGTTATCCACAAGCAAACATGATTCTTACAACACAATAGTGGAACAAATTATTAGAGGATCTACAAGCAATCACACATTCAAAAACTCTAAAAATTGGTGAGATGTGCAAAGACAAGTAGAATTACATTACTGGCGATTACAAGAAGATATTTGATTACTACAAAAGCATTGGTCATAACATTTCATACTAGGATTTGGCAATGGAAAAATGGGACAAATTTCATTGCCAAAATAATTTAATGAAGATTGTTATAATGCGATTGAGGTTCTCCATGGGAAGAACAACATTAATGCTCCAATCTAGTTGAAGGATCTACAAGTAAAAGCCTATGGAATTTATGTACAACATAAATAATACAAGGAAAAACATTTTCCTACACAACCCAATCAATCTTTGATGCATGAATTATTGGTAAAAAATGATGCTCGTCACAACAACCATGAGGCTCCTCAATTCAACTACAACAACAATCATGGTGTTGTTGCAAATAATGCAATCAACCTAAATGAACTCTCATGATCCTTTGGACTAGTTGAACCTCCATAATTTTATGACACCTACAAGATCCAACACACATCCAACATCTAAAGCAACAATAACTATATAACTTTTGGAAGTAGTAAAATCAAAAGAACAATATCATCAATGTTCCTATTGGTCATTAAAGCCACTCATAAAAAAAATTTGATTATCATGGATGCCATGGACCACATCAACACAAATCAATTTGAAATTGACAAAAAAAAAACCAAGTCTCATGAAAAGACATTCAAGCATTTCAAATATTATGTGAAGGAGAAAAACAAAAAGGTTCATAAGCTGAACAATAATATGGTAAGAGTTTGATCAAACCTTACGTATGTAATGTGTCATGCCTTCATAAAAGAACAATCGCAAATGCCTCCACCAATCATGCTTAAATCTTCTTATGATGATTTGGCATTGTTAAATAGTCAAGTCAAAAATGAAGATTAATTGCAACTAGTAATTGATTTTTTTAAAAAATAGTTTTCCATTTGATGGAATTTCAAATCAACATTTCAATTTCATTGAATTAAACAACAACAATGAATTAAATAGTAACAATCAAACTTACCTTCGAATGAACATTCCTCGTTTCAATTACATATTTGATGTCACATTAAACTTGAAGAACAACAATTCCAATCAATTTCAATAAATCTACCATTTGAGCATTGAACTTGATAAAACTTTGGAATCAACATTTCAATTTCATTGTGCTAAACAATAACATGATAAACTATGGAGTCATAATTTTCAAGATTGAAAAAAACAATTTGGAAAACTAAAGCAACATTAAAATAAATAGTAGCAATGAAGAGTATGTTTCATTAAACATTCATCAATATTTTATGTAACATTGAAATTGAAAAAAAATAGTTCCAATCAATTGGAATCAATTTGCCATAATAAATCCAAACACATAAATATCTTTAGCAACTACCATTTTCAAAACATATCATTACACATGTTTAGCAAAATACACAAGTATTCAAAAATCTTCTTTTTTTGTTATTACCAAGTTCAAATATGTTTCAAACTTCAAATTTGTAATTTGCAATAAAGACTGAAATGATCTATGGTAATGATTTGTAATATATTTGTGGAGTTGTGATGATGATAATCAAATTAGACATTAAGCATTTCAACATTCTTCATTTGAATTCCAAACTTGACAACATTGTACTTGAGGAAAATATTTGAACATTACCATTTACAATTCATTGAGTCCAACATTTGAATTTCATTTGAATATTACATTTGACACCATTTTAACTTGTTCATTTTCTATATGCTCATTTGTTCTTTAGATATGTTTCAAGACTGAAATGTTAATCTTTGGCTAGATTACAAAAGTTTAATACTTTTTAAAATAGTTTCTACCTCATTGAATCATGGATTTGTCATATTGTTTTTACACCTTGTTCCACCTTGTTGATATTCATGATCCAACTACAACATTATTGCATTTGCATCAACAATGAACATGTTGCCCAACCAATATCAAGTCATATAGTAAATGTAACATCAGGAATGAAGAGGATATGAAGATTACTTTTGAACAAAAAGTTTTTTAAAATCTTTTTTAACATCCCAAAAACACTTTTCCACCACATTCCTACCTCTAGAAAGATTTCTATTGTATAATGCTTCCAAAAATGTGTGCCTGATGTTCACATTCTACTTATGAGGGATCATGACCCAAGGCAAAGTGGATATCTGTTACCCTTAATGATGTATGGGTGAATGTCATCCTATGATTTGTGTTCAAGAGTGGAAAACCCATCATAAGTTGCCTTTTTTATAAAGGCCAAATCATCGAAGAACTTTGAAATCATCATAAATCTCAATAATCCCACAAAAACATTTCAAAATTGCTTCTGATAATTAACGATTTGTAGTTACATGTCTTGAACTTTGGATTTGTAAGAAAAGAAATTTGTAGCAAAAGCTCCTTTAGGTTCCTAAATGTGAATCTATGTGCAATCGATTGCACCATGAATAGAAAGGGGGCCACACCAATCCTTGAAGCCCACCATCACCCTTGACAAATTTTCACCTTGTGGCCATCGAATTTGGTTCCTAAACACAACATTAATAGCATGTTCACAAAGGATTTGTGAATCACAAAAAGTTTGCTAGATTGAAGGTAGTTAGCTTTGCAAGTAAGCTCCAAGGATGCAATTTTGATGCCAACAAGAATTGCACACCTATATGTGGTGTTTTGATTTTTAACCAAAGGTTGCAACTTTTCTATTATTTGCAAAATGACTTTTCTAGTGTTTTAAAAATGTTCAACCCCTTTGATTTTTTGTACTAAGTCGTAAGGAAGTTCAAATACCAAGTGGAATTTCAAGCTTTGACCGAATTTTTAACTTCCTTCATCATCAACAAATCTAAGTCACAAACAAATCTAATGATTCAAAAGATTACCATTCCACCCACTTTCAGCCAACAATCTAGTGTTAAATGCCAAGAAATCTTCTATTAGAAGTGTCATCACTTTCATCGTCTCACTTTCAACTTCAAAACATAGAAAAAAAAAACTCCTACAAACACAAGAAAAATGGAGAAAATTCATTAACAACAACTCTAATGGTGGTGCCATACAAGGTGCAAATTATTGTTTTTTAAAAAATGATTGAATATATTGAACTTGAATGTATGAGAATGAAAGAACTTAAGCATGCCACAAAGAGTATGTGAGAGTTGGAATGTGCCATAAAAAGAACAAAGGAGCTTGAACATGCTACAAAAAGAATGAAGGCTTTAGCAAGAGGGAGAATGATAATTCAACATTGCATGGGTGTGCGATGTAAGCAATGGGCACTTCAATTATGACAATGATTTGTTATCATTGGACTAACTTTCAATTAAATTTTGGCTACCTCACGAACAAGTTTGAAGGTGTTGTTGCTTATTTTCAAGCATGAATTGAACTCCAATTTGTTGGCTCTATCCAAAATATTGCAAACTTGAAATAGAAGCATTGTGGAAAACTCCTCTAAAGCAAGTATAAAATATGAGTAATCAAGGTAGGCTAATCAGATAAGGTCTTGTGTAGGTTTAAAGGAAAAGGTTTTTCCATTTGTCAAAGGGAACCTTGTTTCTTGATTGGGGTGAGATGTGGAGGGGTTGAGGATTGAGTGTGTATAGGGCTAGATAATGAAAGTAGGTTGAATGGATAAGATTATAAATTATAACTGTAGGCTTAGGGGGAAGAAAAAGGGAAACAATTTTTTTCCCTTTTCAAGTGAGTTGTTTTTAAGGTGGGGGGAGGTGGGAAGGATAGTGGACATATTCTCCCCCCTTTCATTTCCAAAGGGGGATGGGAAGGGTGTTTATGGGGGAAGAGGGTTGAAAGTTTTTTCCCCTTTTCAAAGGGGTTTTTTTTGGGTGGCATGGGGAGATGGGAGGTTTGGATGTTTTTAGCGGTTAAGGCAAGGCCAAAACCTTTGAAAATATGCAAAATTATTGAGAAAATAAGCTTTAACTTTGAAGAGGAAAATAAAACGTTTAATTAGATATAGTTTGTGTTCAAAGCCAATTTGGTGCAATTTTTGTAACATGTGTTTCTTTTTTTTGCCGTAAAAGAATAAAAGAATCAGGTTTTCAACTACAATTGAAACCATGAGATAAAGAAAAACATTATAAAGCATTTTATTCTAGAGCATAGGTGTTTTGGAAT
>Ga0116229_10016172_pt1 | contig 10052 bp, 6 predicted proteins | sample S1TSphgellanicum_3_FD_87313 | JGI IMG/M metagenome (GOLD analysis project Ga0116229, IMG submission 87313) | Host-associated microbial communities from peat moss isolated from Minnesota, USA - S1T2_Fc - Sphagnum magellanicum MG | ecosystem: Host-associated > Plants > Peat moss > Unclassified... | reverse complement strand
TTTTTTTTTTTTTTTTTTTTTTTTTTTTTTTTTTTTTTTTTTTTTTTTCATGTCATTATTTGTAATGGTATTTTGTGTTCATGCTTTTGCTTGTGGCATTGTTCATATTGGTGTTTTATCTCCTTACTTGTGTTTTTGTTCATAGGACTACTCCCAATGATGTTCTTCCTTCTTTGCTTGTGTTTTTGCTTGTGGATATTTGTGAATTTATTTTCCCTTTCTATTGTTCATTGTGTTGCTAGTGACAATGTTTTCCTTTTGTAAGTTGTGTTTTAAATAGCACCCTTATTCTAGTTATGTTTATATTCATGGTGATGTGATATGTTTTCTTTTTTTTGAGGTACTTGTATTTTTTCATTTGCCTTGCTTTTGTAGGTTGTTGCATCTCATGGTGTTGTGTTATGTTATTAGTGCATGAAATCAATTGTTCAATCAAAATATGTACTAAAATACCTTAGTAGCTTCAAGCCATGTTTGTCAAATAATTTAATAACCTTCAAATTTTCATTTCATAATAAAATATCCTTTGGGCTAATGGTTATGTAACATATTATTAAATGATTTATAATTTTTAGTATAATCATTTAGTGCATTTGTGATATTAAATGATTTTTTTAAAAAGAAATTATTTCCAATGCCATCGAGAAACGACATATTTGAACAATTTTATTTAAAACCAAGAATGCTTATTTTGTTGTTGCATTTGATCTAGATAATTGCATATATTTATCTATTTATGTCCATTTGATTTATGATGTTCAATGCAAGGTTTGAAGCCACACCCTTTGGACAAAAAAGTCATGATTTTTTACATTTTTGTGTCACCTAAGGTCATAGGCCAATGCTTACCTAACCATTGAAAACTTATGTACTCATGTTAGGTACATGTGTCAATTTTAACCTTTAACATAAAAGGCACAAACCATTTGGTATGCAAAATCTTATAGTGATAGATGTGATGATGAATTGGAATAATCATGTGTACATACAAATGAAGGTAAAAATCAAACAAGAAAGTGACTAAGAATTAATGCTTTGTATTCAAGTTATGTATGAAAATGTTTCCAAATATGAGCTTTGCCATTTTAAAAGGTACATTGTGAAAGTTGATAGCATGAATGTTATAACATTTGTTTGCATATGTTGTAATACCTTGGTAGGTTCGATAGTAACCTACTGAATAATTAACACATTTTGGGCATTTTAGTTTTGATTTTGAGGATTTTGACATGTATAGAGTAAATATAATAAAATTATTTTCACTAACAAAATATTTTAGTTGTCTTCTTGGTTTGATTATCCTAATGAATTTTTATTATATTGAAGAGGGCCAAGTTTTGAGTCTAATGATACATTTTGAATTATTTAGCATAAGAAGTTTTTTTTTGAAAAAATCGACAAAATTAAAAATAATTTAATTTGTGTTGCGACCATTAACATATTATGGTAGTAATTTCATGTCTTAGTCTTTTCTTCATATGAATTGAAGATCTCGTAAAATCTAATTTTCATTGTTTTTATACAAGTTTACACAATTCAATGTGATAAACCAACTTTTATGGAAACAACTTGTTTTGCAACAAATTTTATAATTAGTATATTAGGAGTGGATGGTCTTTAATTGGACATTTAGTCTATAATTAAAACTTTGTACTTGGTCCAATAGTTAGTTGTTGTAAAATTTAACATTCTTGTGTAAAATCTCATGTCAACCAAGCTTGACATTAATAGGTTGCAAGGTAGGATGGTTCATTTTTTCTATCACAATGTAGTTTTTTGCAAACTATGGTGCATTTATATAAATGCATTTTTGTGTATGGTTCTTATTTGGGATATCTTATTGAGTTCACCATATGATATATTATATTAAAAATAACATAGATGTAAAAAGTTTGCTAAAACCCTTTATCCAAAAGAAGTTATGGATTTTATAATGACTTGAAATGGGTCATATTTTAAAATCCATATCATAATCATTTTTGAACATGTTTCGATTTGTTTCTTTTAAAATATGTATTAAACATTTTCTAGTTGAAATTTTTTCATATGGAGTTTTAAAACTCATTAATCATAAGATAATTCCTATTTAACATTGATGAATCACCTTACCTTGCAACCACCCTAAGATTGAAGTGGCAACTCTTAAAACTTGCAAATTTTTTTTATCATAATACATAGGCAACTTTGCATAAATTAAATTATTTTTTATTTTGCTGAAGTTTTTGAAAACTCTTTGCCTTGTTATTGACAGTTCCAAAATTTTATATTGCAAGAATTTGGACTTGAACTTTGACCTGGTACAAATAATCACATTAATTGTGACTACATTAATCACAATGAAAATAAGTTAACTCTAAATTTGAGTTAGAATTTAATATGTAAATTTTTAGTAGTATGCTGAAAAATTCAAAATAAAAAACTTACACAATGAATCTTAAATTTTAAAATAAATAAATTATTCAACACTTATGTGTCAAACCCACCTAGGTATTTTTGGTACTTTGATATTGCATTTAGATGATGTGTTGAGAATTATGATTGCCTTACAATGATGCCATCTCTCTTTGGCTACTCCATGAACTTGCCCATCAACTAAAATGAAAAATTGGTGAAACACAACTTTCAAACCTTAAGCTCCCCTCATGCTTTGCAGATGTTAATATTTAATTGGAATTGAGTTTACATTCCCTTTATAGAAAGCTCTAGCATTGTTGGAAATAAATTGACAACAATTAAAGGTATGCTAGATAATATTAAAAATTGTATAGTTCGTTGAAAATAATGCTATAAAACATTATAATGGTAGAGCTTGAACAAACAATGGCAAACATGACTATGGTTGGACAATGGTAGAGTTTGGTTACATCTTGAGCAATGGTAGAGCTCAAAATAGCAACATTGTAACCATGCAACATCAAGGTAATGGCAAAAATCTAGAAATAAAATGACATAAATTTAAAAATCACAAATTTTCTTTTACAAAAATCCCTATGGTGGATGGCCTTAGGTAATTTCACTTAAGCTAATCAAACAATTGAGATTTTAATTACACCTAACCTAAGGTGCATCATCTATTTAGTCTATTTCCTCATTCATCTTGAGATGGTCATGTCATTCATCCTTTATTTGTAGGGATGAATTAAGGTGCTAGTTCACACAAGACATAATAAGGTCAACAACCTTTTGCCTTCCACCCTTTGTGGAATCTTATTAGTCCATTCCCATGATTGATATTTTAAATGGTGCAATACCTTGGGAAATTTTGCACATGTGTGCCAATTAATTAATTAATTAATTTTAAAAATTTCATTTCATCAAACAAAATATTCTTAAAGATTCAATATTTTCCTTGATGAACTTTTGTTATTCAAAAAACACAAGTTTTGAAATTTTCAACATTTCTAAAAATGATATAATTATTGTCAAAGTTGCCAATGTAACTAAGGACCACATCCTTTTCCTCCATTTTCCTTTCTTCTTTGTTATTCCAATTTTTTTTTTGGTCATAAAGTTTGGGCAAGTTTGCATCAAATGTTGTTCCTACTAAATTAGGGCTAGGGTTTATGACACAATAAATCCTAGGGTTAAAATTGTTGTTCTCTAGGGCAATTATTATTAGGGTTTGGGGAGGGGGTTTTGTATTTAGGGTTTAGGGTTTAGGGTTTTAGCAACTGTGATAATATCACAACACTTGAATTGCAACCGTGGCTTTTTGTAGATGGTGGGTGGTTTTTGCCATCGATCCAATCCTGGGAGAATTGTGTGAATTGCTTGATCGCTGCGACGATGGTTGGGTGTTACTGCAATTGGCAATGCTCTCTCAGAAGCTGTCCTTTCACTTATGGTTTGCACAACAACACCACATCGGTCTCCTGCAAGTTCCACACATCTTTGAGCTTTTCGAGAACAAGTTGGAGCCCGGAATTGATTACCTTTACTGGTATGGGTTCTGTACTCTCTGTGTTGATGTTTTTTTTTGTAGAAGAAGAAGAAGAAGAGCATGAAATAATTTATGCCATGGTCTGCTAATCAAGAGAGAGTGAGTGTCGAATTAGAACCCAGTGTTGAGTTGGACCTAAAATTACTTGGAAGAAGGTTGCCATGAATTGTCTAGATTCTTATGGAAAATATTGGTATGAATGCTCCCAAGACTCTATGGAAAGGGTTGCCACGAATGCTCTAAGATTCTATTGAAAAGGTTGGCATGAATGCTCTAAGATTCCAAGGAGAAGGTTTCCATGAGTGCTCTAAGATTCTGTGGAAAAGGCTGCTATGAATTCTCTAAGATTCTGTGGAAATGATCTAGGTTTGTTGTTGTTGCTTGGTTTTTTTGGGAGAATTGTGCAGAGGATGTAAGGTGAGGTGTGGGATGGGGTTGGCACAGAAGTGGATGTGAGCTCAAAAACGCAGAGGAGGAGACAAATGTTGAAGGCAGTGAATGGATTCATCAGCAGTGGAAGGGAGACAAACCATGACAACGAATTTCTGGACCCAGACCACAAACTAAAGGTGAATAGTAGTAGCAACGTGCGTGATTTTGCTGAAGATGGAAGGGATCATGATGCAAGGAGTGGTGGTGGTTGTGGTGGAAGCTATGAGGGCTTGGGTATGCCTTTACGGCCTCAAATGCATCCCCAGCAGGAGAGATGGTGGCATTTGCCAGATTCAATCCAGGATGTGCTGCCACTTCCCAAAAGATTTGAATTTCATCTTGAGGTTCTTCCCCACCTTTCTAGCTGGATTCTGTTTCTCACAAAATTTGCACTCAGGAATTCTGTTCTTGTTTTTGCCCCTCTGTTATCTTGCTGAATTGTTATACAGTTCATAAATCTTTCAATGGAATAATAATGAAATGATTTCAGTGAACTTCATCATGATTGCTTAGGTTTCTTGATACAATAGGGAGTGGCAAGCATGCCTTTGGAATTGAACAAGATATTGCACATGCTCATACAACAGAGTTACAAGCTTTGACACTAAAGAAAGAAACTTACACAGGGATGGCATGAAATGACAGATGCTATCCGAAAAGTTGGGGTGCCGGCTTTGTTCCCGAGAGCTTCTCCTACGAATACTGGTCTGCATCAACATGCTACCCTTTAGTTCTCCTTGGATTGTCAGTCAAAGTGATATTCCTGTCACTGTTTCAAACATATTTTGTGAAATATGTTTATGAAGAGTGGTTGTGTCTGCTTGTGACTATTCTCTAGTTTGGGGCAGGTCCACAAGAGCTACTATCTCTCCAAGATGCCTGCTTCCATAAGGGATAGGAAGGTCATCAAGCCTCTTTCATATTTTGGGTTCAGTGAAATAAAACAACAGGCCGATGAAATGGAGCTCAACAATTTGTTGACTTTTGCTGATGCACATGGAGAGGTAGAAATGCCCAGCTCTAAAGTGCTTATTGAAACTCAGGGATAGACGACTTTTCTATCTATGCTAACAATGACATGTTGCCTAAACCCTAAGCCCTTCAAGTGGACTTCTGTGTTTCCTCTTTTGACTCACTCTTTGTTTCTTTCTACATGGCAAAAGATGACATTGAGGAAGTAAGTGACATATTGCATTATGCAGGCTAGATCACAACTTGCACTGGTTGGAGACACAGTGCTCAACCTTGCTACCTCCCTCCATCTCATCCGTCAGCACCCATTTCTGTCTACTGTAAGCAACATCTTAACACCTCACCCAATAAAATGTAAGCCTTATGACAAAAACCAGAGCTGCAGAAAATGTTTCCACCTTTGCAAAGTAGGACAAAAGATATGTACAGAATTGAATGTGTGCAACTCATTAGCTGATAAGAAGTGCTGATATAGAGCTTTGGTTTGCAGGGCATAATTACAGAAAGGAGATCTCAATTGGTAAACTTTGGTCTTGCCCCATCTTGTGCCTATAATCCTTATGTCATTTCCATTCTCCTTGTATGCATCTTTGCTGTCTTTTGCTCTGGCAAACATATCCTTCTCTGTTTAGGGCCGTGTTAGAGGTTTAAGGTTTGGGGCTTGTGTTAGAGCAATGGGGAAGACTTGAATGCATAAACATATAGTGGGAAGATGGGTGGTTGATGTTTTGACTAAAGAATGGTGAAGTATTGCAGGTTTGCAACCACAATCTAGCTCAGGTCTGGTCCTCATTATTGGGTCTTGGAGAGATGGTGTTGTGTGAGCCTGTGCTGTGGACATCTCCAAAATTGACGTCGAATTCATTCAAAGATCAGGTGTGTGTGGGAGACTGGTTTTCAAGTTTCAAGCACTCCCAGCTCCTTGCAAAAGAAATTCTCCTGGCACTGAAATTGTAAAACAAACTTTTCAACCCCTATATTACTATTACTACTACTGACAGGCAGTCATGGTTGGTTTCAGACTAAAGCTTTTGCAGATACACTTGAAGCGTACATAGGTGGCATATATATTGAGAAGGTAATGGATGAAGATTTTCTCTCTCATTTCTCTGAACTTTCTATTTCAGAACTCTAGTTGGAAGCAGAGCTCACTGGAATTTATTTGTGTGCCACAGGGTCCAGATAGTGCAATGTGGTGTGTGGAATCCAGGCTACTTCCGCTCCTGCTTTTGGCTGATCCCATTAGAAACCCAGTGGCTGCTTTGAAAGAGCAAAGTGAACTGGCCTTCCAAGTCAAACCAGAATACAAGTGAGGGACCCCATTTTAGTTTCTTTGCTCTCTCAGACTCTCTTTATTTCTGCAACCCTAAACCAATCAAGGTTCATTCTCCTATAAGACTTGCAAAGTTCAGTTGGCAATCCCTCTCAGTTGCAATCCAATAGAACTTGTCTGTTGCAAGACACCTTGCTTTCTTTATGAAGCCCTTGCAGTTATTGTGATGGAGCTATAGTACTAAGTTCCTGGATTTATTGGCAGATTGATAGGAATCGACAACAAACATACTGCACTTGAAGCTTACAGGATAAGAGTTTATGTGAAGGGCATTCGCATGGCAACGGGTATTGGGAAGTCACAGAAACTGGCGAAGCGTGATGCTGCTGAGAAGGCTCTCACAAAGTGGATAGACCTTTTTGGAGCAGCATGAGGAGGGCTCAATTTGTCAGAATCTGTGGATCTCTTCCCTTTTTTAGTGTTAACACCAGTGCATACATGTCTGATGCTTCACAATATCTCAACCTGCGCTTCAGCATATGGAAACATACAACTAGGATGTGATCAGAATCCTGGTCTGCTTTTCCAAACTTAAAAAATCATTTGCTTCTTGTTCATCAACTGTAGTTGGAAATTAATACATTTTCCATATCAAAGTTGATTGATCTGGAACCTCAAATATCATAATTGGCTGTCAAAGAACTAATACACACATTGGGTGGAGGTAAAGCTCCACCAACTGAAGTTGGAGGCACCACATTCTGAGGTTGTATGTCCAACAGCTGAATGTCTCTCCATATTCTCTCACAAATTTTTGAGCAACATGGGCCTAACTGAATTTGAGTGCGCTCTTGGGTGATGTGCTTCAAGCTTCTGATGGGTGATGGATCATGGATATCTCTGCCTCTACTCCTGAATCCTTTCAATTTGGCAATAGTTCATGTGCAAAAATAAAGGCATCAAGATACATGTGGTACTTTGAGATTTTAGATATCCATGTACCCATCTGAGGATCGCAGAGAAAAATACCACCAATTTGAAGTTTTGCAGTTTAAAACTTCAAACTCATCCCACTGCAAAAACTTAAAATTGGTGGTGATTTCCCTTCAATCTCTTTGAATATTCTACAGGTGGCAGCGAAGGTTTGCAAGTTTTGTGGAATTCAAGAACCTACAAGATTTTTTGTCCAATTCTTGGTTGAATATTTTCACAGATTATGTAGGCTCATCTGTATGTACTCTTAGTGGGGGAGCTGAGTTGATGATCAGAGCTGACGCTGAAGTCAGTTGTGGGTGTGTTTTGTATAGGGGAAGGTGTTGCTAGCAGTGCCTTCCACCTTGTAACAAGGGTGGAGCCCGAGGTACAGTGTGGAAGGCATTGACGGCCTAGATACACTTACACAAACTTTTCATGCACGACAACAAGGAGGACAACAATGGTGGTCAAGATGACTCAGATTAGCTTATGGGAAATTCCTCACCTAAAACCTCTTACTTCAAGTTGGTGAGAGAATTGTGTCTTGTAAGGAGCATTGAAAATACATTATGCATGTCCATTGAGATCATTATGTATTTTTGGTTGTAAAATTTATTGTCTACCTTGAAAGAATTGTTGTCCCTTTTTCTTCAAAAAAAAAAACATCAACTGGAAAAATTCAAATTTTGGACAATGTACTCTTGTCTACTTTGAAGAAAGGATTGTTATCTTTTTCTTGAAGAAAGTTGAATTTTGGAGATTAGATTCATGTCTACTTATTTAAAGGGACAATAATTTATTCATTCTTTCAATTTTTTTGGAAAAAGGTTGAATTTTGGACATTATATACTATCATTCATTTTTAATTTTTTTTTTGAAGAAAGTTGTACTATCATTCATTTAAAATATTTTTTTGAAGAAAGTTGAACTTTGGATATTACACCTTAAGGAATTAAAAGGGTTTCTATTTTGTGCTAGAGACATAGATACCATTGACGGACAATTCTTGGATTTTTTATAACCTATGGTTGTGGAGCCCTTCAGAAACTCCAGTTCCTTCAGTTCCAAGTTTTTTCTGGACAACTTTCAAAATTAAAATAAACTCTGGTTCTGAAAATTTTCAAAGAATAATGGACTTATCCTTTAAAGTCACGCGCCTAATTTCTCAATAATAATAGAACATCAAACGCGTAACTGGGAATGAAAATTTTACACAACGAAATAACTGGGACCCGAACTAGTTTTTCCACCAAACTAATTTTGGTGATAAACTGAGTTTCATGGTGTCCTTCCTTTTTCTTGAGCGCCTCCCCTGCTGCTACACATATATATATTTTGCTCCTAACTATACAACTACTATAATTACCTACTTTCGAACTTTGTGCATTAAATGATAAGTTTCAACATTTCGTACTGAGATTCAATAAAATTTCCTTGCTTTGTGGATACAACTCAAAGAGGGGATAGGGGGGTGAAAGGCAGGGTGAAGACAGGGTGACTTTACGGATAACTCTATTGTATCAGTTTTATGTAAGAACTGGCAAAGAATTGGAGGTCGAAGAAATTGGGAGAACCTCCAATTTTGGTCCAACAAATTTTTAGAAATTTGATGGACTAATTCTCAATCTGGTTCTTCACATTTCTAGACTCTCAATTCTCAGGTCTTCCCCAAAAAATAAAAATAAAAATTCTTAAGTAGGTCCAAACTCCAAACGGGATACAATTCTACTTACCTATGAATAATAAAAAATTGAATATTTTTTGGTTACTAACACGATACAACCAATAAAGGTCACCACATGTCTCAAATATATGCCTAAACAAAACCCTCACCCAAAAACTAAAAATAAAAATAAAAATTGCATATTTGAAACCTTCAAATTTATTATTGAAAAATTTCAGTCTTGAAACATTTTCACAAATTAACATGATGTCTAACCTCACACAGAAAACAACAAAAAAAAAAAACCAAACAAACAAAGATTTGGAGTTTGGAGGTGGGATCTAGTTGTAGCGGAAGGCGAGTTTGGGGGTCCTATATAACGAGCCCAAAAAGAGGAGACTACAATAGGTATATCTATTTTGGGATTGTTCAAAGCTTGTATGAATTTTTTCTAATTTTTCTTGTGATGGGCCAATCAAGGATAAAATTGAAATTTGGAGGTTCCACACCCCCCCCACACTAATTTTTAAAATAAAAGCTTTAAAAAAAACAAAAAAAAAATTTAAACAAAAAAACCTGAAAGAAAAAGATACATAGTGAAGCACCGACTTCACATCTAAGCTCTCGAGAGTCAAAATCCGACGGTCTAGAACACGGCACGTATATCTAGGGTGGCAAGCAAGGCTGTAGGCAGTATACCGCCCGTCCCCGACCGCCCCCCCCCCCCCCCCGCCGACGGGGCCCCGCCGGCCCGGCGACCGCGGCGGCAGCGAGCCCACCGCGGCCAGGGAGAGGCG
>Ga0116229_10016171_pt1 | contig 10053 bp, 7 predicted proteins | sample S1TSphgellanicum_3_FD_87313 | JGI IMG/M metagenome (GOLD analysis project Ga0116229, IMG submission 87313) | Host-associated microbial communities from peat moss isolated from Minnesota, USA - S1T2_Fc - Sphagnum magellanicum MG | ecosystem: Host-associated > Plants > Peat moss > Unclassified... | reverse complement strand
TTCAGAAATTGAAAGCCTCCTAAGTTTGGCCTTTTATGCCACTAAACCATACACTTTCCTCAAATGTTTGGTCAACAACCATTTGGCATAATATGAAACAATGCAAGTGCCGAATTTACATTACCATTTTGACCCATCTTTAATCCATTCTTTGTGCTTCCAAGCCATATTAGGTGGACAAGGGGGGTGTTGGTGGTCAAGTGGGGTCAATTTTTGTCTTTGGACCTAAATCACAAACCCCCAAAATGCAAGTTATTACATTTTAATTAAAAAAACCCTAACCCTAAACCTTAAAAACAAGATCACACAAAAAAATGTAGGTATTATGAACGAGATTAACTTCTTTTTAAGTATTGCAATGAATATTTTTTAAAAAAAATCTTGCACCTTCCATCAAATGATGAAAATGTGTAGGTATAATTAAAGTAAAAAGTTTTGTACAATTTTTTTAAATCAATTAAATAAAGTCTAATTTATGTAAATTTTGAAATAATTTAACCTACCTCTTTGATTGGACACAATCACCATGGCCAACTCTAAATTACATTAAAGACTTGTTTCATCAAGTCCGGGTTCCCCAACTCTTAATTTTAATGCAGCAACATTTGTTCCTCAATTGCCAATTTTGGTGTAGGAACATTTTGTTCTTTGGTTGCTAATTTTCATGCAATAACATTTTGCTTTTGAACTTCCCGTTCACAACAAACCTACTTCAATTTCCTTTTCTTACCCATTATAATCTTACAAATCCAAACAAAAACTTAGTAAACAACCATATTGATTCTTTTACCTTTTCCAAAGGACCATAACCATAAACACAAATTGCTTTCTCTTTGAAAAGAGCACTAGTACGAGTCGATGACAACATGTAAAAAAAAAGTGACAACAAGAAGAAAAAGAGCAACATCCTTCCCATCGTCTTCTTTGCAACAAAGGACATAAGAATAGGACATTGTTGTTGTCGTCCTCTTCGCAACAACAAAGCAAAGGAAAAAAACAATGATAACATTGTTGTCATCATCTTCTTCATAGTAAACCAAACAAAAAAATAAATGATGACATTACTGCCATCATCATCTTCTTTTCAAACAATGTGAATTCAAATAATGAAAAGAAGAAGATGATGGCAGTTGCCATCATTCTCTTTGCAACAAACCAAAGAAAAAAAAGGATGATGACATTACTGTTGTTCTTTTCTTCTCAAATAGTGAGAAGAAGAAGATGATAATTGTTGTCATCCTTTTCGTAGCAAATCAAGGAAAAAAAACAATGACATTGATGTCATCATCCTTTTTGCAACAAACTTAGGGAAAGAAAATGATGAAATTATTGTTGTCATCTTCTTCTTTTCAAATAGTGAAAATAAAAAGACTATGGTAGTTGTCATTGTCTTTTTCTTTTCAAACAATGAGAATAAGAAAATTACGATAGTTCTTGTTGTCCTCTTGGCAGCAAACCAAGGGGGGAAAAAATAACAACAACAATACCATTGCTTTTTCTTTTCAAATAGTGAAAAGAATAAGACAACGACAACTATTGTCTTCTTCTTCGCAACAAAGCAAGGAAAAAAAAAACGACATCAATTACCATTGTCCTCTTTGTAATAAACCAAGGAAAGAAAAAGACGACGACATTGCTACCGTTGTCCTTTTCGTAACAAACCGAAGAAAAAAAATTCAGTGACAACAATGTCATCATCCTTTTCATAGCAAAACTAAGGAAAAAATAAAGACGATGGCAACAATGTTGTTGTCCTCTTTGTAACAAACCAAGGAAAAGAAAAAGATGACGACAATTACTATTGTCCTCTTTGTAGCAAATCAAGGAAAAATAAATGACGATAGTTGTTGTCATCCTTTTCGTAGCAAAACAAGGAAAAAAAAAAGATGATGACTGTGAACCATACCAACACAAACATGTGTGGTAATCTCAATTTTTAAGAGTTGCATTAAGGTTATTTGAATGGGGTAAGGTTATTAGGGGCTTTTAGCAACTTCATAGGGAATGATGAATGTGCTTAGTGCGTGGAGGGGTTGTTTCCTTTAATGAAATGTGTTATTGGTGAATAAGGTGTTGGGTTAGTTGTTTTCTTCAACAAAAAGTTGGTAACCATAGTTTTGGGAACTTTGTTACGTAATTAGAGGGTTGGGGGTAAAAGTAGACACCAGAATTCACGGTGTTTAGCGCAACATTGGTCTTGTTCTAGTATTTAGTGAACAACGAGGATGTTAGAAATTCTTAAAGTAGTTAAAGGGATGTTAATGAAAGGTCTAATAGAAATAGAACAATCTTCAAGCCGTTGAACATAAGGTTAATTCATGACAATTCAACAATTAAATATATAGTATAATAGTGTGTCAATGGCAACATGAGTCTCATAATAATTGAAACATTTATTTAGTTTGTGAATGAACTCAGCGAGGAACGATAAGTACATGTGAAATCCTGGGCTATGCCATAGTGATAGTTCATAACTGCAGGAAATCTAGGATGCGTTAGACGGTGTGAATTAGGTAGTCCGTTTTGCTATTAAAAGGCAGTCGACGAATTAGATCGTGCAACCAACAATAATGTCCAACGCTGGGAATTGAAGACCATGCGAAGATAGAAGTATCTTTAATTTCGTAACAACCTTCACAAACGGTCTCAGGTTCGTCATTAGAAGCGGGGTCGACTTGTAGCAAGATCACCAGGGTGCGAGAGTTCGGAGAAATACGATAGTACCGGGCTCGAGGGGATTTAATTTTAATACGAGCACGCACTTCTCGAGGTTTGGGTTTCTCATCATGAGGATGCTGTGTTGGGGTCAGATCTAAAGATGACTCTGGAGGTGGTTCTTCATTCATTTGTGCGGCCTGGGGCCCATAAGATGTGACCATGCGCGATGCCATAATTTCAAGGAGAGGAAAAAGGTCAGATCTTTAATCAAAATCAAATCGACATGAAGGTGTCAAGGACTTGTTACATTAAGGTGCACAATCGTAATTTATAGATCGAGGAAAAGGAAAGAAAGGTGGGAGTAACGGCCTAGAACCATGGTAAAGTAAAACCGTAAGGTCAAAGGAAAAAATTGAAGGTTTATGTAAAGTTTGTTGGGGGGAAAATGGGAAGAGGTGAAAATGTGTTTTTCCTTTACCTTCCATTGCCCATCAAGCATGGAACCTTCCATTCGCCACCAGACATGGAACCTTCCATTGGCCACCAAGCTTGGAACATTCCATTGGCCACCAAGCTTTGGATCTACCTTCACCTCCCTTCTCCTTCTCTTTAAAAGGCAGATTCAGATCATTGGGGGTTCTCTATTTTCCCCAGACATAATTTTCATTCAATCTTGAATACTTGTTCCCACAAGCTTCTTGAAGAGGAAAATAATGATTAATCTTGGTGGAGGGGAGAAGGAAGGGAAGTAGAATGAAAATCTTGTAATAGTTTTGAAGGAATGGGGGTGGGCAGTGATAGTGTTGGGAGGTTGGAACTTTAGAAAAATCTCACAAACCTTTTCAGGTTTTATAGCGTAACTTCTTGTTGGTTTAGCTACAGAACTTAGGATTTGGTAGCAAGTTGTGCCTTGTAGTTAGCTTTCTAATGAGTTAAGGCAAGTTGTATTTGAATAATATATGTGTTAGAAATGATGTTTCAAGTGACTGATGGTCTGTAGTCAAGTTGAATCAACTGCCTTTGTAAAACCCTTTCGGGTTGGGTAGTATAACTCCTTATTGGTTTAGTTGCAGATCTTAAAATTTCGTAGGACGGTGCGCCTTGTAGTTAGCTTCCTACTGAGCTAAGGCGAGCCGGATTTGGATAACCTATGTGCTAGAAACAATAATTCAAGATAACCTATGTGCTAAAAACAATAATTCAAATGATTAGTGGTTTGTAGCCAAGTTGAATTCACCACCTTTGTAAAACCCTCTTGGGTTTTGTAGCATAACTTCTTGTTGGTTTAGCTGCAAAATTTAGGATTTGGTAGTAAGATGCGCCTTGTAGTTAACTTTTTAGTGAACTATGGCAAGCCGAATTTGAATAACCTATGCGTTACAAACAATATTTCAAGTGATTAGTGGTCTGCAGCTATGTTAGACATGATGTTGAGTCCGTAAACATTGGTTTAAATGAATGACAATTTGACATAAAGTCCTAGAATGTGGAGTGTGTGAGCTTGAAAAATATATCTATCAATTCTAATTGTAAATGATGCATAAGAGGTAGGTTAATTTCAATTACAAACGCAATCTAACATCTCGAAATACACTTGCATTTTTTCCTTCACCGGTAGCATTTGTGCTTTCAAGCATAGTCACCTTGTAGAACTGGGAGTAAAGGGACGGAAAGTTGCCTCACAATGACAATTAACATTGTCTTCTTTGTAGCAAACCAAGGAAAGAAAAAAATGACAACATCAATGTTGTCGTCTTTTTTTTCTCAAACAGTGAGAAGAAGAAGACGATGATAGTTGCCATTGTCCTCTTTGCACCAAAGCAAGGAAAAAAAAAGACGATGACAACAATTACCATCGTCTTCTTCTTCTCAATCAGTGAGAAGAAGAAGATGATAGCTTCCGTTGTCCTTTTTGCAACAAAAAAAGGATTTTAAAAAAAAAAAAGGAGGAGAAGGGAAGGAGCTTACCTTCAAGCTTGAGTGTCTGCCTCTAGGTTGAAGCTCCAAGTTCCCTTGCGTTGCCACTTTCCTAAGCTCCCTTGCGTCTCCACGTTCCTAAGCCCACCTTGAAGCTTTGCCGATGGAGGTGAGAAGAAGGAAGCTAAAGCTGGGGGCAAGAAAATGAATTTAGGTTTAGGAGGGGAGGAGGGAGGAAGGTAACAGGGGAAAACTTTAGGGCAGAGAAGAGGGCTGAAAAAACCCCGGGCAAGGAAGAGTAAAATAAAAATGCCCTACTTGGAACTGTTTGGGTTCATCCCCAAAACAGCTTGAACATCCTCATCCTGAACTGGTGCACTGGTGCCTGCTGGTTCACTCCAGCCATGTTCCTGGCACAAGTCAGCTCTTTGCCAAATTACAATTTCCATCAAGAGCTTCTGGGTTGATCAGTCCATAAGCACTGGGCAGTCCAATATGGTCTCACTTCTTCAATATAGAAGAAGAGCACAGTCTAAGCACAAGTAGGTACCTCCAGTGGGGTGCGAATTTAAGCAACTAATTGTGATTCCTTTTTTGTTGGAGCACATCAATGCAACTCATGTAAGGACGAGAAAGCCATCATCATAGCTCCAAAGCAGCAGCCTTGTCTTATTTCCTGGCGAAACTGACTAGTGTAAAGTTCAAAGAACAAATAGTCTTTTGCAGATTCATGAAAATTTTGCCAAATTTGATGACAACCCACAACAAGAGAGTGTCTTAGAATAAGACAGGATGAAAGTTCCTCGTGTTAGGCTAAGTCAGGTTTTTCAGTCAGAAATTATTTTTGACAGTTTTCCAATAACTTGTCACCAGCATCAATGAATGCTAAATCCTTAATCCTTTTGGGGATGATCGACACTAATGCTCCAAAACGCAAAGTGAACAACATAGTGAACAGCATGTCAGTTCTCGATAACAAGTCAGATCATGCGTGTTTGTCATCTGTTATGACTTACTACTACTGCCTTGTTTTAAAAAAAAATTATACTGCCCGGAATTCAAGTCATTGCATATCACCCAATAGGTAAGATGTTCTTAGGAAGGGCTATTAGTCCAGGCCAAAAATAGTGGCAGCCAATTTACATTTGGATTTGGATTTGGATTTGAGAATTTACATTTGCATTTGGATGCAATCTGTTGTGATTGACCAATCAGATGGACCGTGTAGAATAATAGATTTCACTGAATTTAAATGCACCATTCACACTCACCAAATAAGCATAAGAACTAGACCATATTATGGTAATGAGAAGTGTGAGTGTGATGGGTGATGATATCCTATAAGCCACGTATTCTTGGCACTTGTCATCTATTATTCTGTAATATTATGGATGTGAATGTTACACTTTTTCAAATAAAAAAGCTTTTAGGTATATAGCAGTGTTGGTCGGTTCTGATTTTTAGTTGCTTTTGGTTCCCACTCCAATTATTGAGTGCCTGGAATATCCAAGTTGTGATTCTGATTTTTTAAAAAAAGTTATTTATTAATCTAGTACTATTATTATTATTATTATTATTATTTGATTGGGGTTAGTTAGACATGTTGTTAGTTTGAGGAAAAAATCAAGGTTTTGAATAATAGTGTCATTTTTTGGAATAATAATTGGGGGGTGGGGTGGAGTGGCATGGGCATTCCACATGTAGTTCTTACTTTTGGAACATGTCTCAAGTGTGCAATTTTTTTTAATTAACAAAATTGGTGCGTTCAAGCATGTACTTGAGATAAATAGCCACATTTTATCAGTCATGCATTGCTAGTAAAAAGGAAAAAAATAGTTTTTTAGAGCCTAAGTTATTAGTTAGGGGTGGAGTTGTTCCCATTCCATGGAACTAATGGAAAAGTTCATTGAAGAAAAAGGTGGTTCAAAGAGGCAAAGAGAGTAGGGAACAATTCAAACCTGGAGCTATAGAGTCACCCCGACTATCAGCTAATAGTGCCATCAGTAGGTGGTTGATAACACAACACACTTTTCTTTCATCATGCAAACAAATTGCGTGATGCAGAACCCAAACTTTATCAAAGGTTTCAAGAATTCTACTTTCATTATTTGGGTGCTTTTTGTATGTGCTAGGGCACATGCTACCACTCATCAACTAGCCCCTCCCAAATGACACTATTGAGCTTGGCCTCTTGCCATTCATCTAACCCTATTGAAAATCAAGTTGTTTGTTTGAATCCAAATGGCCCATAAGGTGACCCCTATTAACAAGGACCATAATGCATTGAACCTCTTCACCTTGCTAAGCAAGTGTTTCCTAAATAGGCACCATTCTCAGAGCCTTCATATACCAACTAGAACTATGAGGGAGCCTAAGGTAATATAGGAAGGAAGACGTGAATTCCAAAGCTTTGATGGCTTGAGGAGATCCCCAAAATTCGGTTGCAACAGATTTGGGTGTAGCACTGAGATATTCTGATTCATTTTGGCCTGTCAAGTATGAACCACAAAGGTGTGATGCCATAGATACCACCTGAAACTTGAGTCCTTTCTAGCTCTTCACTTCCACTAAATATCTCTCTAGTTCAATTTAAAGTCTTGTGGAAGAAATGACTTCCATTTCTTGTAAACATTGTGTGTGAGAGTGTGTCTTGTCTTGACTAATTATCTCCCCAACTTAGCAGTGTAGTTCATCAGCTCTCACTTATTGCTCCAAATCCACCTTCCAAGATATGAAAGGAGAGCTCTTCAAAAGCACGACAAAACAACTACAAAATATGCTCTCATGTGCTTAATTTGGAGCAAATGTGCACCCTTTTCCAAACCCCTATAAACTGATTTGTACAACTTCTAAGCCATATGAATGGCCAAACCAAAACTCCAACCCCCTAAACTCAAAGCTCCACCTTTATGTTAACTTGATTTATAGATTCAGCCTCTTGTGGCAGAGAAAATTGCAACCTCTCAACCATGCGTTTCCATGGTCGAGAAATCATTTTCCAGACCTTGGATCTTGGGGACAGACAATGATTTTTAGTAATCATGGTCCAATGCAAGTTAGGGTCCCATCTCAAATGTTTAGAAGGACAACATCTAAATAGCTTGAATCTTAGTATTCATGTACACTTTTACTACCTCAATGTGGCTAGTAGAATTATGTTGTAGGGGAGGTTCCCATACAAGTGCGTTCTCCTGAGGGAGGGGCACCCGAGGGCGTGAGCTTGAGGGTGTTCCCAAACCTTAGGAGAATGCATGAGTATGAGAACCTCCCCTTACATAAACTACGCTCTTTTTATTTCCTTGCTTCTTTCCCATTTCATAGAAAAGAAATATTTCCATGGGAACATATAAAACTGGGGGAGTTCCCCAGCATAACACCCTAGGGTTGTTTTGTTGGGGGAGATCCCTCAAAATACACATAGAAATAAAAAGGGAGTTGTTTACATATAGTTATTACCTCAATGTTCTTATTCATTCATGTATACATTTAATACCTCAATGTCACAAGTATATTTATGTATGATCATTTGCCTAGATGCTTCTAGAAACAAACACATCCTTTGTCATGTTGGAAAAAAGTAGAATGCAACAAAAGGCCAAAAAAAGTCGCCATTCTGAAAGCTTTTGATTAATCTCCATGTAACTCTTGTAAGAACATTTGTGGGAGCTTTGAATGGAAGGAGAAACAAATTCATTTTTGCATGGAATGGAGTAGACCACCAAACTTCCCCTTGGAGCCATTATGGAGTCCAAATGTCCAAACGACCTTTTGAGTATCACTCAACTATTAGGTAATAGAACCCATACTTATTGTTGGGTTGCATTAGGTAGTTGTGGGGGTGTCTCCCAAAGTTTGCAAGGAGGCACTTTCATTAGGGTAGATAGGTCAATGACCAAACACTTATGCTCTCAAAGAAAACTTATGTGTTCATTCTCCCATCACTTTTGGGGTTCATGAACATTAGCAGGTTATGAACATTAGCATGGCATGTTTATAACATATCATGGTAAGTATATAGTATACATGTATATACCGTGCTATCTAGCATGCCATATACCCTTTAGTCATAATAATATATGTCATGGGAACAAAAAGTAGTCTAGGGCCTGGCCATCACCCAATTTTGGGGGGGGGGGATTATTTAATACGCCAGCAGAAAATATATAAAAAAAGAATGCCAATAAAGAGCCTAGCCCTATTTAAACATTTTTCCAACAAGGGAAATAAATGTTCATGGTGCAAGGAATGTGCAGCATAGAGATTATGATGCCCTTTGAACTTTGATGACAAAAGGGTGATTGGAAAGTTTTGGGTGAGAATTGTGATGACTCCTATCTGGTAGGCTTCATTAATGGACACCAAATTTGTGAGACATCATAGCATCATCAGGCTTATTATATTATAAGCTTCAATGCCATGAAATTAGTGCTGCAAAAGGCATAATGGGTCCTCCCCCCCTATTCAATGTATGAAGAATGTTTCAGAGTTTTTAAAGCTCACATATATTATTTGTCTTCTATTAATAAAAAAAACACTTAAAAATAAACCACTACTTCTCCAGAGTCCAGACCTGGCAGAAACCCAACCCACAACATGTTATGTAATATTATTATTCACACAAATGGACTATCATCATCCTTAAATCAATTTCCTGCAATGAAATGATTGATGAAAACTTTTTTGGGTGAATCTATTTGGATGATAAGGTAAGTAACACATGGTTTCTGTGAAAGGAGACACCACAAGCCCTTTTCTTTTGGGGGGAATGAATAGACATACAAAATTACTCATTTAGGGCAGCCCTAAAATTTCCCAGCCTGGAATAGTGCCAATATGTCCATGTATTATACACACACACTCACCAAATATGTGAACACCTTTGTGACCGGGATTCGTTTGTTTTGTAAAGACTTGCTCCAAATTTTTTTAGGGTAGTTGGAGGGAACCTTGTTGACCGTAACTTTTCAGCGGGATGTACAAAAATGCCTGCCCTCCTTTCTGAAAAAATTTCTTTTGGATGCCTGACAAAAAATATCACGAGAATTTGTAAGAAAAAAATTGGAGCAGGTCTTTACACTCGGTAAATCTCTCACTAATGGGTTTTAACGGATTGGGACCTACGCTCAGCATTGCCTCACACAGGCCCTTATTCCACTGCCTTAGGCTTTTACCTTACAATATAAGAAAGAGTGAGTGTGAGTATAGGATCATCAATGAAGCTCACTTCATGAAAGGGTAATACACAGAATATTAACCATGGTTAGCTTCTTCAAACCATGGTTGGCTTCTTCAAAGGACTCAATTTCACCAGAGGATGAAAGCATGGAAAAAAGTATTGCTCTGCTAAGAAGAAGATGCATTATTTTTTTGTACTGCATTCTCCGGTTTTCACTGCATCAGTAAAAAGGTGAAAACCTGTAAGGAGCCTAACTGTATAATTGTTGGCATATTATGTGTGTGTGTGTGTGTGTGTGTGTG
>Ga0116229_10016168_pt1 | contig 10053 bp, 9 predicted proteins | sample S1TSphgellanicum_3_FD_87313 | JGI IMG/M metagenome (GOLD analysis project Ga0116229, IMG submission 87313) | Host-associated microbial communities from peat moss isolated from Minnesota, USA - S1T2_Fc - Sphagnum magellanicum MG | ecosystem: Host-associated > Plants > Peat moss > Unclassified... | reverse complement strand
GGGCGTCAAGTGGTCGGACGGCGCGCCGGTCGATGCCGACGACGTCGTCTTCTCGACGAACGTCGTTCTGAATCCGGCGAACAACGAGGTCGGCCGCACCGGATGGGACCAAATTACGAAGATCGACGAGCCCGACAAGTACACGGTGGTTTACCATATGAAATCGCCGTACTCGCCGTTCATCGAAAACTTTTTTTCCAGCCAGGGCGGCAACCCGTGCATTTTGCCCAAACACATTCTCGGCAGCCTGCCGAACATCAACAACGCACCGTACAACGCGCTACCGGTGGGCATCGGGCCGTTTAAGTACGCGAAATGGGATCGGGGCGAACAAGTGGAGATGGTCGCCAACCCGTTGTACTTCCGCGGCAGACCCAAACTCGACAAAATCATCCTCAAACTGATTCCGGACCGCAACACGCTGCTTTCGGAGATACAGGCGCACGAAATCGACATGTGGTACTTGGTGCCGGGCGCCTATCTCGACGCGGTCTCGGCGCTGAAGCCGTACGTCGTCGTGCGGCAGCCGAGCTATATTTGGGACCACATCGATTTCAATCTGCAGCGCCCGCTCGACGCCGATCCGGCGGTACGTCAAGCGCTGCGGCTCGCCTTGAACCGGCAGGAGCTGCTGCAGAAGATCGGGCACGGCCTGGGCATCGTGCAGGACGTGACGACGCCGACCAATGCCCCATACGCGGTGACGGATTTAGGCGTGACGCCGTTCGATATCCAGAAGGCGAATGCGATCCTCGATGCGGCTGGTTGGAAGCGCGGCGCGGACGGTATTCGCGTGAAGAACGGCCTCAAGCTCGTGCTCGACTATGCAACCGTTCAGGGTTCGCAGGACGTCGATCGGCAGATCGAACTCATGCGTGCGAACTGGAAGAAGATCGGCGCGGATCTCAACGTGCGCCACTATGCTTCGGCGACGTTTTTCGCTCCGATGCAAGACGGCGGGCTCGTCTACGGCAATAAGTGGGATCTGATCAGCTTCGGGTGGACCAACGACGCGATCGGCGATCTCTCGCAACCGTTCGGCTGCAACGGCTTTCCGCCCAAGGGCCAGAACAATCTGCGGTGGTGCAACCCCACGGCGGGCGCGGCGATGGACCGCGTCTACGGACAGTTCGAACAGTCGGAGCGCAACGCGAGCGTTCGCATCGTTGAAAAAGCCTTCGTGCAAGACGTCCCTTCGATCGTGACCAAACTGCGCGAGGACGTGTTCGTCTACAACAGGGACCTAAAGAACTGGCACCCGAACGCCATCACGCCCTTCGACGACATGATGAACGTCGATATCTGAACGGCGCGCGTAGAGCGAGGACGTTGCGGCTGCCAACAGCGCGCAGCCGATCAGCGAGAACGAGCGAAGCAACGACCATGTGGGTTGTTGCGCGAGCAGGCCCGATTGCCGCTGTTCGGCGTTCCAGACCGATGCCGCGCTTTGGGCGGGCGTTGCATGAAAGGCGCCGAGCGCGTCGGGCCATACCGGTGCGGGATGTCCGGCTGCGAGCCAAGCCGCGGCCGCGAAGATCGGCGCCAGCGCGATCGCTGCGAGGATGGACTGGCGTAGCTCCGCGCCGGCGCCGAGCGAGATGAACGCGCCCGCGGCTGCTAGCGCCAGCAGCGCGCTTTGAACGATGCCGGTCGGGCGCTGCGCGAGGCCGAGCCAGTCGACGGCGACGAAGAGCGTCCCGCACAGGGCGAGGCTGCGCGCCGCGCCCCGTGCGCGAAACGCGCAGAGCACGGCCGCGGGGAACGCTACGACGAGATCGTGTTCGTGGAAGAACCCGGCTACGAGCGGCACCAGTGCCGAGACGGCCGCGAAGCGCGCAAATCTCTCATGCAGGCGCAGGATCGTCGCGATCGCCGCAGCGACCGCGAGCGCTGCGACCGCGTATCCGATCGCCGTCGCGACGGTCGCGGGCGCTCCGAATCCATAGGCGATCGCGGCCGGGCTCACCTGGATCGCGGTGAAGCGCTCCGCGGCGGCGTGTTCCGCAAGCACGTGCAGATACGCGACCGGCCACGCCCATCCGGCTGCGGCGACGCCGGCAAGGTACGCAAGCACCGCGCCGGCGGCAAGCGCGAAGGTCGCGCGATTGCGACCAAGCTGCGATACCAGGCCGAGCGCGACGTTGGGCTGCAGCGATGCAACGAATGCGCCGAGTGATGCTGCGACCGGTTGCGCGGCGCCGGTGACGCACGCCGCGGCGCCGAGTAGCGCGAGCAGCGCGATTTGCCCGAGCGCCACGTCGCTCGTCACCGGGCCGAAGCCGAGCGCGAGTGCGGCGAGCGCGAGCGCGGCAAACGGCGAAGGCGCGGCTTCCGCAGCGCGCGCTAGCACGATCAGCAGCGCGAGGAGTGCGGCCGCGAGGACCCCCCGCCACACCGCCGCCGCCGTTGCATAGGGAAGCCGCGCGAACGCGCTCCACAGCAGCAACGTCGCGGGCGGCCCGACGAACGGCAGCAGCTCGTCGCGGGACGCGTCGACGCCCTTAACGCCTCGTTCCGCGTTCCACACCGCGCGGCCGTACGGATCCTCGCGCGCGTTCCATGCGGCGCCCGCGCTCCAGTAGGCTTCGAAATCGCGCAATGCGGGCCCGGGCGTTGCGACCGGACGCGCGAAGAGCAGCGCGGCGGCCGCGCAGAGGCACGCGAGCGCGAGCGCGAGGCCGCGCGGGTTCAAGACAGGGGCGCCGGCGGTGCGCTCTCGCGCAGTGCGTAGAGTGCCAGGCGTTCGATCATGCCCTTGTTGCCCATCGCGTAGGCGGCGCCCCCGGGAAACCGGGCCTCGCAGATATCCGCGTAGATGCCGAGCCCGTCCGGCGTCGGGATGCGCCGGTAGCCGTCGGGCAGCGTGGCGATCTGCATGCCGACGCTGGTTTCGCTCGGGACGAAGCGGAAGTTCATGTCGCGCGCCACGAGCGCGGGCGCACGCTCGAGCCGCGGCTCGTACATCTCCGCCGAGATCAGCGCGCCTTTCGAGTAGTACAGGCTCACGAAGAGCCGCCCCGCCGCGCCGCGCACGCAGTACGTGTGCCAGCCGCTCGCCGGATACATGAAGGCGACGCCGAGCGCCTTCTCCACGTCGCCGCGCGTGGTGGTGGTGACGTCGAGCGCGATCGCTTCGCTGAAGAGTACGACGGGCTTGTCGAGCGGCGGCGGCGGCACGTCGGCTTTGCGACGCTGGCGCTCGTAGAGTTCCGCCAGAATTTCGACGGCGCGCGCCATCGCGAAATCCGGAGGCGGACGCTCCCCGCCGCTCACCAGAGCGTGCTCCGGCCGCCCGGCGACGCGATCGCGTGCGCCAACGCCGAGAGGTAGACTAGGCCGAAGAGCGTCCCGAGATACCACACGCTCACGCCCAAACGCATGCCGGAGGTCATCCGCGCGGCGCGCGGGTCGACGTTTCCGCGCCACGCCGAGATCATCGCCGGAATACCGAGCGCGCCCACGATCACCATGAACAGCAGCGGCACGTGCAAGAAGATGCAGGCGCCGATGAAGACGGCGAAGCCCGCGATCCACAAGGCGGGCCAGATCGCTCCGACGATCCGCCCGCCGTCGAACGGCAGCATCGGGATCATGTTGAAGAGATTGAGGATCGCCGACACGTCCGCACAGGCAAACCAAAAGCGCTCCTGCGTCGCCATTCCGGCGGCGTAGCAGCCGGCGGCCAGCACGAGGCCGGTGAGCGGCCCGGCGAGGGCGATATAGGCGTCGTGCTCCAACTCTTCTGGCATCGCGCCGTACGTCACGGCGCCCATCAGCGGGATCAGCATCGGGAGCTTCACCGGCAAGCCGTAGGCGCGGAACGCAAAGTAGTGCCCGAACTCGTGCGCGAGCAGCAGCAGCACGATCACGATCGCGAAGCGCCAGCCGAAGAGCGCGACGTAGAGCCAGAGCGAGACCAAGAAGAGCCAGAACGGCGCGAAGACCTTCAAGCCGACGAAGAGCAGAAGCTTGAACTTCAGCGCAAAGGCGAGCAGTGCCGCGCCGATCGCGCCGAGCCGCCCCATCGCCGGGCTGGTTTTCTTCGGAGAGGGTTCGTCGCCGGCCGGGGGCGGGAGGTATTCCACCCCGCTCTCTTCAACCGCGAGCCGTGGCCGTTCCCGTCATCGTCATCCTCGGCGGAGGATTCGCCGGCATTTCCGTCGCCCAGCGCCTGGAAGGACTCCTGCGCCCCGACGAGGCCGAGATCTATTTGCTCAGCCGCGAGAACTTCTCGCTCTTCACGCCGATGCTGCCCGAAGTCACCTCGGGCGAGCTCGAGGTGCGCCACGTCGTCACGCCGATCCGCATGCAGTTGCGGCGCACGCAATTCGTGCTCTCGGAAGTCACCGAGATCGACGTGGAACGGCGCACCGTGCGCTACCAGCACGTGCTCTCCGGCGCCGCCGGCACGCTTGCGTACGATCACTTGGTGCTCGCGCTGGGCTCGACCACCTCGACGTTCGGACTGCCCGGCGTCGCGGAACACGTCTTTGCACTGAAGACGCTGGAGGACGCGGAGAGCCTGCGCAACCGGCTCGTGTGGCTGCTCGAACTCGCCGATACGATCGCCGACGATGCCTACCGGGCGCGGCTGCTGACCGTTGCCGTCGTCGGCGGCGGCTTTACCGGCGTCGAAACGGCGGGTGAGATCCTCGAACTCTTTCGCAGCGTGCTGCGCTTCTTTCCGAACGTCCGCAAGCACGAGGTCAAGATCGTGCTGGTCGAAGCCGGCCCGACGCTGTTGGCCGGGTTGCCGGCGAAGATGGGGACGTACTCGCAGCGGGTGCTCGAACGCCGCGGCGTCGAGATCTTGCTCGGCGACGGGGTGGCGCTGGCCGACGACGACGGCCTGCAACTGCAGAGCGGGCGTCGCGTGGAGAGCGCGACGATCATCTGGAGCGCGGGCGTGGCGCCGTCGCCGACGATCGCCAAGCTCGGCCTGCCGACGACCCGGCGCGGCGCGGTCATCACCGGACGCGACATGAAGGTCGAGGGCGCGCAGGGGCTGTGGGCGCTGGGCGACTGCGCCTCGATCCCCGACGGCGAGGGCGGCGCCTTCCCGATGACGGCCCAGCACGCGATCCGCGAGGGCCCCAAGCTGGCCGAAAACCTCGTCGCAACGCTGCGGGGCCAGCCCACCCAGCCGTTCTTCTACACGTCGATGGGCATGATGGCGGCCCTCGGCGGCCGCCAGGCGGTCGCGCAGCTTCCCGGCGGGGGCGTGCTGACCGGCTTCTTCGCCTGGTTTCTCTGGCGCTCGTACTACCTGTCGCGCCTGCCGGGCATGGATCGCAAGCTGCGCGTCACCTTCGACTGGACGCTTGAACTGCTCTTCCCGCGCGATATCGCCGAACTGCGCGTCTATTCGCGTCGCGCGCAAGACGAAGCCGCTGCCGAGGCCGGCATCAAGCGCCAAGACCCGCGCGTGCTCTCATAGAAGTCTGACGCTATGGAGATGCGAGAACCGATCGAGCGCTTGATCCGCGACCCCAAGGAGTTCACGCGCGCGGTTCCTTTCCCCGAGCCTTCGCAGATTCGCATCTACGACGAGACCTTGCGCGACGGCGAGCAGATGCCCGGCGTCTGCTACACGCCCGCGCAGAAGCTCGAGATCGCGAAAGCGCTCGCCGACATCGGCGTGCACGTGATGAGCGTGGGCTTTCCCGCGGCCTCGGAAGGCGACCGGCGCACGCTGCAGCTCGTGATGGAGGCCAAGCGCCGCGGCGAGTTGGGCGACGTGGAAATCGTGGTGATGTGCCGCAGCAACCACGGCGATATCGACGTGACGGTCAAGACGCTGCGCGACGTCGGGATCCATCCGAACGAGGTCACGTTCTTCATCTTTAGCAGCGGCAGCGATCTGCACTTGAAGTACAAGATCGGCAAGGTGCTGCTGCGCTACGAAGGGCGCGACGAGAGCGAGTGGCTCGACCTTCCGCTGGAGTTCTATCGCAACGCCAACGTGCGCTTGCAGTGCGACGCGATCCGGCACGCGCGCTCGCACGGCATCGAGCGCATCGAGTTTGGCGCCGAAGACGGCAGCCGCGGCGACGTCGACTACTTCATCAGCTACTTCCGCGCCGGCTTGGAAGCCGGCGGCACGCGCCCGGCTTGGCCCGATACCGTCGGAACGCTGACGCCGGAGGCGACGCGCTGGTACTGTTCGCGCATCGTGCGCGGCTTGCCGAAGGGCTTGCCCTTGGTCGCGCACCTGCACAACGACTACGGGTTGGGCACGATCAACGCGATCACGGCGACCTCGTGCGGCTTCACGGTCGTCTCCGTGACCGCCAACGGCTACGGCGAACGCGCCGGCAACGTGAAGTTGCACGAATACGTCGTCGCGCTGCGCGTGCTCTACGGGATCGAGATCCCAGGGTTCAAGTACCACAAGCTGCGCGATCTCGCGCGGTTCATGGAACGCATGAGCGGGATCCCGATGCAGCCGCACGAGCCGATCGTCGGCGATAAGGTCTTCGCGCACGAGTCGGGCATTCACACGCAGGCGATGTTGCTCGACCATCGCATGTACGAGGCCGTTCCCGCGGAGTTGGTGGGCGCAACCACCAGCTACGTGTTCGGCAAGCATACGGGCGTCGCGCTCGTCGAGGACACGCTGCGCCGCCGCGCCGCAGAGCTCAACGCCGCCGGCGTCGACGTCACGAACGCGCTCGCGCACCGCGTCACCGACGAGATCAAACGCCTGCGCGAGGAGCGCGCCGCTTCGAGCCGCAGCGAAGCCGTGATCGAGGAGTACGACGTCGCCATGCGCGGCCTCGCCCTCGGCGAAGACGACGTCGTCGAACTCGCCCTCGCCCTCGGAGCGCCCGCCGCTACCGTCGCGTGATCGGGAAGTCGAAATAGGTCGAGGGGTAGGGCTCGCGCGCGAGCGTGAAGTGCCACCACTCGGTGGCGATGCCCTTGAAGCCGTGCTTCTCCATGATGTGCGCGAGCTGCAGGCGGTGGGCGCTTGCGATCGACCCGGCGTCTGCGGCGGTCCGCGATAGCTCGTCCATGCAGTCGAACCCCGTGCCCATGTCGAGCGAGCCGTCGTGGTAGCGTTCTACCCACGGTGCGATGCAGCTCGTCAACGGGTCGCCGGGATGGTACTCGGCAGGAGCTCGCGGCGGTAGCCGCTGGATCGTCAGATCGACGGTGCTGCCGCGCGAGTGGCCCGACTTGGCGAGCAGGTAGCCGAGCTTGAAGAAGAGCGCCTTGTCGACGCGCGGATAGAACTCGGCCTTCATCTGCTGCTCTCGCGCGTCGTTGCTCCACGCGATGAAGTCGTTGACGGCGCGCTGCGGGCGGTAGCAATCGTACACGCGCAGCGTCAAGTCCAGAGGTTCGAGTTCGGCTTCGACCTTCGCCAGCGCCGTCGCGGCTTCGCGCGTGAGGATACATTCGGCAGCGTCGTAGCCGGCGATGGGACGGCCGACGAAGTTGTGATAGCCGGCATACCGCATATCTTGGACGATCGAAGGCGCCACGTCGCGCAAGTACACGAAGTTCGGCGGCCGGGCCGGCGCCGGATTCGAGGGCCGGGCCGGCGCCGGGTGCGGCACGGGCGTCGCGGCCGACGCGAGCGCGACCGCCGCAGCGAGCAGCGCTGCGATCATGCTTGCGCGCCGAGCCTCCAGGTGGCGACGAAGGCGCGGAAGATCGTGGGGAAGTCCGCGTGCACGAAGCGTACGCTGCGGCCGCCGGTTCGTTCGAAGCCGGGAATCATCTCGACCAAGTCGGCTTGCTCGGCTTTTGCGAGGTCGACCTCGAGGGTGACCGGTGCATCGAAGACGTACGGACGGGCCGCCTTCGCGCCCGCGACCGCCGCTTCGGCCTCGCGGCGAATCAATCGCCGCGCCGCCTTGGGCACCAGCGAATCGGCTGCGAACGCGCCGATCGATTCCTTGACGATCGCGCCGCGCACCCATGGCATCTGCGCTTGCACGCCCTCGACGGTCGCGCGGTCGCCGCTGACGAAGAGCAACGGCACGCCGTAGTGGCCGAGCAGCGCGGCGTTGAGCGTCGCCTCGCTGCAGCGCACGCCGTTGAGGCGCGCTTCGTAGACGACGCCGGGCGAGTAGGTGTGGCAGAGCACGGCGTTGGGCTCGCCGATACCGCCGTGATACCCCACGAAGAAGGCGCCGTCGAAGCCGCCGTCGGCGCCTTGCACCATCGAGAACGGTTTGCGGTTGCCGAAGATCACGCGCACGTCGGCCGGCAGCTCGTCGAAGAGCAAGTTGCGCATCGGGCCGTGCGAATCGTTGACCAACACGGCCTCGGCGCCGCCCGCGCGTGCGCCGTCGATCGCGCTCGCAACCTCGCGGCTATAGTAGCGGCGGAAGATGGCGTAGTCGGGATGGGGCGTGCGCGCGTCGACCTGTTCCCAGCTGCAGACGCCGGCGACGCCCTCCATATCGCTCGCGAGGTAGAGCTTCACGCGACGGCGTTCGCGGCGGAGCCGATCCGGGTGGCGACGATAAACGCGCGCAACACGCTGCCGTAGTCGCCGGCGGTGAACCGCACGCTGCGACCGCCGGTGCGTTCGAAGCCGGGGAGCAGTTCCATGAAGTCCGCGTTCTCCACCGCGACCGTCTCGATCGTCAGTTCGAAGGGCGGCTCGAACGAAAAGGGTTTGGCCTTTTCGATTCGGCCGACGGCTTCGCGCGCGCCCGCGCGAATTGCGGCGCGCGCGGCGTGCGGCGTCAGCGAGTCCACTGCGGTGTAGCCGATCGCCGTTTTCACCGCAACGCCGACGGCCCACGGCAGCGATTGGAGCGTCTCGCGGACGATCGTATCGTCGCCGGTGATCAGGACGACCGGCACGCCGTAGCTGCCCGCGAGCGCAGCGTACAGCAGCGCCTCGCTGCACGGCGTGCCGTTGACGCAGACGCGGTAGATCGTCTCGGGGCTGGAGGTATGCGAGAGCGTTGCAGCGGTGCCCGCGCCCGCGTGGTACCCGGTGAAGAAGACCGCGTCGAAGCTGGCATCCAGGCCTTGGCCCATCGAGTGCGGCTTGGGCGAGCCCGAGAGCACGCGCAGATCCTCATCGCCCGGCAGATCGTCGAAGAGCAGGTTGCGCATCGACCAATGCGAGTCGTTGATCAGGATCGAGCCGGCGCCGGCTTTGCGCGCTCCGTCGACGGCCGCGCGCACCTCCTGCGTCATGTAGCGCCGGTACGCCGGATACTCGTGCGCGTCGCTCGGATCGCACTGTTTCCACGAGCACACCCCGGCGGTACCCTCCATGTCGGCCGAGATGTAGAGCTTCATTGGGCGGCTTGGCGCAGCCCGTCGCGCGCTTGGTCGAGGCCGGTTTGCGCCGCGACGTTGTGCGGATTGACCTTTAGGGCTTTGGTGTAGAGGGGGATGGCTTGCTCGTATCGCCCGACGGCCAGTTCCATGTCGGCGAGTTGCGTGAGCGCGACGTCGTCGTTCGGATGGGCGGCGATGCGCGCGCGCAGCGTCTGTATCTGCATCATCACGGCGGGCGGCGGGCCGCCGCCTTGCACGTTGGTGTCCGGCGCGGCCGCTTGCGCTGCGGGCTTGCCCGATTTGCCGAAGACCGAGCCGTTCACGCCGAATCCGGAGGAGATGAAATAGCCCATCGTGGCGATGAAGGCGATCGCGATGACGGCGAGGATCGGCAGGTAGATGCGCGGAGGCAGTCCGCGCGCGGGTCCGTTGCGCACGAAGAGTCGTTTGGACGAATAGCGAAGCAAATCATCCGTGCAGACGCCGCTACCCTCCGAATCCGATCTCCAGCTCCTCTTTGCGCGCCTCAACTACCAGCACTTCAACGGCGAAGCGCCGGATTGCCGCATCCGCTACAACGAGCGCTTCTCCAATTCTGCCGGACGCATCACCTACAGCCGCCCGCCGCTGCTCATCGAGCTCTCGCCCAAGCACTTTCGCAAGTATCCCGACGTGCTCGAGGAGACGCTCCTGCACGAGATGATCCACGCCTGGTGCTACGTACGCTACCGCGACACGGGCCACGGCGCGCGCTTCAAGAAGAAGCTGCGCGAGTGCGGACTGACCTCGATCTACCACGAT
>Ga0116229_10016167_pt1 | contig 10054 bp, 3 predicted proteins | sample S1TSphgellanicum_3_FD_87313 | JGI IMG/M metagenome (GOLD analysis project Ga0116229, IMG submission 87313) | Host-associated microbial communities from peat moss isolated from Minnesota, USA - S1T2_Fc - Sphagnum magellanicum MG | ecosystem: Host-associated > Plants > Peat moss > Unclassified... | reverse complement strand
TATTTATTATTTTATTTTTTTCTCTATCTCTCCTTGTCTTTTTCTTTGCATCTATTTCTTTCCATTTCTCTTTCCATTTACATCTTTCTACCTCTCTATTTCCATCTCTTTCTCTATCTCTCTAAGTCTCTCTCTTTGTGCCTCTTTGAATTTGTCCATCTCTCTTTCTATTTTTTTTTCTCTATCTCTCTTTGTCTTTCTCTCTACCTCTATTTCTCTCCATCTCTCACCATCTACATCTCTCTATCTCTATGTCTCCATCTCTATCCCTCTTTGTTTTTCTCTCTACCTCTATTTTTCTCCACTTTCACCATCTACATTTCTCTATTTCTTTGTCTCCGTCTCTATCTCTATCTCCTTCTATGCCTCTATGAATCTGTCCATTTTTATTTTTATTTTTTCCCTTTCTTTCTCTCTTTCTATCTTTTTCTTTGCCTCTATTTCTCTCCATCTCTATCTCCATCTCTCTATGTCTATGTTTATGTGCCTTTTAAAGTCTCTCCATCTCTCTCTTTCTCTCTATTTCTCTTTGAGACTCCCTCTTTGCGTCTCTTTGAATCTATCCATGTCTTTCACTTTCTTTTTTTTTCTTTCTCTATCTCTCTCTATCTACATCTCTCTATCTTTTTGTCTCCATCTCTTTCGATAAATCTCTTTGTCTTTCTTTTTGCACCTCTTTGAGTCAATCCATCTCTCTCTCTCTTTCTTTTTTTCTTTTTTTTCTTTTTCTTTTTTTCTCTCTTTATCTTTATGTCTTTTTCTCTACTTCTATTTCTCTCCATCTTTGTATCCATCTCCATCTCTCTATCTCTTTGTCTCCATCTCTCTTTCTTTCTCCATCTCTCTCTACCTCTTTGTCTTTATTTCTCTCCATCTTTCTTTTTTTATGCCTCTCTCTACACCTTTGAATTTCTCCACCTCTCTCTTTCTCTATTTGTTTCTGTCTTTATCTCTCTTTTTGTGCCTTTTAAACAATTGCCCAACCTAGGTGATGTTAAATGAACTCAAAATGGATTGTTAAAGTTAGATGAAAGATGATCAACCTTGGATTAGAACATGCCGCAATACTTGTAGTGTAAATTATTTGATTCAAAATCTTGTAGATCCGTAGATTCCTTCCTTCTTTAACTACACTATAGTTATTCTGACACCAAGTCCCTAAACCCACCATTGGTCATCAAAAGAAGGTTAATGCAAGATCATGAGATGGCACTCCAACTTGAATTGAATATCAAGTAGTTCATTATGTTTAAAATCCAAATAGATGAAGGTTTAGGGCTAGTTCACTATGTGTATTATGTTCAAGTGAATAAGCAGATGAAATGATGACCTAATTGGGTTAATGATTATCTAAGTTTATATGTCAAGCAACTAGCTCCTTGGGTTCACTGGGTTCAAAACAATAACCAAATGAAATGGTGAATTCACTATGTTCAAATGATAAATGTTCTAGATTTCCTGAACCTTGAATTTAGCATAGTGGTCAACATAATAACATCAATGGAAGAACATGATATAAATGTCCAAGTTGAATTCATGAGCAATAGCTGGCTTATGGGGTTCATTTTGTTCAAGATGGCAGGTAGATGAAATGATGACCTAGATGAGTTGATGTGAACAATTGGTTGGATCTCCTAGACATTGATCAAATAAAACCCTAATCCCCACATTCATAAACAAAAACCCATCATGAAATATCCATTTGATGATTGTTGGAACTTTGGATTTATATGTTGAACAACCAACTCCCTTAGTTCATTAGGTTAAAGTGAACAAGATGAAATAGTTAGTTCACTGGGTTGAAGTGAACAATGCTCTCAATTTCTTGGACATTGATCAAACATAACCGTAATCCCCACATCCATAAGCACAAACCCATCAATGCATAGCCATTTGCCCATAGGTCATGTTCCACTTAAGTAATCATCATTTAGTCCTCATGGAAATATGATTTTCATTAGGGTCTATTCCAAATGGTAACTGAAGCCTGACCAGTGCCCATTATTTGCTTGTAATTGGCATTCAAGAAAAAAATTGTCACTTTGTTAACAACGTGTGTGCTTATTGGACCTCATGATGTCCTGCATGATAGTTGAAAGCATGGTTGACCCTAACATTCTTAAGGTGGGTGAAGGGCATAATCTTACTTAAGCAAATTTATAGATAGGCCTAGGGTTTGTCTGAAAATGCTTTTCTTGCACAAAAAAAAATCATTTAAACTTTGAAACAAAATGGGCTTTGCAAAGACCTTGCTTATAAAAGTATTTGGCAAATTTTACCTATCTTGTGCTTTGGAGGTATTGGAAACCCAGATGTTGAGCAATAATTTCCACCTATTCTGGAGCCAAAAATGATGCCTTGTATATTCAAACAACCTTGATTAAACAAAACCTTATACCTACTATTAGTCAACAAAAGAACATTGTTGCAAAAATTAAAATGGCTTCCACATTGAATTTATGAGCAACAATTAATCCACTGGGTGCATTATGTTCAAGCAAATAGGTAGATGAAATGATGACCTGATTGGATGGAAATGAATAACCAGTTGGATTTCCCAAACCTTGATCAAACAAAACCTTTAAACCCCGCCTTGATCAACAAAATAACATCTCTGGATTGTATAGGTTTATATGTTGAGTAACTAGTTCCTTGGGCCCACTAGGTTGAAACAAACATCCACAGTAAATGAACATGACCTTAATAGGAAAACAAACTCCAACAAGTCTTAGAAGTATAAAATTGTATAGATTCCAATTCAATCATATTACAATATGTGCATAACATAAGCTAAACTAGCAACCTTATTGAAAAAGAAAAAAATTTTGTATTTACATTTGATTCCACATTTTCAAAGGATTCAAATGTATCATACCATTCCATAAAATCTTGTAAGTAATCTATTTCAATTTGAAGTCATTCATGAAGAGAATGTCTCTTGAGACCATGGATGGCTACAAATTTCTAATGAACCTGATTACTGATTTTTTGACAAGTTCCAAAGCATTCTATGCAATTATTTCCCCCATTGCCTTACACCACCCCTTGTTTACTCAACGAAGACACCAAAGCATGGACGAGGTCATGGGTAAGCATGGAAGAATGTATGTAACCACAACATTGTCTATGAAAGGTGGTAGAAGATGACAAGCATCATCAACATTTGGTGTGACAAAAAGTTGCTGGAAATTTTGAAAATTAGAAATGGAAAAGTCTAGAAACTTAGGTTGTAGTATGAGCTTCAAAGATTGCAACAAAAGGGATGTAATTACATATGTGATTAATTCACAAAACTTGCGGCAAAATACAAAAAGAGACTAGCAAGACAAGAAGAATGCCTCCCATAGAATTAGGTCACAATCTAAAGCATTAAAAAAAAATCTTCACCTTCCCACAATCTAAAAATGAGGACCATTTGGTTGGGACTCACAAGAAATAAATTTAGGCATAAAAACCTTACGCAAAACTTGTTGTCGAAGCTCCTCGTTGTCCAAGTTGCAACTATTGTCGAAACTCCTCATTATCAAAGTTGCAACTCATTACCGAAACCACAAACCACGATGCTAAAAGCTCACCACAAAGATTGACACACCTCTGAAATTCAAACCTCACAACCTATGCAAAGCTCATAACCTGTTCAAAGCTCACAAAGCTCACAACTTGTTCAAAATTCACAACCTACTCAAAGTTCAAAGTAAACCTTTTTAAATTTTAAAACCTTCACAAACTACTTTTGCTCCAAACCTTTCTCACAAATTGGTCTCGTTTCAAACCTTCCTCAAAAACTAGTTGGGCTCTAAACCTTCCTTGCAAAAAACATTTGTGTTAGTTGTGACACTCACATTGTAAAAATTTAGATGAATTATAGGAAGAAACTCCTTTGATCCTGAGTTAAAGAACAATTTTGAATTTGCTCCTGTTTTTTTTGCCTTCAAGAAATGCGTGTCGTGCCTTTTTTTGTTCATCGTCTCTTTTCCTTAAACCCAATATCGAAACCTTGGGCATAAGCATGGTAAAGTATGCCAATCAATTACACTTGCCACTTTTTTGGAAAATACATACTAACCACATGAAAGTAAAACATCAATTAGAATTAGTGTACTTTCAAGTTGATAAAGCCCTAATGTGTATGAATATAGTTTCAACTTTTCATATTATGGTCATAATTTATCAAAGTGTTAATGTAAAAGTATGTTGGAAAATTTAAACAACCAGCTAATTAGAACATACTTTTCATCCACTTTTTTTATATGGAAAATTTTCAAACTTTATGTTCAACTTACAATAAACTCAATGAAAAGCTCAATGATTTCAAAATGCAATTTAAATAGGTTTTTAATAACTTTTTGAATGTGAATGTTGAAAAGAGACTTTTTTTAAGTTAAAATTTTGAAGGACTATTTTTTTGGTATACTTTATCATGTTTGGACCCACATGTGTTTTCTAACTTTATGTATAACTCTATTAATTCCAGATTTTTTACACATGTATGTTTATTCAATTGTAACTTAAGCACAAGAACTACAAATGCATAAAAAGTAAATTGAATATGCTAGAATTTATATTCATTGTTGCACTTACATAATCATTTACATGCAATTCTTTTGTTTAGTTCTTTTCTTGAATCCAAACTTTGTCTTGTAGCTCTAGAGGGGACTCAACTTCATTAATGTTCATTGTAAAAGATTCAAATTTTGATTCAAGAAGCATTTGGTGAAAGTCACATGACCTTGGGTTAATTTTATATTCGAGAGGTTAGTGGTTTAGGGGGCATCTCGATAATTTTTATTATTGGGAATTGTTATTTCCACTTTTGGGGGATAAGGCCCATTTATCTAACTAACTTCAAGGATGGTAAGTAAAAAGGCAACCACCTATCTTCTATAAGGTGATAATGGGCTAATTAATTATTTAAAAGATGGAAGGTAACTTGGAGTAAATCTAAAAGGACCGACTAGTTTAGTGGGACTTTTGACAATGGTCTTTTTAAGGTATGGACTTGGGGGAGGATTTAGGGGGTGGGAAGGCCCTTTATTTAAAAAGTCTCTCCCTTTGTTTTGGTTTTTCTGTTTGGATTTTGGTTTTGGAGTGAATTTTTCTCTTTGTTTTTTCCCTCCCATCCTTTTTTCTTTTATCCCTTTGTTTGTTTTCTTCTTGTAATCTTGTTATTTTTTTTTGTTTTCTTTCTCCTTAGGAGAGTAGTCTATCCTTTCCCTTTGAAGTAAAAGAAAGGAAGGGATAGAAGTCCTTGGATGTACCTAACTCACATCAAGAAGGCAATAAACAAAGGTGCTTATGCAAAATCTTTATTCTTTCTAGATTTATCTTGAAGTTTTAACTTCAATACTTTGGTAGGATGGTAAGAGGGTGGGGCGGATGGTAGGAGAGAAAGGTAGAAGGTAGGCATTCTTGGGACAAGTTTGATTATTTCTAAGTATGTATTTTCATCAAAAAATCCCTTTTTTGAATTATTATAAATGTTGCTATTATGTGGTGATAATTATGCTACAAGCATAATTATTGTCCCTTGTTTACTAACTAGGTTATGGTCATTTCTTTTGGTGTAACTAACATGTTGTCACATTAAGATTATTCATTTAGGGAATGGAAGTTAGGACTGAAAGGTAGGATACCGTCCAAGGAACAAATTATTCCCTTCTCCATATACAATTTGTTATTCTTATGTGAGTGTTGTAGTAGCTAGTAGAAAAATTATCTTTTGTAAAAAAAATTTAATTACATATGACACATGTAATTACGTAAGACAAGTTGTAAAAGATGATTTTTTTCTTCTACTTATCAAGTAAGAAAGCTAGTAAATTAGTTTTGTGAATGTGTAACATTGTCTTTTCCTAGTATTACCTTTAAGCTGAAGGTGATTACCAAGGACCTAGTTGGGCATTATTTACATCATTTGTGATTAACACTAATCCCAACGGGTTAATGTTATGACTCTCTACCCTGAAAAGATCTTTGGTGTAGTTTCAATGGAAATTTAGTGCTAGCAATCCCAATTCAATTTGTTTTAATGTAGATGCATCAATTTCAATGGTTGTCATTCAATCTTTAATTAGGGGGGGGAAAAACTTCAATGCTTGAATTGCATTTGTACCATTAACAAACTACTTTGCATGTATATTGACGTAAATAACTAAATCACATGTTTCATAAAAACAACAAAACAAATTGACAATGTTTAGCACTTTAAAACAACAAATTTGTAACTCGTACGGAACCTAACCACAAGCAATCAAAGAAATTTAACACTCAAGTAAACAACATTACAAAAAAGGACAAGTTTAACATTGCTTGACATTAAGGACAATATTGTGTAGTTTATAAACAATCCAACTTGCATTATCAATTTTAATCAACCTAACACTTAAGCAAGTAATGTTTAAAAAAACAAAGGAGGTTTTGTACAAATGTTCAACACTTTGACACTTAGGCACTAAGAAAATCAAAGTTATTTGGGTAATTTAGTTTGACAAAAACAAAAAACAAATTGTTGATAAAACATGTGCGCATGTTGGTTATGGAATAAGGTGCCTTCAGATCAAGAGGTAAATAAGGATTATATGTAGGGATATGGGCACACTTGAGTTTTGGTTTCAAATTTCATCAAACCCACCTTGTCATTGACTTGGCGAGTGTTTTGGTTTCATCTTTGATATGGTATATTTTTTCCAAATTTATTGAAGATTAAGTAATCAACTTGTTAGTCAAAGTTTTGATGGAAGTTATAAATCCTATAAACCTAAACCCACACCACCTCTTATTATTGTTGATACCTAGTACCTATCATTGTTTCTATCAATTAGGTCGTGAATGCATCAAAGGCTTAATTTTGGTTTGTTATGATAGGGCCCATCCATTGGATAATCATACAAAACAAAAAAAAGGACATTTCAAAACTTTAGGACAACCAAAGATGAAAGTTGCCGAGTTGATTAGGTTGTTTTTAAAAAAAATTGAAAGCAAATAACCAAAATAATTTTTTTACTAAAATGAAAAGGATATAAATAAAAAATTTATAAAGTACCTATTTAATCCTCCTCCTTGCATATGTTTCAAAAATTGAAACCCCTAATTCAATACTTAAAATCAAGCCCTTATACACACATTCACCCAAGAAAACTTATCAAAATTGAACAAAGTTTTGAACATGACAAGTTTCATTGAACCCTTGTTAATTTTTTCACAATTTGATAGGCAACCAAATTTTAGTTAATCGCAAAATAGAAAAGACTTTTATGATAATGGACCAAAGGAGCCAAACTAACAATACAAACCTCCCCTCCAAAATTGTGACAATTTCCACTTGATTTCATTGAATTAACATAATTATCTTTGTACAAAAGATTGCTACTTACTACTAGTATATGCAAACATAAATAACATTGTTTATTTGTTGTTATTTTGCAAAAGGATTAGAAATTCTTTTAAATGGATAGTTTTTCTTTAACAATTTTATTTTATAATGATGTTTTAGTGACATTTGCTTAGTGTTGAGAGGTTTTTTCTTTTTGAATCTTGGAATTCATAGGCAAATGTACCATATATGTATATCCTTGACATAAAGATCCACCCAAAAAAATTCTAGTGTATTTGGACAACACCTTGAAATATGTAATTTTTTCATTGACAACAAAGTGGGCTTTATGATTTCAAAGTGAGCTTTACAATTTTGAACCATGTTTTATGATTTTGATGTTGTCCAATGTACTACAATCCACCTATCATTAAAGGAAATATCTAGTGAATCTTGATGGTGGGTAAATCCCTTAGTTGAGGGCATTATTGAAATTGGGCATTCATCATTCAACTACTAGTTTGTGTGGGACCTTATTTCAATAATGCCTTTCACCTTGAGCTTTATCATATAGTAACAATTTAAAATTGGTTATACCAATGTTTTTTAGTTACTAATTTTTTTCATAACCATCAAGTAGGTTATTAATTAGTTACCCAAAAGATCCACAATCAACCAACACTAGTTCTAGCCTTTGATTAGCTTTGTTAAAAATGTTCGTAATTGGTTTTGACCACTAACCACCAATTTAAAAAATCAAATAACAAGTCAAAAAACCCTACCCTAAATTCTCATTTTTTTTTGTTGATTTTTGTATGAAACTTGCTAGTTATTAAAAAAAATCAAAAACCCAAAACCAAAGGTTGGTTATTTGATTCTATTTTTTTTGAATAATCAAAAGTTTTGACAAAATCAAATAATTGTACAACATTGGTCGAATTCAATTGTTAATGTTTTAACGCATGCTTCACATCTAATGTTAAATCCATGGTAAGTTGATATTAAGGATTTTTTTTTTAATTTTGGAATATTTCGAAAATTGCAAGCCATTGGCTTATTAAATTAGAAGCTTTTAAAAACTTTCTTTGTTGAAAATTGCCAAAAATAAAGTGGTGACCAATAGAAAGGTTATGAAGATGTCTATAGAAGTATATATTAATCTAATTTAGGGTTGGAATTAACCCTTGTCAAATGTCCAAGTGATAATTTGGTGGCTATTTAAAAATTGATGGCATTGAAGAATAGTGTTTAAGCCTAGTTTTTCAAAATGAGATAATTTTCTTCATCTCATATTGTTTCCTTATTTTGGTTTGCAAAGAAATTCAAGAGGGATATTAATTTGTATTATGTTATTGAAGAAAACATGATACTATAATTTTAAAAAAAAAATTAGGGGTACGATATTCATTTACCTTTCAATTATGACTATGTTGGGGGGAACTTTCCTCTTCATGGGGTGGTCATTCTCTTATTTTCTTTTCTAGTCTTTGACCATTGAGACACATATTTGAGGATCAACCAATAGTATATGAAATCAAACACACTTTTATTTGGGTTCTTAGATTTGTAAAGTTGTAACACTTTTAATGATGTATGTTCATTTGGAGATGTCACTCTTGTCAAAGGAGACCACAACATGATAGTTCCCACAAAATTTCATCATGTCATGGTTGATACATCCTCACTTTGTTTCCAAGCTTCTAGCTAAGTAGCCTCCATAGCTTGGAGGTCAATTGTTGTTGTAATGTGCAATGATGTGCTTTCAAAATGCTTGACTTTTTCTTTCCCATTCCACATGTGATAGGATCATGTGAAACATGAAAAATTGACCTATGTAACTATTTTTCCTCCTTTGCCATAAATATTTTCCTTGTTTTTTTGGTTTGGCTACAACATAAAGTTCTTGTGTTGCCATGATTGTAAGCATTATTGTGTAGTTATTCCTTTTAAAGAAAACCTTCGGTCCTAATTTTGACATTATAAAATTTATGTAGAGGTTGTTGGGTGGAGCTTTAAACCTAATTCTTCCAATTTTTTAACCTTTCAAAAACATTTTTTCAAATTCAGAAACCTTTAGGCCCATTTCAAAAATTGGGTTTAATTCCATGTATAATACATTACACACTTAAATGCTAAAGATTATATGGTTAAAAAGTTTTAGAAAAAATTTAAATAGGTGTATGTGTAGGTAAAAAGTTCAACAACTAATTAAAATGAATATTTAATTATAAAGTTCAACCTACTTATTATTATTTTAAAAATCAACTTTAAAACCTAAATGTCTTGACCTCATTTTCAAGAATATTTTTTCACAATCTTAATTTTGATTTTGGATCTAGCAAAATACTTGTTTCACAATCTACGTTCTTATGTCTATTCCAACAAAATGGTGTGAATTTGAATTTGAGTCACAAAAATTTGACATTGAACACTTGGTTTGGACTAATGTTGTTTGTGTAAGTGTCAATAGTCATATATATGGCGTGTAAATCCAGTATAAATATTTGTCAAATACATTTACCTAGGCTTGAGTAAATGTTTTGGGGCATGTCATAAAGGCATCTTGTTTTTGGGCCTCCTTTCACCCTCAAACTCTTATTAGCATTTAATGCACAAGGTTTGAAAATAATTATAGTAGTTATACATGTAAAAGTAATGAAAATATATGTAACAACAATGGAGGCGTTCAGAAAAAAGGAGAGACATGGTGAAATTCAGTTTATCACAAAAATTGATGGTTTT